>Ga0307515_10022197_pt1 | contig 11199 bp, 1 predicted proteins | sample 17_EM_MG_FD_194513 | JGI IMG/M metagenome (GOLD analysis project Ga0307515, IMG submission 194513) | Populus trichocarpa ectomycorrhiza microbial communities from riparian zone in the Pacific Northwest, United States - 17_EM | ecosystem: Host-associated > Plants > Roots > Unclassified | place... | reverse complement strand
ATACTATACGGAGAGTAATTAATAATAGTTGCGGTTACTAGCGAGATATCTAGACTATAATCTAACTGGTTAAGTACTTAGGGAATATTTAGTTATAAGTTTAAATTAGAATAAGGGCTTTAAAATAAAGTTAATTTAAAGCTCTAATCTAATTCTAAGGCGACCGTTTAGTTAAATTCTAATTTAACTTAACTTTAGCTATAAATTTTTAATGTTCTAAAAAACACGCTAAAAGTTACTAAAAAGTTAGTAACTTTACTATATATAGAATCTAAACTAAGGTTTTAGCGTTAGTTTAAATTAGGAGCTTAAAGCTCCTTATTTAAACTTTAGATTAAATCTAAAGGCTTTAGATTGTATACGTTTATATAACCCGTAAAGCTATAGACGTATATTAAATCGGGAAAGAACGCGTTCTTTCTACTAGACTTTTAGTTTAGATTTAAAAGTAATAGATTGCAACCGAACAACTTCTTAAAATCTAGATTATGGATTAGTATTAATTAACCGCTAGCCTAAAAGGAATAGAAATTAAGATTACTAGGCTTTATAAATTAGGCTATCTTTACTATAATACGCTTGTCTGTTTTAGAGATTTTATTTAGCTATAATATATAATATCGCAATATGCCGTATTTTACCCAGTGCTATAGCAAAATTGTAAATGTTAAAGGCCTATAGCTACTACCGCTCTTAACTTCTATCTAGTGTCCCTATTTAAGGGTCTTACTGCTAATAAAGTCTATAACATCTATCTTTATCACCCTTTTTATATTCTAACGCCACTAATATTCTCTCTATCGTTATTATTCTTATTATTATTACCGGCACCGCCCCAGCCGTTATTATTAGCGCCCTCTCTATTAGCCTCGTTCTACGCTTTAGTATAATTACTAGTGCCGCTAATATTTACTACACCCGCGAAGTTAGGGATAGCAATGTTAAAGTTAATGTCTATACTGTATGAAATGGGCGTGTAATTGGCTATACGCTAGCGGTAGATACGCTGTATAGTTTCGTTAACGTTAAATAGGGCGATAAGTTGCTGGAAGTACTCTTTCTGCTTAGGATTCTTAAGGTTAATAAATACCTTATTATCCTTATACCACTTCTTAATTTTATAATACGCGGTATTTATAAAGGTCTTATTGCTAGTATAATAATTATAGACTACCTAGGGACTACTAATAATAATAAGGCCCGCTTATAGTCTAGTAATTATAAGAAGGTTCCTTACTATATCCTAGACAAATTTTAGCAGACTGGCAACTGTTATATTATATACTAATAACTTTACCTGGCCGCCTTGGATGCCGTTAATAGTAAAGACCTTAATCTTACTAACTACTAGCGTAAATTCCCGCTACTTGCTGCCATCTTACTAGGCGTAGCACTATTCTTTAAGCGCATATAGCGCTGTGGAGTAGACGGTAAGTTAGGCTATATATAGAATAGTAAGGCTAACCTCTAATGGCTTAAATCTAAAGTCTATTAGCGCTATAGCTACCTAGAATGCGCGTTAAGCGTAGACTAGGTTATACGTTAATTGGCTAAGCTCGTTTACCTATATAGTACTATTAACGGCGAGAAAGGCGATAGGGTAGTTATAGCGTAGTATATTCTTAAAAAAGCTCGCCGCTAGCTTTAACTACTCTTGGTTCTTAACTATTAGGCTTATCTAAAGCTGGCTATATAGTAGGACGGCATTTATAAGATATGCAATGTCTTTAATAAATTAATATTATAGTAAGAACTATACCGTATCCGTATTAGCCGTAAGGAGACGCGTATAGAGGGAGATGGATTTCTAATAGTGGAACGGATTATTGAAATCGGGACTAAGGATTAGTTTTAGTTGGTATATATTACTAAGGAGAACCTAAGGCACGGGGTCGCTAGCCTAGATTTATAGACCTTTTTAGATTAAATATGGTCTGCTCTAGGCAAACCTAGTAAGATTACCTAGCTTAGACGCCTTCCTGGCCTCGTTGTGGAAAACTACGCGTATAGCGCTGATAGAATGTGTATAAGTCTGCGAGACTATATTAGGTGTTATAAGAATGATATTAGCCTTCTTGGCCAGGTCTATAATAACTATATTAGTCGCAAGTGTTAATCCTATCTTATTATCTTACGTTATATTATTACTAAGCGCAAATTGGTGCAAGTATTAGCGGAATTTGGCGTATTTAGTCGTATTAAGGTCTGTAATAAGATATAGGTTTCCGTTGCTATTCGGGACACCTATAAGGCGTAATAACTACTAACCTTTAGATAAATCTATAACCTATAACCGCTTATTAAAGCTGGTGGCATTACTAGCCTTAAATGTACGGTAGAGCAGGAATGCTATATTTAGCATAGACGCGTCCTTGTTAATCGTAGCATAGTTATTCTGTTCCTTGAAATACTTAGGATAAGTATTAATGCCTACCGCTGTTCGCTATATAACGGCATCCCGCTTATAGACCTTAGTTTCCGTTAAGCGCATATGGCGGTAAAGGACGATAGGAAATTTAGCAGGACGGCCTTACGTAATTAGTGCCTTATAGTCCTCTATAAGCGCATTATTAATTATCTTAGCTAGCATATCTAGTTAGCGATTAAGCGGCGATAGGACTTAGATTCTAGTAGGATCCTATTAGGGTAACCTAAGTTAATACTAGTATTATACTAAGACAATTAGAAAGGTTAATTTCCTAACACTACTAGGGCCTTATATTAGCAAAATATTACCTATTATATATTTAAGCGTAATATAGGCACCTGTTTACTCTTTATTAAGTAGCGGCAAGACGGCCTTAAGGGTATTGTCGACTAAGTTCTTCCTATATTTAGTAATATTGCAGTTAAAGTAATTAATACGCGGGAGATCTGTAAAGTTATTAGATAGTGTAATTTAGCGCTTAATATAGAAACTGTCACCTTCTTGCTATAGGTGGCGTAGAGTATTAATCTCTTAGAAGATTCTAATCTTAGGGACACGCTCGGTTATAAGATATTTAATGCCCTATACTATAATTAGGGCCTTACTTAGGTTACTAACTGTTATAAAGTTATCGCTGCTTAGGATATGCTCCGGAGCGAATGCGGGGTTTAGTATAAACTTATAACCTACCTATAGTTAAAAGATAAAAGTATAGTAGTTATAGCCGGAGTTAAAGGGAGTGGTATTAATAATAACTCCTTTCTAGCTGGCCTAGCTATCTACGTCTTTACCTAAGAATGAGATATTAATAATGGAGTTGGTGCGAAGGGTAAGACTATTAACTATTTGGATGGCAGCGTAATAGACTTAGTTTACGCTACCTAGGAAGGTAATAAGACGAATAATAGTGGGTACCTAGGGGTTTTAATTAACGGCCTTAAGGCTCGCGACTACGGTATAAAACTAGACTGTAAAATACTTAAGAACGCTATTAAACTAATACCTCGCGGGGATTTTATATGATAGTTAGTCCTCTACTAAGAGCTATATGCTAAGCTAGATATTTATATTATAGTTCTTCTACTAGCGACCTAAAGGATTATTAACGCTCTGCTGTTATAGGCTCGTGTTTAGGCTTACGATATAACTATTAAGCTATTTAGTGCCTAGCGTAAAGAAGTAGATAATAACCGTAGGACTATTTAATAGTATGTCCTAAGCTTTATAGATTTGCGGCGTAAATAGGCCGAAGTCCCTATTAATAAAGAAGTACTTGCTAAGTAACGTGTGCGTACCTAATATAAGTTTATTAGAGGCGATAACGAACCTAATATAGTAAAGTTATAGGGTTATAGTATCTTACGGGAGAATGCGAGTAAGATGCTTAAGCGTGGTTAGATATAACAGTTATTAAGTAACCGAAGAAGTAGTATTAGCAATATTAACCTTAACGTCGCTGGTGATATTAGCATCTATAAATTAGATAGACGCCGTCTTATATAAATAATAAGTAGGCATTCTACCGGTTTTATAAGACACCTAGAACGTAATGCTATATACTATAATATACTCTTCAATAATTTGCATAACAAACTAAACTATAAAGTAGTTATTATTTAGAAGCTAGAGTGCATTTAAAGGTTTGGCTATTACGGAATCGCTATTCTTTATATAGGTGTCTAGATTATCTACTAGGCTATCCGCCACTAGATGGAAGCCGGCTATATTAAGAGGTTTAAGCGATAGAGAGGTAGTAGCTATACTTAAAGCGGCAGTACCTAGTGCATCTACCTTACCTAGAGCGGTTACGGCGTTTATTACCTAAATTAAAGTAGGTCCACTTATGCAATTATTAATATTATGCCCTATAACTCTATAGTTCTTATATGCCTAATTATAGAAGATAGTTTAATAGTCTAGGGAGCTATAGTTTAGGTAAGTCCGCTTCTTCTTACCTAATAACTAAAGACAGTTTTGCTTTCTATAGCCTATAGCACCATATTAGTTACACGTTATATTAGAATAGTTACTTTTAAGATAACTAGCTTCCCCATAATTATTATATATAGGGTTAAGGTAGTTAGCTTTAAGATAACTAGCCTTACCACAGCTGTAATAAAGTTAAAAGGCTTTCTTAAGAGGACAATCGGCGCGTATATGGCCGGTAGATAGACAGAGATAGTATTTCGGAGCGTTATTAGCCGAGAGGTATAGACTGCTAAGCTTTAGAAGAAAAGGCTCATTAAGTATAGGGCTCTTGCCGTTACCTTACGAGATACTAAAGCCTATAGTTGCTATAATTAAGGCAATCTTAAAAACCACAACGCCCTTAGCAAACTTTTTGTAGTTATAAACGTAGTTAACGTTACAAGTTATAAAATAATTAGTAGGTAGGTCTATTTTAGTAGTAGGCTATATTAAGCGGTGGTCTATATAAACGCATTAGTAAATATAGACCCTTTATTATATAGCTAAGGCCGAAAATAAGGCAGCTAACTTACTACGTTATAAGGCTCTATAGCTTAGATAGATCTATAAAGGCACTAGTTATAGAGGTAGATACTAGTAAGGTAGGAGTAAGGGTAGGTAGTTAGTAGAGTTAGGTTAATTAGTAAAGGTAAGGAAATAAGGCGCGCCCTAATAAAATTGTATAAGTAAGGCCTTGGCGGTAAAGTATATAGTTATATACTCTATAGGTTAAACGTATATAAGGGTAAATCTATAGTAACAAGACTAACCTATAAAGGAAGACGCGGTATAGTATAAGTTACGGGGATTACCCTACCTAGCCTATCTCTTAATATAGGCCAGGCAATAGTCTAGCACTATTAAGCTCTTATAGTTTATAATACGAGTATATAAACGTATAGAAGGGTAAAGGAAAAGAAAAGCGAGTAATAAAGTAAAAGCACTTTACTATAGGTAGGCTAATTACGTTATAGGTAAACGGAAACTTAAACACCGTAATCCGTTAAAAATGTCACTAATAAGCATAGCCTACTACTACTAGAAAGTATAAGTCTTTTCCTCCCTTAATTAGTAAAAGAAAAGGTATTATTAATTAAACAATCTCTTACTAGAGTACTAGGTGGGGAGTAGGATATTATAAAACTGTATATAGTTCTAAACAGATCTAAAATAAAGATATTAAATTTAAGAGACTCTAATATAATAAATACTATAGTAAAATACTAACCTCTTATATAACACTAAATAGATAAATAGTAAGATAAGTTAATATTACTAAGTGGCTAAATACTGGTATATACAACATATCTACTATTCTAAAATGCTCTAAAATACTGCAAAATGCCACAAAATACTATTAATTATATAAACTTATAATATAAGATATAAAACCTCCTACTACCTTTTATAATAGACATACGTTTAAATAAGCACTAGATATTTATATACAGACATAGATTCTGCACACTAGATAATTATTATTTTAGATAGACTTATCTAGTAGGCCCTTAAGTGCTATATAGTGTAATAATAACACTAGCGATTATAAAGTAAGTATAATATGTCGCCATTTACTAGAAGTACTACCTGTTATATACTAAGCACTTCGCAGTAATAGAGTCCGCACATATAAACATAGGCTAGCCCTTTAACTCTAGTGGCGCGTATATCTACCGACTTTATATAATAATAAGAAATATAATAACGCCTATAATAAGTGCAATACGTCGCCGTCTACTAGAAATACTACCTATTATATAGCAAATACTTTATAGCGATGGAGCCCATACGTATAGACATAGGCCAGCCCTCTAACTCTAGCGGCGCGCATATATACTGACTTTATACGACAATAAGAAACATAGTAACGCCTATAACCTCCTATAGTCTACTATGCTATAATAACTAGTTACCCCTTTATAGGCACTTAATAAATCGCTTATATTAAAAACTGTAAGAGTTTAGTAGTACTAGACCGCCACCTAGCCCTAAATAGGCTGGGTAGGGTAGTCCCTATAAGTTATATAATTATGCCCTTATTTAACTGCACAGTACTAAGTCTAGCCGCATTCACCCCAACTAGTAGCAGTAAATTATAGCCAATTTTACCTCTATGCGGGCACGTGTAGGTAATTATAAGATCTACCTCTTTACCTCTTCTTAATTGACTTTACTTACTCTACCTTTTATCTCTCCTATAACTAACCTCTAACTACGTCTAATACTAGAGTTATACTAGTATAGCGCTAGCTAGCTACTATATAAAGCCCTTCTACTTTAATAGTTACCTTCTACTTAATATATGCTGTAATATTATATATACCTAACCGAATAAGCGACTTAATAATAACGCAACTATAGGTAAAGCTGGACGCGTAGTATAAGGCGAACCTAAAGCTAACTAAAGATATAGATATTGCCCAAGGCTTTAAAATAAGCATTAAAAACTACAATAGACTAAAAGAGAAGGTTAAAGATATTATAATTAAAGTTAAGCCTAAGCACGTGATATATTGCGGCAACTCTATAATAATAAAAAAAGGGCACATTAAGGAGTTTTATAAGTAACTCCCGCAATTTACTAATGCTCCACTAGATTAGAAACTATAGGTAATCCTAAAAATTATAGAAAGTGCTCGTTTTAATTACGCGAGGAGGGTACTAAGTACCTCTAAGAGTGGGTATACTCTGCGTAAATATACATTACCCCTAAAGACCGAAGTATAAGATAAGACAACGCTACCTTAGCTACTGTATGCGATATAGCCTATAGATATTACTATAACCCCACTATACGGTATCCCTTCGCCTTAGCTAGTAACCTTAGTAGCAAGTAATATAATTAATATAGGAGATATTGAGATTAAAATCCAATCCATAGGCTTAACAGGTAGGTTAATAGTTAGGGTGGTCTAAGTCTTATATCTAATAAGCGGAAACCTATATATAGCTCTAGGTAAGCTACAGGAGGAACTATAAGCCTATATAGAGCTTAATATTAACGGTCCGCCTAAAAAGAATATCTATATATCGCTGTAGAGATATAAAAACCTTATAATACGGTTAGAGGGTATACTTATTATAGCTTTTAGCGAAATAGCGCAAAATGGCACAAAGGAGGCCGTACTTATAGCATTACTCTTACCTCCTAGCTCAAACTCCTAAGTCGCTGCCACTAATAATATACCGCTAGCTATTAAATCTAAGGCGCCTAAACGTGATGGATATAGCGTAAAAGATAGCTAGCAAGTCCTAACGCCGTATAAGGCTAGCGGTAAGAGTAAATTAGGAGAAGGTAAGAAGCGGAGTTATTTAGGATTAGTAGTATATAGCTCCGATAAAGATAATAAAGGTAAGCTTATTAGATATAAGAAATCAGACAACGGTAAGACTAAATTAGGTAAATATAATAAGTGGCCTTAACTAAGATCGGTAATAAGTACCCTAGTAGAGGATAATAAAAGTAAGCCGGCTACGCCTAGGAAGTTAAATAGTTATAAGGCCAACCTAAATAAAAGTAAGAAACGCCCTTAAGCAGAATTAGTGGTAGGCACCTTTATAGAAAATAGTAATAATGAGCTGGTTATGCGCAGAAGGTAATTAGTAAAGGGAAAATGTAACCTATCTACCTATAAGCCTATATTAGTAAATAACAGCGGTACTAGAGAAATTGCCGCAGATAACAATAAATCGCCGTAATCTATTACCAAATCTAAAGGTATATACTAGCCTAACAATATAATAGACGACCCTACTACTATATTACTAACCGTTAATATCCCTTAAGATATTACCGCAGAGGATAGTAAATTGCCGCAACGTGCTAGTAGATACGATAATTAGTTCCTATATTACACTAACTCTAAGGACATAGAGAGTAGAGATAAAGATAAGGATTTGGTTAATAATAGCGACTAAGATAAGAATTTAGTTAATAATAATAACTAAAATATAGACGTAGAGGAAGAACTTAACTAGTAAACTTTCTTAGCCTAGCTCTATAAGGCCGGAAAGGATAACCTAAATAGCGTACTAGCGCACGTAATGGAGGTAGATCTTCTACTTACTCTAGAGTATTTCCTACTCGTTTTATTAAAAGTACTCTCCGAAACCGCCCTAATTAAACTCCCTAATTAGGGCCTTATATTAGGCTTTAAATTTAGCCTATACTAAGTGGTATATATAGCTTAGGCATTTAAGTAAAAGAGGACAATTAAAGGAGGTGGCATCTATGTAGACGAACCCGGCGCGGGTAAGACTATATAAATAATCACTTAATGGCTAATAAACTACTTTTATTATTAGAACGTAATAGATATTTAAGAGGCCCGAGCTATTAGGGACGTAACCTACTACCTACCTAAGATATATCTGCCGAATTTAAAATACCTATAGGTAGCAAAGCAGCCAATTATATGCTACTGCGAAGATAACCCTAAGAAGCTATACCCTATAGACCCATAGTGAGGCTGCTTAGTCGTCCTTACGCCGACCCTAGGCCTGCTAGAATTCCTAAAGAACGTAAGTATAATATTATAAGACGGCACGATTATAAAGCGCCCCAACCCGCCCTAGATTATAATTCTCGCCCCTAGCTATAATAAAGTTAAGATATTTGGTAAACTAAAAAAGGACAAATGGCCGTAAATCCGTAAGGCTCTTAAGTAGACCAATAAGGAATAATAGGAGAACAATAACGACATATATCTGGTTGGTAAGGCTCTCCTATTACACCTATAGGGTAAAGCTAGGTTTAAGAATAATTATAGCCCTACCCCTAATGCGACGGAGCTATTAGCACTAAGATACTTAACCTAATTCCTTCTAATTACTACGCGAAATTGTATTACCATACGACTAATACGCGGGTTTATTACTATATGAACCAATATATAGAAATACTTAAATGGCTAATCCCCTAAAATGTATTAGAAATTAAAGAGTGCAATATAGGTTAGGCGTATCCTCTGGGATAAATACCACCTAGACGCAACCAGTAGAGTCTTAATGTCGTTTATTAAGGATATAGTTAAGGAGTACTATATCGTATATAATTACAGCCCTGCCGTATAGGGTATGTTTAGTACGCCTAATAACAGAAACCTAATGTAACTAATGCGGTTTATTATAGCAGGATTAAAAAGGCTAGAGTGGAAAAAAGTTAATAAGCTAAAGGGAACGGAGTTTAAAGTACTGCTTAAGCTTAAAGAAGAAAACATCCAGCTAAAGAAGAAGAAATTTAACCGTCTTTATAAGGATGCGAAGACCAACCTAGCCAGAGCAATAGTAGATAGGAAATTCGGCAAACTAGCTACATTTTTCCGTATAGTTATTCCAACGTTTTAGATATATAGAGGGGAGTTAACACTCTAGTTTAACCAGTAAAAGCTTATCCCAAAGAACAGCTGTTTTAAATTAGTTATATTATAAGCCGACCCTAATAACACCAAGGCGGCTATAATTATAGCTATAGAGGACCAAGTAAGGATAGAGCAGAGGCGCTAATATAAGGAACTTCTGGCTATATAGGAGGAAGATGGCAGCGATCTAAATACTAAACCTAAAATACCGAAATTTACCTAAGCCAAGTTATACACCAACGCGAAAACGGTAGTAAGTATAGCCTAGGTTGTCTAATACTGGGACTAGTATACCCCTATTATAATTAAGTTTAATAAGTCTAATAAGTCTAATAACAAACGCCTAAAAACTTAGAGTTGTATACTTAAGGACCTAATTATCGCTAAGTGGACTACTAACCCGCTTAGTAAGGAGTTTACTAATATGCTTAACCGCTATTTTTAACAGAATGTAAAGTTCTTTTAAGCTAAAAAAATCTACGATTACGTTTATGTTAAAAAATAAATGGATGGTTTAGTGTATAAGATTATTATTACTACTCGCTTACCTCTTACACTAGCTTATTAGTTTAATAGGCTATATAAAGAATACGGTAAAGATAAGGTGCTCCGCTATGCAGCTAATATATCTAATATTAAAAAGGCTAAAGCTAGGCAAACCTTTGACACTAATAACTCTAAGTAGATCCTACTTTATACCTTCGCATTAATTAGGCTGTCTATTAACCTATAACGCGTAAATTATACTATTATAGTTAAGCTAAGCCATAAGCTCTTGGAGGTAAAGTAACTATTTACTTAGATAGATTAATAAGGACAGACTAAGCCCGTCTACTATAGTACTATTATAGCTAATTAGAAGTTAAGTATTAAGCAGAGGATATTAAAGTTAACTAAATTTATATTATTACTGCATAAGTCGGTGTATAAGGAGAAGGCTAATTTAAGCTTAAAAGTAGGCTAAGGCAAGAAGGAAGACACTAAGACTATCTAATGCTAGTAATAATTATAAGAGTATAATGCAACTATAAATAGTTTTAAACACTATATATAGCCGCTATATAGCTAAACCTATTATAATTATATAGTAGTATATACGTAGGCTAAGGGACGTGTCTTCTAGTAACTTATAGGTAGTAGCGTAGCGTATATAGTAAACTTAGTTAACTAAAATGTTTCTAGTATTATTATTTCTAAAAGAGCATTAAGCTGCAGCTTACAGCACTTTTATTATTAAGGCGGCGTTTAGCCGCAAATTGCAGTATTATTATTAGTAGTGTAGTATATAGCCGTAAAATGTAACTAAATGCGGCTAAATACCGAAATTGCTTAATTAGCATAAACCTAATTTAAGATACTAGTAAATTTTTTTATAATGCCGCCCCGCCCCCTATGCTTACTAATATTAATAAAATATATATAAAATATAAAATATTAAATTTT
>Ga0307515_10022196_pt1 | contig 11200 bp, 12 predicted proteins | sample 17_EM_MG_FD_194513 | JGI IMG/M metagenome (GOLD analysis project Ga0307515, IMG submission 194513) | Populus trichocarpa ectomycorrhiza microbial communities from riparian zone in the Pacific Northwest, United States - 17_EM | ecosystem: Host-associated > Plants > Roots > Unclassified | place... | reverse complement strand
CTCAATCTCCAACATCTCCCATCCCTCATTACTAAGCATTATCCTTGGCGGAAGACGGCTTTAACGGCAATAACATTTCAAGAGTGGGTGAGCACATCATCACGGTTCATCATTAGTAATTCATCCAGCGCTTGTAGTCTTGGGCGAAATGGCCTACCGGCTGTTCATCATTCAATTATACCTAAATCAACACCATGGCTCACGAAGGCGATGTCGATACGGAGAACCGGACAGCAGCTGTCGATGAAGAGACGCCGCTGCTTATTAATGATGAGCTGACGGGTGAAGAACAAGAGCTGGACCCAAAGCAGCCAGAGCCAACGTGGGCTCGCCGGTACTTTTGGGGGATCTTTTGGGTGATTGTAGCAGCTTCTATCCTTGCGGTATTTATTAAGGGATGGATTGATGCTGGCTCCGATGTCAATGCAAGTACCAAGACACGAGACCTGGAAGCGTTCAGTCACTCTAACATTTCATTTGTAGTTTGACTTGGGAGCGGCTCTCAAGAGAGCTCTTGGAGGTGGCCTGAGTGGAGCAGCAGCTATGGTTCTACAAGTTTTACTTCTGATGGTATTGATACCCCATCATCTCTTAACTAGAACTGAACCATTCTTCAGCCACTTCGCACAATCATGAATTACCAATATCGCTTTGGAACGTCTTTCACAACAGCAGCCAAGACACTCTATGAAAATGGAGGATATTTGCGATACTATCAAGGTCTTGGTGCTGCATTGATCCAAGGTAAGCTTTCTGGCCAGAGTTCAAATGCAATCAATTAATAATCTAGGACCTATTTCAAGATTCGGAGACACGGCAGCCAATGCCGGAATTCTTGCGTTGCTTCATTCAAATTCGTATTTGAAAGACTTGCCCACACCTTTCCAGACAATATTTGCGTCTCTGTGGTAGGATCTTGACTTAATCCCTGCATACGATTCGCGAGCTGATATTGGTTGTCCCAGTGCTGCGGCTTTCCGAATTATCCTCACGCCAATTGACACCCTCAAGACCACCCTTCAGGTGCAAGGTGCCAGCGGAACTGCTCTACTCCGTCAGCGCATCAAGACGAACGGAATTGGAAGTTTGTGGTGGGGTGCAATTGCTACTGCCGCTGCTACCTTCGCGGGACATTACCCATGGTTTGCTACTGTATGCTCAGCCTTCCCTCTTAAAACCAGAGTAGAACTAAATTCCAGGCGTAACAGTATAACTTCCTAACTGAAAACCTCCCTGAGGTATCGAAGGACAACCAGATACTCCTATGGCTTCTCCGTCAGGCCTTTATTGGTTTCGCCGCATCTGTTGTATCAGATTCAGTCTCTAACTCCCTGAGAGTTGTGAAAACCTACCGGCAGGTCAATGATACCAAAGTGTCTTACGGTTAGCGCTTATCCCGCGCTGCTCCCCTGGAATTTCACTAACGACAAATAGCTGAGGCTGCGAGATTGATAATCCTCGATGACGGAGTAATCGGACTTTTTGGTCGTGGACTCAAAACGCGGATCCTGTGCAATGGCCTGCAGGGACTGTTGTTCTCAATCTTGTGGAAGCTTTTCTTGGATTTGTGGGTTCCTCAGTCGCATACAGTTGCTGGAGTGCGAGCTAATCAGAAGTTTCCTCAGGTGGGAACAGAAGACAAGTTCATAGTCCATAGATATGGCCGCCATATTTCACCCAGCAAATATGGACAAGAGGTGGTCTTCTCTGCTTCAATTGTTTTCCTTTTCTCTCTTCTGGTTTATTGGATGACTAGTTTTTAGCAGAATAGACAGCGTTCTCTGATCCCTGCATTGCCCTAATTAATAAATGCTCGCTGATCGCTTTCGTTCTAAAGTGAATGAGAGCTGTATATCAACGTCGTTCAGGTTCTGTTGTCATCTTGCTAACCAACCGCCGCTTTCGCAATCGAAGCCTTAACCTTGTCGTCCTCGGCGAGGTCCTCGGTTTCCCTCCTCTCTTTCAACCTCCGATGTCTGTCAGCACAAAAATGCTCCTAATGCTCTCTCTCCGCCATGCATTTCATCCTGCTTCTTTCTTTCCTGTTTCTTTCTTTTCTGTTTTCTACAAAACAGAGCCTGAACTGGCCCAATTTACCCAAAAATCTTGATGCTTGGGGGTTTCGGTTTCTCTAATCTGAGCTGCCAATCGATAGAGATTTGAACACCGGTATTAAAAGCATCAATCCTGTTAAGGAAAGGTTCCCCGAGAATCAAATCACAAGCGAGACCTTGATGACCACATAGAAAATTTCACCGGTTGAGACCGGCTCGTCACCAGAATTCGAGTCTTCTGAGCCGTCGACACAGCCGACATCCTCGAAGTTGAACTCGGTGGAAGCTCCGCTCGAAACACTCTGCTCCATCCTCAAGTTCAAACTCAGAGAAGAAACATACACCTGCCCAATAGTTTCTACCTCCGAGCCATCAGCAACCTGTAGCCCAATGCACCCTTCGGGAGACTTGTTCATATGGAATCCTTCCCTGGTTGCGCAGGCAAGGGACATCAGATTCAAATCCGAACCTGTGTCAGGTGTCGCTACAAGCAGCCTTCCGCCCACCGATACACCTATACCTGACCCAGTGCGAGGGGCGCCAATGAATTTCGGGGATGGTATTGCGAGGTAATCCAGAGGTCATCGTTCAAGCAGATGCGTGTTCTTAGTCAGCATCTCTGTTTCGTCGAGAAACCCTTTCCCTAGCATAAGAGGCACCGCACATGCCATCAGGACGTGAAACCGCCTCTTCCTTCGGAAGAAGAAACTACCAGAACCGGGAAGTGAACAAAGGATGTGTGCCTGGCCGATGGATTGGACGTGAGTACCATCGCCCAGCTCGAATATCCTTTTGTAGTTTCTCCCTCTCCGCACTTTGACATTGTTGTCGGTTGCAAATTTGTGGGAGATGATGTTCTTGTCAGACCAGGAGTCGGGAAGGGTGATATGCTCAACGCCTTTCAGAAGTACTCGGAGAACTCTGCGTCCATTTTTCTTAACTTTATCGTATGTGTACTTGATAGACGGTTGTGGCGTCTGTGGAACGCTTTCGAGAGGCAGCCTACGAAGTGATTGCATCTCCTTCTCGGTAACCTTTCCTGTTGGTCCGTCCAATTCTCTGGCAATGCCAGGAGTGCCTGCACCGAGTGTTTTGCCGAGCCGCCAACTTGACCTGCTGAACTGTTAGCATGCCCCCGTGAACATGTGCGGGCAGCATACTTCCTATTGTAAATTCCTGTGGCTGATGACCAATCCATCCACAGCAGACTCTGGTTCGCTAGGTTGAAGAGCTGAGGAGACTTGATCAACGAAGCCCGGTGCTTCTTCTGGTATAGTATTCGGGGAGCTGCGTTCAGAATACGTGTCATATGTGCTTTCTCCAGAGCTTCCACTAAGCTGTCTGGAATTTGAGAGCATTAATACTCCCTCTTTCTGAACTCGGATTTCGATTTGATCAAAGTCCTCGGTCGGGCTTTGCGGGGTTGTTTGGGCAGCTGGCGGATGTGTCGATGCTGCGGTCGTTGAATAGCTATCTATTTCGTCTCCAATTCGTATAGCTCTCCCCAGTTCTAGCCCATCTGGATTAAGACCCCGCCCATCTTCTCCCAAAATCCACGGTATCGCATCGTGACTCGCTTGCAGCCTTGTATGTGCGATGAGTATTTGTTGACGGTATTAATCATATCGGCTTCAATTTCGTCATTCACATTGCTGAGGAAGGGTCTATTTCGATGCTCCTCTGGGAATTCAATGTAAAAGTCAGCATATATTCATTTGTGCAACAAAAGTTTCTTCGCCGATCACTGACCTGGTAAGTCCAACCCAGCTGGTCAGGTTCAACACCTCAATATCTTGATCACGCAACGCGGTATAATCGTTATCACCAAGACGTGTTGTGCTTCCTCTTCTCAGAAGTGATGCTTTCCTCGCCTGGACTGATTCTCGCTTCCTCCTCGCGCAGCGAGCCAGTAGCTGAGCCCTACTATCGCTTAAGCTGATCACTACTATTAATTAGCGAGAATACCCTTGTATTTTCCATAGTAGGGATCAACTTTCCTCACCAAAAACCACACTGTATCTACTATCTTTAATGATATAGACACCTGTCCTGGTTCATACCCTCCTTCCAACCCCGACCTCCGCCGTACGGCCCACCAGGCACCTGCTAGGCATACTCCTCGCATATGCTTGACCTAACTACTAAGAAGCACATAAGTAAGTTAGAATACTTAACTACTACTGCTATCTCAAGCATATGCTCGGCATATGAGATGCATATACTTAACCGTTACTACTAATAAGCATATACTTAGCATGTGGAAGCTATATACTTAACCTTCACTACTAATAATCATATGCTCAGCATGTGGAAGCCATATACCTAGCATATGCTAACCCTAACCTGTAGGACATTTACGCTTTAATATATCCTAATGTGGGGGGCTCTCACCGCCCCCTAACCCCTAACCCTAAGCCCCCTCGCAAGCTTGGGACTACCCCGAACCCTCCTAGCCCACGCGTATGCAGAGCATAAGGAGAGCATAAGGAGAGCATATACTAAACTATAGTACTGGTGGTAGGTATAGCTTGAATAAGCGAGAATAGCTCAAGCGATAGTAGTGATCAGCTAAATAAACGAGCATATACAGAGTTTGATAGTAGGGATCAGCTTCCGGCTCGCTGAGCAGTCTCGGGGAAGTCGTGCAGGAGATAGTCTATAAATTTGTTCCCCCGTGTTCCAGATGAATAATTCTTTCGCTCCTTTCTCGCTTCTCGTCGCACCAGAAATTTTTCTTTCGTTAAGATCACAACTTATAGCACGCTTCCGATTCTAGTCAGTTTCTGTAGGATGAGAATTCAGATAAATCATCGATTCCCATACCTCTAATGCGTAAACCTAAAATCCAGCCTCTTATTCCCCTCATCACTCGTTGTGGCCAAATACTGCAATCTCTCCTCTGCACTCATTGCACCCCAAACCCTCTCTCGATATGAATTCCTTTTTACATAATACAGCTTAGTCCCCAGATACAGAAATATGTTGAGCACCAGGATGGAAAGCAGGATGTGGTTTCCGCGCTTGTATCGCGGCGCGTCGTCTGCTTGGTAGATGTTTGCGGCGGTTATGCCGGAGGTTTGCACGCACATGTTGTAGAGGGCAGCGGAGACGGTTCGTGAGCGGACGGTATTTGAGTTTCTGGAATTCCAGCCTACTTGTATTGGATGTGCTGTATGTAAGTTTTAGTTACGGAATTCAACCCCGAGGGGGAAGGAGGGGATTGAAGGTTTACCGTTTGGGTACGAAAGCAAGATAGTCATAACGATCCAAGCTAGCCACTTGTTGATCTCATTTATATCAAACAGGTTGATAAACAACAGGAAAGGGAAAGCCCAAATCTGGCCGATTAGGGCAGTAAAAGTGAGTTCTCCAAACACTTCACCCGCATAAGTAAGGCCCAGCATGGCAATGACATGAAACACTTTACTCGGAATGACTAGAAGGTTCGTCTTAAAAGTATCGAAGCCTAAACCTTTTAGCGACAATGTCAAATAATTCGATGGAGTGGACATGGGTGTCTGAAAGCTCAAACCAAGGATGTAAATCGGCCAGAGGTCAAAGTCTTTCATGCTTTGCCAGAGGAGCTTTGGAGTCAGGGGTTCCCTGTTGTGCATCGAGGACTTGGAGGGATCTTCACGGATGATGCGATTTATCATTATCTTCTCTTCGCGTTCGGTGAACCAGCCCTTTTGCCCGCGGAACCAACCGGAAGTTGTGGTGGGGGAGGAGGGCATGAGGACGTAGGCAAAGAGCCCGACGATGAAAGTGAGGAGTCCCTGAAGTGTTGTGAGTTTAAAATGTTCAAAAGGGGATAAGAGAGGAGCTTGACTTCGATGAGGAAGAGCCAACGCCAGCCAGATTGCCCTTCGACACCGCGCATGTGAAGGATCCCGAAGGCGAGGAAGGCGCCGAGGACGTCAGCCAGAGTGGATGCTGTCCAGAAGAAACCGAGCCTTAAGGAGAGTTCGTGGTGTTTGTAGAAGTATGAAAGATATAGGATTATCTAATTGAATGTCAGGTATGTTGAGCCGAAAGATAGGAGAACTCTTACTTCGGGTATGAAACCACCTTGAAGCATTCCGAGTAGTGCTCGACAGACCAAGAACGAAGTCCTTCCTTTGAGGTAGTACTGAGCTGACCCAACGATTGACCACACTGCCATTTGCGTAGGAATCCAAATATCTGGACCAATCCACTTGGCAACCAACTGTGAAGGTAGTTCCGCACATAGGAAAGCTAGCTTAAATGCCGTGTTTCCGAGATTGTAATCTGTCTTAGTCAGTCTACCTTCATACAAGCCTCAAAATTAATGAAACTTTACCGTTCGTATTCATCCCCAAATCTTCCAGAAAGTTATCCGTCAACGCCTGAGAAATGTTTGACCTGTCCAACTCCAATGCCATAAACATAATTGCCGCAAAAATCATAATCCTCCTATCAATTTTCCGAATCAAGTTGTGCTCCTCACCCCAAGTCCATCTCTCATCCGGATCAAAACGATGGATATTCTCCCACTCCTCTGGCGGTCTGTATTCTTCCAGTGTGTCAAGGTCGTCGAAGACAGATGGCTGAGTAGCTATTGTGCCCGGATCGTAAAAGGCCTTCGACCTCTGGAACCAGAAACGCTTTTCGGCACCAGGGGCTCCTAACGCTCTCTGTTTTCCCCTTCTGCCCAGCAGTGTTGACTTGACTGGGTCATCATCCTTATTCCCCTCTTCAAAATCAGGGAGATCCAGGAAGTCATTATCAGAACTTTTGTCATCCTCCTCCTCGCCATCTGGAAGCACAGAGCCTCTGGCACTCTCGGGCGCCTCGGACGCGACACGTTGATACCGCGGGCCTGTGAAACGATGCATTGGGATTGAGTTCTTGTTGATGGCATCCTTGCCCGACGCCAAAGCTCTCATGGAGAGCTGGCAGCACCTTTGTATTTAGTTCTCTCTGAATATGAGTGAGATGTGAATTAAAGGAATGACGCCTTGAAGGTCTGAGATCCGAAGGCATGGGCTGCCGTGGTGTGTCGAATAGAACGTCGTTGTGCCCCTGTCTCTCCTGCACAAGCGAGCGCCTGGTGTTTTCATCATTCGGGGATTGTCTGGCGTGCTCGTCTAGGAGGTGTGGGGGTCACGGCTGTTGTAGACACGGACTTAGTGGTCAGGATGGAGTCTTGGGGGTTGAGATACACTATAACGAGAATTGATGTCAAACAGCAGAGCACATAGTTAATAGTTAGTGCTCAACTTTGAGCTCTTCACCCTTCATCTGTAAGTCACGTGCCAACAGCTCATTCACGTCCCAAATTGGTCGCGCAAAACATCTGGCCAAGTCTTGCTTTTCCTGACCACTGAGATGGTCAACTAATCAAACAGCTAGATTGAGTATCTCTGATCCGAACCGGAAGCTGTGCATTGCGCGAAAGTCGCCCGGGAGAAGATTGGTGTAGTGAGTCGGTGGTGAGTTGACACACCACCGGAGTTATCTTGCACCTGGCCGAAATGGTACCTCCAAAACCTAGACCTTGCCCCACTGCTGTCTGGCAAAGGAAATCCCCGCGTCACTCGTCATATCCGTCAGCTTCTTCTGATTCATCTGAATGAGAAGATCCATCACCTTGCTCATCATTTTGCTCTCCATCTTGTTCTTCACTAGATTCATATTCATCAGTTCCGCTATCACGCTCCTTCAGTTCAGTTGTATCTTCAGGGACGATAACGATGATCACTGGTATCTTGAATTCGGGATCCGCGTTCGCCCTCGTTGTGAACAAACATCGGAGACTGTCCTTACAATCCGGATAGCGTTCGGGATCTGAAGGTAATCTAGGGTCATCCGTATCTAGCACAGGGAAAAGCTCATCGCGGCCTTTGAAATGTGCCGGGACGACCGTCGCTCGTTCGAAGTTCACGAAGTCCATGTTCCAAATATCGATGCTCTGCTCAACTCCTGGACCTGTGATGAAGGTTCTGAAACCACTCCACCACATTCGATGTAGCTCCAGCGAAGCACCTCCTCGAATGTGGCCAAAAGTCTGGGTGAAGCTCTCAAATGCAAGTTACCCTCCCTCAACGGATGGAGATTGGGGAAGACGACAATATCGAACGCAAATTGAAAGTATGTCTTCCGTCTCGGGTCGCTGCTATCTTGAAGGAGAGCCCGATAGTGCTTCAAGGCAATAGCGCGATTGCCACGATTGACCCAGAAGATGGACGGAGATCGGGAGTGAGACTTGAAGAACAGGCGGGCTTTACCAGAAGTATCCAAATTTGTCGAGTATTGACGTGGACCTTACATTGTCTTGGGAGAGAGAGAATCGCCATATGATTGTTCGGAGCTCAATGTCAAGCATGCCGAAACACGTGAAAGTATTGAGTCGATGTTGGGAAGGGTCGTTCGAGTCGGAAAGCTCTTCTGAGGTACAGCTGTGCGTGGCTTCGTCCGTGGTCAACGCTGGCCTGTTGGGGGACGATTCGAAAGTGAAGCAAGGTGTTAGCTTGCAGTCATTTGAGAATTGTTGGTGGGACTCTGTAACCTCTCGGAACTGTTGAACTACCTTGCGTACATCAAAGGTAGGAAGACGTGGAATCGCGAGTGATTGATTCTCGGTCGTGGAAACGATTTTGGAGTGGTGTCATTCTGGGGAAGGGAAGTTTGTCGCGAGGTGCAGCTTCATTCCCGTCGCGTCTTTAAGTGTAGCGTGAATGGGCACGCACGTGGTCCGGGATGACAAGCCACTTCACATTGATGAGTGAGAATTGCCATTGTACCACAGTTATCTGTAGAATGGGATTGATTGAGATGCCGTGCTAGAGTTGTTATGAGACTGACCCCATCTAACCTAGTCTGGGAAAGGCCGGTCTCCAACAACCGAAGAAAGATTGAAGGCGTAGATAGGTGACTCGAGAATTGAGTTTCGACGAAAGGCACTCCCGCCTTGCAGAACTCAGCTAATTTGATCGTATCCAGGAAGCTCTTCATCGCGCTCTGAGTTCGCAGTTTGAAGCCCTTGAAAATCTCCCTCCACTCGCGGCCTTTTGTTTCTTGCATATAAAGTTCCGTCTTGAGTCGAGGATTCGGCTTCTGCCGAGTCCGTTACCTGTATTATGGGAGGCTCTGAGTAAGAAGGAGGTTGGGCAGCGCTGGATCCCAAGGAATTGCTTAAGGATTGACATCCCGAGTCGCCGGTTGTGCGACGGAATTTAAGAATGGAGTTCGGCCGTCCTTTCTTAAAACGTTCTTGAACATATTTCCATTCCTCATCCCGCAGCGAGACCGCATGCTCAGCCATTTGGTCCTCGTTGTCAAACACGGCTACAAGCTGTCGATGATCTTCACTGGGGTGGTGCCATCTATGCCGTTCAGCCCCAACCCAGCCAACACATCCGACAGCAATATAAGGTCTTTTGATATCTGGTATACGCTGCTTGGCCGTAAACATAAAGTATTTGTCGATGTCGTAAACCGTGGCGACCATGTGTTTTCTCTGAGCACCAATCATCTTCTCATCTGCGGCTACCAACACGCATTGCAGGGAGCGTAGGTTTTCGAACAGTGCTGTCGGCGTCTTGCGTTCCTCAGTGTAGTTTGGATGCACCATGATGTTTCGAATGTTACTGAGTTCGGGAAGAAGTGTGCCGATGGGATCCAGTCTGCTAACGTTGGCATGGCCAACAAGATCAATCCAGCCAGGATCAAAGAGTAAATAATCTATGATTGGACTGAAATACATTGTTCTTGGGTCTGCAGACACCTTTCGATATTCGCCATAGAAGAATGCCGCCTCGCGAGATTCGCGGTTGACGCTGAGAAGGGCGAGTGTTTTCGACGGAACTTCGAAGATATTCTCGTCCTCCATTCGCATCCATTTCACAATTCGAGGAGCAAGTGAGGTCTTCCATATCTGGTTGCGAATCTCAGCTGGGAGGCGAGAGAATAGAGGGAATATCGATAGTGTTTTCTGCTGCCAATTCCTGGTGCTCTCCATAGTTGTGTTCCAAGCGTCGAGATGAACGGAGTGGCGCGGAGGTTGTGTAGCTGCTAGGTTGTCTTGCTTTCCAGATCGTATTGTGGTCGCTCGAGTGCAATAAGTGGCGCCAATAGGGTGTGATGTCGAGGTTTGCGTTGCAGTGAACAATGTTCCGAGGTTAGAAAATGGAAGTGGAGTGAAGTGTGGTTGTGGTGGCGCGGTAAACGCGTCACTGGGCAGCCGAACTAGGCCACATGACTCGATTGGACTTCGACGACATCCAGTCTTGAATTCTGCAGCTTTCGAGCTCTTTCACTAATCATGACTCAAAAATTGCAGCACTTGTGTCTTTCGCTGATACAGAAACTTGGGAAAGATCCAAGCTAATCAATTTCGGTGCTACATGGAGCTGAGGCTCACAAAGTAGAAACCAGGCTGAGCGCCATTGGGCTTCTGGGGGTTGAAAACCAGGGCATGGAGGACTCACTCTTCAATTGAACAAGGCGCATCCGACAAGGTACAACCACATTACTTTCTCGTTTGCCCTCATGTCTTCAGGGAAGGCGCAATAATGGCCAGCGCCTGGGAAGATGATTTTCGGCCATCTAACGTTCCACTGGGCACATTTCGAAAGACGGCATACGCGAGGGGGGCTGGCTCTCCCAGCCGCCCCAACGGCAAAATGTACTCGGGGATACACGTGGGACGAGAAATTTCCAATAGATCTTTCCAGCCTGCAATATGTCAAACACCTCACAGACCCCACTTTACCCATGCCCTCGGTGTGGTGGAAGAAGGGCTTGTTTTACAGCCTCGATCAGGACTCAAGCTCTACCCTATCCATTACCCATCCCGGATAGCAAAGCTCCTCACGTTATATCCGTACGGCGCAGTATCCTCTCTACTGTACTACCCGTTATTATTTGAAAGGTACTCGTACTTCGACTTACACTCTATCATTGCTGGGACTGCCTCAATCCGTCAGTGCTATACTCCAAAACAACGATTGCATCTGGGTTGGGTCTCTGAGCCTCAATCTCAGCAGTTCAAGCTATATCCAACCCCCTGCATGTACTGGTTTGAACTGGTCGCTATCTAACAGGGGGCGGTACGATGCAAAGGTGGTTTGGGCAGGCAAGGCGAGCAAGACTTCACTGTCAGTATTGGTTGGGCCCAGATCGGA
>Ga0307515_10022195_pt1 | contig 11200 bp, 4 predicted proteins | sample 17_EM_MG_FD_194513 | JGI IMG/M metagenome (GOLD analysis project Ga0307515, IMG submission 194513) | Populus trichocarpa ectomycorrhiza microbial communities from riparian zone in the Pacific Northwest, United States - 17_EM | ecosystem: Host-associated > Plants > Roots > Unclassified | place... | reverse complement strand
TTTTAGGGTTCCAGGATGTGGGGTTTATATAGGGAAAATATGCAGGCATTAGTGGTGAAGATTTTTTGTTTTACGAGCAACGTATTAAATGCTTGGTGGTTGAGGTTAATGGAATTTGGTTGCGAACATAAATGCTGCAGTAAATTAAGCAAGTGACTAAACATCAAACCCCTACTAAAGAAAGAAGCTCCTCCAAGCATACTGTTCTACTTACCAGCCGCAGGTTCGTACATACATCGAAGTAAAGACAAATAGATTTTGATATGGTTGGTTTTTTAGAGTATTTTTATTTAAAAATATATTAAAATAATTTTTATTTTATTTTTTAAACTCATTTTTAATATTAGTTTATTAAATCAATAAAAAAAATTTAAAAATCAATTTTTTTTTAAAATACAGTCGCACAACAGAGAACGAACTCAAGAACTGCCCTATTATGTATGAGCTGAGCTTAGCCATTATGTGAACAGATCTTGGGAAGTTTGAACATGACATCCTCTTTCTTAGGTAATTGTAGTGAGGATTGACAGGTAAAATAGAGTCATGATTTGGACATTGGATTGCATTCACTTGTCTATTCCTTCGAGGGAACGACATCTCTATTATTAGCTGATATTAATTGTAGGGGCCGGTAGCTCTGCTTTAACAACCACAGCAACAAGTCAAGAACTGCACTCAAATATCCATTTAAGCGGTGGCTTAGTAGTAAGAGTTTAGAATCAAGAGATTTGCTTTTTTTATAATTTTAGGTTCGAGCCCTGTGATTATTTATATGATGACCACTGGAGGCTTACATAGTTGTTAACTTCAGGACCCGTGGGATTAGTCGAGGTACACGCAAACTGGCCCGGACACTCACGTTAAACTAAAAAAAAAAAAACTGCAGTCAAATTAATTAATTTATATATTTGATACTTTTATACATGATTTTTTTAAGTGTTTTTTAATTAAAATAATATTTATTATTGTTATTATTATTATTTATATCAAATCAAAACTATCTAAAAACATCTAAAAAAATTATTTTGATAATTTTTCGAGTAAAACTTTTTTTAAAAAAACTTGAAAAAACATTTTGTAACACAAAAACAAACATTCAATAATAATATCTATTTTTTTTTATAGTAGACAAGAGAATTATATATTAAGTAGCCCCATCAAGAAGATGGAGCTGAAAAAAGAGACAATACAAGGGGAACAGAAAAGAAAAAAAATTGAGCGATGAAAAATTTAATTAGTTAGTTCAGTTCATGATATATTCAGGATTTCTAAAAAATTTGAGGTTGTGTAACTGAAATGATAATATCTATTAAGGATATATATATATATATATATATATCTGTTAAAATTTGAGATTTTTACTAAGAAAATCTCAAGACCAAACCCTGAGAAAAAATAGAATGGGAATTTAAAGAGGACGATAACCCTTGTTAAGTAATCGCAAATCCATGGAACATCTACTTGAAAAAAAAGAATAAAATAAAACCCAGAGAAGCATGCTGTAAAATTTCCACACTAAAAGGGATTTTAATTAAACTTTTTAAGTTGAGACAAACATATTAAAGTGTTTGAGTTTTAATTTGAAGGTTATTAATTTTTCTTTACATTAATACAATATGTTGAAGTCTTGTTAAACATATAAATAGACTCTGATTTTTCCCATTTTATCATATTTTATGCAAATAAAACTTGAAATACTTTCTTAAATACAATATGTTTGTTCAATGACTAATAAATTACCTATATAACTAAAAATTCCACCCATTTAAAACTAAGAAATTAAGGTTTATATTAAGGATAAACTACCTGGTTGTATAGTTTAACACTCAATAACTCATCGACTCTTTAAGAGCTATATTTTTTTCCTTGTGTGGTTGCATATAATACTATCAAAAATTTACTAAAAACCAACTAAATTTTTTATGGTTTTTTATGGTTGATGCTCGTCGGGATATTAATTACCAACAACATTATTGATAGATCAATGTTATTGGTTAACAATTTTATTGGCTAATTAAAACACCATTAGTAATTTCATAAAAAAATTTTATTGGCAAAACATATTTAGTTATTATTTTCATCAGAAATTATTAGTGAAATATTTTTCATCAATAATTTTATTATTATTTGCCGATTTTATAGTTGAGTGATGTGATATTTTATTAGAAAAGCTAGCCGGCGGTGGCTTAGAACCTTTTTTTAATGCCAACCATTATCTCCAATGATGCAAAGATGGGCTAAAAGAATACTTGTAAGCATGGCCAATGTTACTTTCAGCAGTTTTAATTCCAAGGATGGTGAGATTCCTTAATTATGGTCCAGGATTCTTCCATAATTATAATTCCTTTTCTATATATTTCTACGTATTATAGGTTATTTTTCGTACATGGGCACTCAAGAATGATTAAAGATGAACAAAGTTTTCAATTGTAATGAAGTCTTTGATAGCAAAACGATCGTGACACACCGTACCATACTTCCCTTCCATGTGTTCTTGTTCCTTTTAGAGATCTAGAACCGGAGTGTTAGTTGTTGCTATTTATTTTTGTAGCCAGAAAAACTCTCTCCGGGCAGTCTCTACCCACCAGTTCTTGTTCATATAAATAGTGAAGAGGAGCTGTACTGTGATAGCATGTTTTCAGAAGCAATACAAGGATCCTTTTTTCTTTGTATATTTTATCAAAAGGATCTCTCTCAACTTTTTTCTTTTCCTTTCAACTGTTCGTGTTCTAGCTTTTTTACGGGTTAGACGACACTTTCACGATACTGTTATTAATGATATTGTACCATAACATCATTTTTGGTGATATTTTTTTATGGTCATCAAGAGAGCCAAAAGAATATTTTGGATTAATAAAAGTACTAATAACATCAGATCGTTGTATTGTGGATGTGTTTATGGATAAAATGTATAAGATAAAATTTGTAAAAAATATTCAAACATGTTAAACACACAATCTCACGGGAAAAAAAATTTATAACTTTATATCTATTTGTTAGATTAGGTATGAATTTTATCAGATTGTTCAATAGATCCGAGTTCTATATAAACATTTGAAATATTATTTTTTTAATCAAATTATTGAATTTTAAAATTTTAAAAAATTATAAGTGTTTTCTCTATTTATTTCCTTATAATATATGACTATAGCATTAGAAATTAAAAACCCTAATTTTTATCCAATGTTATATGTTGCTGTAACTAATAACACAAGAATTAGCCATTAAATGTGCAAAAGAAAAACTCGTAATTGAAGTGAAAAAGGAGTTAATTAAACTTTACTATTTTCTTCACTTGACAACAATATATTCCAAATAATCGTGGATGTGATGAGGTTGCAAAACTAACAGGGAATATTCTAGAAGGAATTATTCCTAGAGATTTTTGTACATCATTCACAGTGTGTTCAACAATCTTCACTTTAAGACTATATCAACTTTGTTTTTAATAGAACTCCTCAGGGGGTGTGAATCTCTTCTTGGATAAATACATGTACAAAGTCCCCTAAAGACCCCTAGGGGTATTGATGGGGGACCCTCCGAAGATCAGGTCAGTATAAGGTATTTTTGTGTGGTAAAAAGACATTAATGAAGATATTAATGAGTTTTTATGAAGATAGAAAAGAGGAAGGGGAAAAAGATATAAAATTAAAGAAGAAGAAGCAGAAAATGTGTTTATGTCTTGGAGTATAAGGTTTCAAACCCCTTTCTGTATATTCCTGCTCTCTTTTATATTATCTTACTTGACCTGCTTCATAGAACGTAGGAGGGGTAGAGTATAGGAGGCTTAGTATGGAGTTACCTTTCAGCTATGCACTGAACCTGAGGGTTTTTGGGTTCAACTCACACACTGAGTCCAGGAGGAGTTGGATTCATCTTGTGACCATACCCAAGAATAGTCAGGGACGGACACGTCATAGCCCAACATGGAGTTAGGCACGGTTGCGTCCCTGACCCAACAAGGGGTTGGACACGGACGCCACATAGCCCAATGTGGAGCAATCATCCTCCCTAATTGTTTGAAGTCGCCACCAAGTATTTTGATCACTAAAAATCTTAATTGGTCTTCAAAGTCTGGAAAAAGAGATTGATTGTGTATAGAAAGGATAATATCACCCCTAATACATCTTACCTCAGGTAAGCTGCATTGTTTATTTGTTTGATCCCTACGTCATTACTGTGTTTTTCTAATTGTTTCTCTGTCTATTGGTTAAAAGTTGGTCACCCAAATATATTTTTGTATTTGTTTCTTTTAATACTGGGAATACTTCTTACGTATAAATTTGTAATCCTTGAAATTAAAATAATTAGATTGAATTTTTTTTTATGTTTTTGAAATATAGGTCAAGTTTTCATGGATTAAATAAACTTGTTATTAAATCCAAAAATACATGCAAAAAGAATTTTTTTAATTTTGGTATTAAAAAAATTGCTAAATCATGCCATGTATTTTTATTTTTATTATTATATTTTTTTTATATACAAAACATGATTTGGTCCCTGAAAGTTTAGAGGTGAGAGAAAAAGTCTGAATTGGTCACATTCTGATCATTAAAAAACATCGACCTTGGAGTTAATGAGTTCATCTAAAAGAGGTGAGTTCAATTGAAGGGGTTTGGTCATTTAATCATGGTGAAAAAATATGTCAGAATCTAGAAAGTTTATTTTGATTCGGTTTAACTTGAAGTTTTCAGACTAATTAGAATATTTAGAATATGTTATGGGGTTGGAAATGGAGTAGTTGAGGTTTTTAATATGTTTTTCTACAAGTGTTTTTATATGAAAACATGTTAAAATTTTGGTTTTGAAGATCCAAAAACTCGGACCTTAATACATATCACCTGCCTAGATGAACACTTTTTTTAAAATAAAATAAAAGGTGCAAACAGGTCTGGCTTTGCACGCTTAAACTCATTTGGGTCATCTTTTTTTCAAGCATCAACCCGCTTGGGTTTAACCTTTATAGTCCTTCCCTAAATTATTTTTGTTTTTTTTATATATTTTAAAATAAAATTTTTTTATATAAAAAATTAAAATAATGTTTTAAAAATTACATAATGATACCATACTTTTCAAGTAGGATTAGAAGTTTTTAATAGTAATGTTGTCAATTACTTTACTTTATGAATAATTATATATGAACATAATATTTACATTTAAGAACATACATCATTTTATTATTATTATTATGATTAACAATCAGTATAAATTAAGTAAAACAGTTTACGAGCATACATGATTTTTTAAAAAAAATTTAAAAATTTAAATTGATTGTGGATTATTGATTGGTTAGAATGAAAACTTGCAACATAGGGTAGACAATTCAACTAATACATACGAAGAGCCAGTTTGGAAATCACTATTTTAGCTATGACTGTGACTTTTAAGTGTTTGGTAATTTTTTAAAAGCTAATATCATCCATATATCCTCTATCCAGTGAATGACCGACGTGGGAAATTGCAAATGGAACAAGCCTTTTGGCAAAAATAATTTCCACGGTACTCGCTCATTAAACTGGGCCCACCTACGCGACAGTAGTACATCTAATAGCTGATGAAGTAAATGCTACACGTCCCATACAGGTGTGCATGATGGCACCCCAACTTTGCATTTTATCAATTTCACCCTTATATTTAAAGTTTATCTCATCAAAAAAAGTAATTTATTTTCTCTATACCCCTTTGGCTTAATTTATATATTTTCAAGTTACCATTACCACTTCTTACATTAGCCTCCCCTCAGAAATTTCTAGTTCCACACTCAGCCACTCGGCTTCTAGTTGTTTTTTCTTAGTTTTTCTCGCCACGCAAAAATATATTGTTGGAAAATCATTCTGAAAGGAAGAATGATGTTAAGTACAAGATTCAGGAATAGGATGGAATTATTACATGGGAAATTATTGTAAGTGAAATTTATAATGAGGTATTTGATGTGTAAATGAATAGAATAGTAAATTATCGGTAAAGAGAAATAAAAGAGTGTGTTATGTTTATTTTGTCAATAAAATAAGAAGAGAAATTAAAATGATGATATTTCTTGGAGGTTGAATTTTATATTTAGTGCTTGGAGAATATAATTTAATTTTCAAAAACATGGGGTAATGATGAGAGAAATTATCCCCTAAATTAAATAATTCATATAAATAAAACCAAACAAACTTAAATTCCATTACCATAAAGTTTAACGTCCCATAAACTCCTGGGCAAACAATAAACACACGATTTTTTAGATTACATATGACATATAAACCAAGGATGACGAGATTAGTAATAATCTTAACAACCTAACAAACTTGGAGGTCGATTTTTTTTAATTTCGAATATTAAGACAGAAGATAATAATAATGATCAACTAAAATTTCAAATACGTAGAAGATAGCAACAACATAGGAGAGACTCGCTCAAGTGGAAACCGGGAGTTTGCAGCTCTAGCTGTCACTTCACTTAATCCTGCTTCATAAAAATTGAAGGAAATATTAGTAAGAAAACTCTACTCTCTTCTCAAGGAGTAGGAAAAAAATGCTATATATGTAAATCGATTACACACACGATAGCGAAGACAAGATCGAGGTTGTGAAAAATGCAAACCTGGAGCAGTCAATGGAGGCGCTAATAGGGTAAGGAATTTTAACTTTGCAGATGCGAGGGAGATCAGCTGCGAACGTGAGATTGACATGATACTGTTTGGCAACTGTTTTCAAGCAACTACAAGTGTCTCGGCGTTCCTTGGTGGTTCTAGCAGCGTTGTTGACATTCTGAACTCCTCTGCAGCAACCGGGCGGAGGAACAGTTTCAACCTTCGTAAAGTAGCCAAGGCACGTTTCCAAGTTACCTTTCACAGTATGACATCTTATCGAGGCTTCAATGTTCAACATGGGGGCAGTGACCAGTATGCATAGCAAGAGAGCACAGATCAGCTTAGCATTAGCCATGCCTTGATTTTCCAGAGGTATGCTTTAGTTGAGAGAGAAGGAGAAGTGCGATTTATTTAGAAGAAGTACTTGTGAGAATGAAGACAAGTTGTCTGCCTGAATTAATGACGGAGAATTGAGACCACTAATAATAAATATTTAATTAAATTAGAATTCAGGGGGAAAAATGCATGCATTAATCGCAGCTACACCATCAAAGTGATCAATGGGTTGTTTTGGAGTTGGTGCCTGGAAAACATGTACAAATTCAATCAGCTTTATGAAAGTTTAGGAAGGCCTTAATTCATCTTTTCTTATTCAAATAGCTAGTTTTCTAAGAATTTCTTTGGTCTCCTGCTCTTACTTGCCTCAATTCTCAACTTATCGAACTTATCTTGTAGCTCTTGTTCATTGTTGACCATTTTTCTATGAGGTTCTCCGGTAAAAATTGATCTTGTTTTGCTCACTACTATTTGACCTTGCATTCTCGTGCTTCAAAGTACCTCAGATAATCCACCACTTCTTCGTACTAAGTAATTAGGGTTGACTGAGGGTTTCCCTTCTCGTTCATTTTTGTGGCCTAATACAAGTTGCCCTCAATCATCTCTGATGACTTCTAACTCGGTTACAGAATGAGAATCCTTAAACAATCTAGCAATACTCGGCTAAACCCTAAGTCCTCAGCACATGTTAAATGTCTCTCAACTGCCAAACAACTAGTAAGATTAAGTAACTGACGTAACCAGTTAAACTAATCAGTGAGACCTATGTTTTATCTTCATAGCACATAAGATAAGATGAATTATCTACCTAAGGAGCTTTCCACCTGAAGTTACTTTAAGGGAATGCTTGATATTTTTCCACCCACACCTTCTCATCTAGGCTTTTCCAATCTTCACTCAAAATCAACTTCATGTACCTTATGTTGAACCACTAGAAATTATTGAAAACCTCTTTCGGGGTTTCCAAATGATTGACTATCCATATGAATAATAGAGGAATACAACATTGCATTGCCCCCTTTCCATGCATCCAACAATGATTTAACAACAAGAAATTTTCAGCCAAAATAGTTGAAAAAGGGTTATTTCATGTCCGTTCATATTCAACAAAGGCATTGGTGGCTTCGACACTAATGATACTAACAACTTCCAAAGGAAACCAGACAAACCCAAAGATAGCAAAAGCAACTGTCTAATATCTCTCTTCTCTCAGTTTTCCCTTATCTTTAATTTCCTTTAGCTTAGTCTCAGTGAGTTTCCAATTGAACCCCCTGTTGGTTGTCCTATATTGATCGACTTGGCCTAGGTGCAGCAGTTTGGCAACATCAACAGTTGTGTCTTTGATCCTTTGTCTGAAGTACACCTTATGACGCTCGTTTATGAAGTTCAAGATCAGAGCATATTCCTCAATGGTGGGGGTCATGTTAACATCCCTAAAGGTGAAACATTTGAAACCCGGATCCCAGAAATGCATCAAGGCCTTGACTATAGAAATGTGTATTAGGAGCCTTACCAGAAAGGCAATTCTTTCATATCTTCTCCCGAATAGGGTCTCATTCACAATACTCAAGACTAACACAAGCTTCTCTACATTATCCATAGAGCAATTTACTTTGGTCATGTGCAGTAATTCCCCAACTTTGGTCCTTAGGCAATCCCCTTCAATTAATTGCATCATCTTAGAGTTTTGCTCATACTCGGAAAAAGTCATTAAATTCATGGTCTTATTTAAGAGAATCTTGTAAAGTTTAGGATTTGATAAGGTTTGCCTTGATGCAAAATGAATTATTAAGGAGTTCATATCCTATGAACAAGTTCTAAGCCACTATATAAAAGGTAGGCTTACTACTTGGTCTTAAAAGGGTTTATGATCTATGTAGTGACCATCTTTCATTAATACAGTATGAGGGTTTATAATGAATGGTTATGACACAGTTTAACCACCATTACTGAGTAAACGCTCAGCTCATAGTTGAATGTTTCATGAATCTGAACCCCGACTGAAAGTCAAGAGGCAGATCACTACTTCCTACCTAACATAGAATTGGGTTTATTTGAAAATTAAAAAGCATGAAAGCATTAATCCATACCCAATGTACTTATGCATGAACAGTATGTAAAAAACAAAACAATGCATGAGCAATTTGTAAAAATACATGGAAAAATTATATTATATAGACCAACAAAAATAAACAAGCTAATAAACAAACAAATAAAGTTCAGTTTGACCAGACAAGTCCCTAGTGGAGTCACCATCTTGTCATGATGTTCACGGTGTCGAATGGTGGATCGGTCTTCTGGAATCAAAGGATTTTAAGGTTTGATCATAAAGTTATAATTATAGAATTTAGGAGTCGCCACCTAATATAATGATCACTAAAAAACCTAATGATGTGCAAGAGTCTGAGTAATGAGACTAGTTGTGTAAGAGGGAGATGCATCACTCCCAGTGCACTTTACCTATGGTAAGCTACATCGTTGATAGTTTGTTAATCTAAGGTATGTTTCTATTTGTTCGTCTCATTTATGGTTCAAGAAAGATCTCCTTTTATACCAAATATTAAAGTCTACAATTAAATCCTAAAACTCTGAATATAATTAAAACAAATTAATTTTTATAGGATTTTTGGTATTTTTGTCAAATCCTAATAGATAATTATAAACTGGTTGCCATATCCACTTTGCATGATAAAATATGATTTTGTATTTTAGAAAATATATATGAAAAGCCTTTAGAGTTTGGTCGTATACATTGAAAAAAAAACATATTTTTTGTGTTTCTGAAATGAGGAATTTTTTTAATTTTTATTTTTATTTTTTTATATTTCAGAGAAAACCAGGTATTTTTAATATCATACTTGTATCTTACAGTGTAAGTCTATAGTCTGATATTAAATGAAGTTATAATAAAACATATTTTTATGTTTTTTTTCTGAAATGATGCCCCTAATTGAATTTTAATTCTCAGAATCAATTCAATTTTATCGCTGCCAAGTTTCAAAAGCGCTCCTTATATCCAACGTGTTTCTCATCTTGGTCCTTAATCTTGATGTAAGCCCCAAGGATTTTGAAGGACTTAAAAGTTTAATTTTGCATCATTCTCCGCTTTCTTCTATTGACTTAGTTGTCAGTGAGTCATTAGCTGAAGAAATACATCTTCAGTCTTATTCGAAAAAAGAAAATTATTTCTACTTCTAATCCTTATATGCTAGCAGTACCTTCTAAGTCACTTCCTAATAATCAGAATAAGCATTACATAAAGGTTGCCTTTGACGAGTACAGTGTTTGTAAACATAAAAGTCATTGAAAGACTTAGTGTCCTAAGTTGAGACAACACAATCAATCACAACAACAATCTCAAGCTTGGAAGCCTGGCAACCAATTACAATCTAATGCTCGCAGACCACCTCAATATTACAAACCACCACAGTCTAATACTATAATAGTAGTTTCTTCAGGTCCTATCATTGATCATAGTACTCTGACTGAGCAACTTTACAAGTTTCTCCCCTTACAACCACATGCTATGTGTTTTTTTTTTCATAGGCCAGTTGCCTCATAGTTCTTCGGGTATGTCACATTCTAAATGGATTATTAATTCTAGTGCTTCATATCATATGTCTCCTGATTCTTCATCTTTTGTTTTTTTATCTCCTTTCTATTCCTGTCATGACTGGTAATGACAATCATATGCCTTTAGCAAATGTTGGTTCTGTTATCACACCTCACTTGTCTCTACTTAATGTTTATCTTCTTTCAAAACTCGCATTGAATCTTGCTTTTGTTGGTCAGTTCTGTGATTCTGAGAATTATTTTTTCTTTGTTTTCAGAAGCAATACAAGGATCCTTTTTTCTTTGTTTATTTTATCAAAAGGATCTTTCTTAACTTTCTTCTTTTCCTTTCAATTGTTTGTGTTACAAGTGTTCTAGCTTTTTTACGAGTTACACAACACTTTCACGATACTGATATTAATGATGTACCATAACATCATTTTTGGTGATATTTTTTTATGGTCATCAAGAGAGCCAAAAGAATATTTTGGGTTAATAAAAGAATATGGCATGCAAGTGTAGGTAAATAAAAGTACTAATAACATCAAATCGTTGTATTGTGGATGCGTTTATGGATAAAATGCTTAAGATAAAATTTGTAAAAAGATTCAGACATGTCAAACACACAATCTCACAAAAAAAAATATAACTTTATATCTATTTGTTAGATTAGGTATCAATTTTATTAAATTGTTCAATAGATCCGAGTTCTATATATACATTTGAAATATTAGT
>Ga0307515_10022194_pt1 | contig 11201 bp, 3 predicted proteins | sample 17_EM_MG_FD_194513 | JGI IMG/M metagenome (GOLD analysis project Ga0307515, IMG submission 194513) | Populus trichocarpa ectomycorrhiza microbial communities from riparian zone in the Pacific Northwest, United States - 17_EM | ecosystem: Host-associated > Plants > Roots > Unclassified | place... | reverse complement strand
ATAGGGGTAATAGATTAAATAAAAGTAGAAAATTAAGTAAAATAGTAATAGTAATAGTAATAGTAATAGTAATAGTAATAGTAAAAATAGTAAAAATAGTAAAGATAATAAAAATAGTAGGGGTAATAAAGGTAGTAGAAGTAATAATAAATTAAGTAAATATAGATTAGATAATAGTAATAAAAGTAATAATAAAAATAGTAAAAGTAATAATATTTATAGTAATAGTAAAGATAAAAGTATTAATAGTAAAAATAAAAGTAATAGTAGTAGTAATAAAAGTAAAGGTAGTAATAAAATAATAAAATAATAATAGTAATAAAGGTAATAGTAAAAATAATAAAAGTAGTAATTTTAATAGTAAATTAAGTAATATTAGTAGTAAAAGTAAAAAAATTAATAGTAAGAATAATAAAGGTAGTATAAAGGTAGTAGTAAAAATAGTAAATAAGTAGTAAAAGAAGTAGTAGTAAAAGAAGTAGTAGTAAAAAAAGTAGTAGTAAAAGAAGTAGTAGTAAAAAAAGTAATAAAAGGGTAAAAAGGTAAAAAAAAAAAGTAAAAAATAATAAAAAAGTAAAAGAATAATAAAGGGGGTAAAAATAGTAAGAAAGGTAATAAAGAAAGTAAAAGTAAAAAATAAAAAAAAATAAAAAAAAATAGTAAAAAGAAAATTAAAAGGGGTAAAAAAATAATAGAAAAGGTAAAAAGGTAGTAAAAAAGGTAAGGGGTAATAAGAATAATAAAAGAGGTAGTAAAAAAGGTAATAAGGAAGGTAGTAAAAAAAGTAAAAGGGTAAAGATAATAAAGAAGGTAGAAAAGTAGTAAAGGAGGTAAAAGGGGTAAAGTAAGGAGTAGAGGAGGTGAAAAGGGATAAAATTTAAAGGTAGAATAGTAGGTAAAGGTTAGAAATAAATTTAGGAGTTTTAGGTACTTAAAGATCTAAAATAACTTAAAACTACTACTACGCTTATCTAAATTGCAATGTAGGCGTTATGGTGGAAGATATGGTTAATTAAAGATATATATTTTAGTGTGTCCTTCCTAATTTAGTAAGGCCGGTCGCAATTGCGATCTATCCAAATTAGGGTTTTTTTAGAATTAAGTTTAAGAAACCTCTAACACCTTTATAAGGCACTATACTAGGTATTTTTTTTATTACAAAAGTAAGTCCTAAATTATTACTATATGTTACTAAGCAGCGGCCATATAATAGGCCTCCTGCGCCTATCTACCGCGTACTATACCCTAAAGAGCAGCAAACTATATAACGCGATAAGCCCAGTTACAGTAAGAATGTCTTAGTAAAACACTTAATATAAGATATCATTCTTAAATAAAATCTAACGCTTTAATTAAATTTTACTAAATTCTACTAACCTAATTAAACTCTATTACATCTGTAGGTAGGCGACCTTAGTACGCTAACCGGTTTAGGGTTTTTTTAGAATGCCAGTCGGGCTAGCTATAAACCACTACTATAGTACTATAACAGTAAGAACTTAATATAAGATGTTATTCTTAGATGAAATCCAACGCTTAAATTAAATTCTGCTAAATTCTGCCAACCTAATTAAACTCTATCGCATGTAAATATTTAACTACAGGTAGACAGCCTCGCTATACTAACTAATTTAGGGTTTTTTTAGAATACTGGTTGGGCTAGCTATAAACTACTACTACAAGCCACTGCTACAAAACACTTAATTTAAGATATTATTCTTAGATAAAAACCAACGCTTAAATTAAATTCTACTAAATTCTACCAACCTAATCGAACTCTGTCGCATATGTAGGTAGGCAGCCTCGTTACGCTAACCAATTTAGGGTTTTTTTAAAATACTAGTTAGGCTAGCTATAAACTACTACTACAAACCACTACTACAAAACACTTAATATAAGATGTTATTCTTAGATAAAATCCGACGCTTTAATTAAATTCTGCTAAATTCTGCTGACCCAGTCTATTAAAATATAATGCTTAATTCTACTACTAATACCCAACTACCTTTTGGTATATTAATATGCCAAAATATTAAAATATAATGTTTTAACTTAATTTATCTATCTAGGGAAGGCTGATTTATTAGCCGCCTTATACTATTAGAAAATCAATTTTTAACACAATCGAACTCTATTATATATAAATATTTAACTATAGGTAAGCAGCCTCGCTACGCTAACCTATTTAGGGTTTTTTTAGAATGCTAGTTATTAGTAACTTAGTTAATTAAGATATAAGCACGGCAAGAAAGATGCATGCAAGCCTATATAATTGGATTGTCTATAAACGAGGATCTAAAGCTATAGAAAGGAAAGGAGAAGAATAATAATACTACTTAAAGTAGAGATTTTATATAATCCTCCGATTATATAATCTAATTATATATCTACCGCAATCTGCTGTTTTTCTATTAGCCTATAACAATTGGCTTTTTTAGTATATTAATATACCAAAGTCACGTAACCGCAATTTATAGCAATCTACTAGTACTATAATAGTTCTGCTATCTACTAAGTTCTACTACATTCTGCCAAATTCTGCTAGTGCTGTAATACTAGTCGGGCTAGCTATAAACCACTACTATAGTGCTACTATAGTAAGAACTTAATATAAGATGTTATTCTTAGATAAAATCCGCGCTTTAATTAAATTCTACCAAATTCTGCTAACCTGAACGAACTCTATCGCATCTATAGGTAGGCGGCCTTATTACGCTAACTAGTTTAGGGTTTTTTTAGAATACTAGTCAGGCCAACTACAAACTACTGCTATAGTAAGAACTTAACATAAGATGTCATTCTCAGATAAAATCCAACGTTTAAATTAAATTCTACTAAATTCTGCCGACCTAAATAAACTCTATTATATCTGCAGGTAGGCGGCCTTATTACGCTAACTAGTTTAGGGTTTTTTTAAAATACCGGTCGGACTAGCTACGAACCACTGCTATAGTACTACTGCAAACTATTTTATAATAAATCCCTAAAATTATTTAAAAAAGCTTGGTGGTAGGCTAAGGAAATACTTAACTCCTTAAGATGTAGCAAAAGCTAAAAAGCAGAGCAATTAATAACGATATTAACGAAACCTCCAACCTTAGGGACTAGCAGATTTCATCGCATATAAACCTCTACTCTATTAAAATGTTTTAGCAGAAACCCCCTAAACCGGCCTTTAAATAAGCCTCGATATTTAAATTCCTTAAAATAGCAATACTTAATAAGGCGATACTTAATAAGGCGATATTCTCTAATCCCTATAACTAAACTATATATAACCAAGTAAGAGTGAAAGCAAGAGCGAATTAAATACTAACCTCACTAGGCAGATTTAATAAGTATAAATAAATAAGGAGAAATATAATGCTAAACGGGAAGAATATAAGGCGGAAGTTTCCTAACGGCTAAATAAAATGCATATAATAACCGCCAAAATTATACCGTAACCAGATAATATAAATAAAGCTAGCACACCTAGCAATTTAGTAATATTAGGCTTATAGGCAATAGAAGGGTCAGGAATTACCGCTGGAGTAGAAAGGGCTAGTAAAAGAGGGTCACGGCGTTCTTTTTCAAAAGCTGCTTCTGTAGATAAACCAATATTGTTAGATAATAACAGCGTTAGTACTTTATGTGCTTTAAACAAATCAGTAGATACCTAAAAATTATAAAAAGTAAGAACCCTATCGCAGACACTAAACCAGCGCAGCTTACCTTCCCTATAATTATTAAATGGAAGTCTTACTAAACAAAGCAAGTCATTCCTAGCTTAAACTAATAATCTCTTATCCTAGATAAAATCTTTACTAGCAAGAGCACCTACGTGTAACACGCCAACCCCACCAGTTATCTAAAGATCTCTAAGCACTACTTTATCTTTATATCTTTATCCGGCTAAAAAAACAGTCCTACCTACACCTACCCAACCTATAAGTTAAGGAACACTACTGACGGCTTCTATCCTACCCATAGTCTCTCCCATATAAGCTGCCGCTCCGCCCGTTATAGCCCTAACTTTAGCTATAACAGCACCCCTAGAACCGATAGAGCGGACGGCTTTTAAGCTTGCTAAATAACTTCGGAGTTTTTAAGGCTGCACCTATAAGCAGCATAAAGAGGCAGATTAATTACACTAGCAGCACCACTAACGCCCCAACGTATATTCTAAGTGTTCTTCTTTATAATAGATTACTACTATTATCCGCGGGCAGTATAATAGAGGAACGCTACTTCTAGATATGCTAAGTAGCACTAAAATAATAAAGCTAGCGGACCTCCGCAATATTAACTGCTAGGGGGCTTTTAAAGGTATAAGTTGCTTTACTACCCCTAAAGATATTAGGACTTATAATAAGAACCTACCTAAAAACCTATGCCTATTATAACACTACTCTACTAGTAACAAGAATCGCCGTGCCGAAGTAACGTTTAATATTAATAGCATCTACTACTTTCCTAGCAGCTTAGGAATTACTCGTTATAGGATTAATTAGTTTCCTAAAGCCTATCCTATTCTCAATATTATTACGGATATATACTTCGGCTTAAAAGTACCTATATATAATAGTAGAGGAACATTATCTAAGAAGTACGTCCCACTTTATAAGATACCTCACTACTATTTCGGCACTATTATTAGTATAGAGACACTCTTTATGTTTATCTTTTTTCTAGTGCTCCATCTGGAAAGCGACTATAAGCACTCTACGTACCTTAGCAAGGAAGATTAATAGCTTTAGTATAATGCGGTTCTCAGTCCTACTTTAACCAAGACAATTAGATACTTAAATATTTTATAGCATTATCCCGCTTCCGCCTATATTGCTAATACAGATTTGGCTAAAGTAGCCGCGGAGTCTCTTACCTAAAAAGAATGTGCTAGGAACCAGCTTTTAAGATATGCACTACAGCCTTAATATCTTAATCCTCTTTAGACCTGTATACTTAAGACTATTAAGGATAATCCTAGCTTCCAGCGGTTCTAAGGTATAACCCTCTTTATAAACGGAAAAAATATAAAACTTAAATATATAGACCCCAGTTTAACGGGAGCATATATAAAATGGGAAAATTACTAGTCTAAGGCAACTAACCCCTAATTCTATAATAAGGATCGGACTTTTATAAACCTCGCAAAGCAGGTAACCTTAGAAGATAGTGCTTTGCCGTATAATTAAATACTAGATAGCTATAAGGCAGAAGTATATCTATAGAGGAGTTACTGCCTTAAAGCGTATTCTTAGACTTAGGAAGTCCTTAATACCAATAGAAGCCGAGCTAGGGGTAATTCTAAGCGCACCAAATACTCCTAGGCAATAATGCGAGATTTAATAAGCTAGACTATATTTACTGCACTATATGGAAAGGAGAGTACGGATGGACTAATTTATTCCCAATTTTATTCACTAATAAAGGGTCTATTTAACATATCAAAGACGTATATCTTTAATAATAAATCTCTTAAGAATCTTGCGTTGGACCCTAGGTATATTTAGTTACTATAGCAAAAAGGCGGAAGCATTATGTTTTCTAAGGCTATCTATAAGTTTAGTTACCTTTATAGAAAGAGGCGAGCTTATGGCAATCTAATTAACAATTAGTAGAAATTATATGGGATTAGGGAAGAGCACCGTATTTCTCTTACGATGGTAGGTAAGATTTATAAGTAGTGGCGTAAGTGGGACTTATACAATAATAATGAGATTAATTATAGCTAGTACGCCCTTCCTTATTATATTATCCCAACTTAAGAGACCCTTGGTTTTCTATACACCCAGATTAACAAGTACTACTTCCTCTTTAAGTATATTCGTGCATATACCGCCATAACATATTCCTTACCGGAGATAATAGTTATAGTTATTACCCTATAAGCACTCCGGTTTTACTATAGCAGTAATCTTCTATAATGGGAACCACTTTTATATAAAGATCGCTGGGAGTAAAAACATAACCACAAAATTATAGTTAAAGAAGGGCTTGGTATACGTAATAGTATAGAGCGTTATAGTCTTAGCTAGTTTCTACCGAAGTTTAATTAGGCTATATAGCGGCTAGCACCACTATATAGCGAGAATATCCTGGTTAGAAATATGTTAATGCACGAAGAGTATAAGCGGAGGTGGAAAGCGGTTAAGGATCTCCGGGATGTCTTTATCCGCTTTAATTAGGCCAAGTTATAGTATAACCGCTATAATATTTAAAGAAATCCATCACTATTAAGAAAATGGCTTAAATACCTCTATATCCTCAACCTTAAGTAATTTAACATTGATATCTAGAAGGCAATGCTTAAGATTAATAAAGGCTTAGCAGAACTAGCACCAGCGGCAATGTAGTAAAAGGGCGAATTTCGATTCTGCTACCGAGGCATAAAGGAGATGTTTTCTACTAATGGGGTAATAGAACTACCGCACTTTATAATAGGAAATAAAATGCGGTTTAAGAAAGTAGCAGATTTACTTAACTTCTTATTTTTATGGAATAATGAAGAGAAGCGGACGGGCTAGGGTAGTAAACCGTATCAAGCAATTTTGTAAAAAAGCTTTAAGTTAGTTAAGAGGCGACTAGGATATAGAAAAGCAGAAAGGTAGTTAGATAAATTCCTCTATCTTATCCGCCTAATGCATTAAATCCTTCTATACCCGTCTAATACTGCTCTTATTTCATTAATAAAGATAAGCCGTAGTTAAGGATTAAGGCGATAAATAATATGGTTCTTAGCAGTATATACAAACCTAGAGAAAGTAGAGCTTTTAGTCTGTTTAATACCTTATACGCTTTTTAATATACTCTAGGCTATACATTAATAGACGTTAAGAAATGGACAAAATTAGCAAGAATAGGGTATATATTAGCTTATTAAAGTATATAAAGAGTAAGGGCTACGGATATACGGGCTTAAGGAGAGTAAGGAGTACTAGGTAGTAGGAAAGAAGAGTATTAGACTAAAAGGATTTTCACCACTATAGGAGCGGTCGCAGCCGCTAAAGCTTTTAATGTTAAAGTAAATTAAGAATAAGAGCCTTAAAGAGCTAGAGGAGCTAATAGTAAAATAAAACTAGGATAAAAGCGGCAATGCTTAGAATGAGGAAGACTTTAGTAGTAAAGAAGGAAGTAGGTAAAGAAGTAATAAGAATAATAGGGTTGATAGGAACTAAGATATATAATTAAAATCTAATAAAAGCAGAACGGTAAGCTATAATGCAACTAGTAGTAGTAGCATTTTTATTCTATCTAATTAGATGTTATATTATGGAGTAAGAGGCAGAGTCTAAAGAGGACGTAGAGAAAGTTTAGCTAAGATAGGTGGGGTAGAATGTTTTATAAATAGGCTATATTATAGAAAAGTTAGAGCGGTTTCCTTAATAACTCGCGACTTAGTTTTGGCATATTAATATACCAAACTAATTTTTTTTACTAATACTACTTTAATTCCCTAACAATATGCTAAAATATAATTATTGCGAAAATGGATAATAATTAATATAAATAAGTGTCGAGATGAGTGTCAAGATAAGTATTAAGATAAATGCTATTAAAATAGACGATTAAGGGAAGTTATAAGTAAAAAAAAGCTTAATATTTAATAGAGTAGGAAGCTCGTATATCTATATATATTAGGTTAATATTTAGGAATAGGTAGAAATATTAGTTAGAGAGGAAGCGGAATTTAAAAAAGTCCAGCGGGCGGCAGTAAAGGTAATTATACGTTAAAATAGTCTAGTTGTTATTATTATAGGCACAGGAGTAGGGAAAAGTATATTATTTTTATTACCGACATCGTGTTCTAGGGGCGTGTTAGTAGTAATTATACCGCTAGTTTTATTAAGAGGGGATATAAAAGCGCGATGCAATTTACCTGCTAATAATATATAAAAGCACCATAAAAGGTTTCTTTATAACGCTATCCCTAAGTAAAGCTTTGCTAGACATCCTACCTTAATATTTAAAAATATTACGTCCCCTTAGCGTAGCCCTCTACATTAAATACGGCGACTACTATATTAGTGCAAATTTCACGCGATACCTTATATAGTCGCATTCTGTTAAAGCTAGCTAGGTTAGGTACTAAAGCCTATATATAGAAAAAGCCCTATTAGTATTCTCCTTATCTATAATTAGATAGGTAGGGTGGAATATATTATAAATTAGAAGATTAAGGTGGTAAGGTAGTAGTAAGGATATCTATTTTAGATTAATAATAAGTAATTATATTGTGTATATATATGTTATATATTAAGCTTAGTTATAGGCGGACCTTAAAATAGTCTAACTAAACAATCGGTTATATGATATAGTTTTGGGCTTACACTAGGTCTATCTAGGCTTCTTTAATAGCCTCTTACTTCTTCTTATATCTTCTTATAATTACAGCACTTCTTCCTTTAGCGCCTCCTCCTTTCCTAGCGCCTCTTCCTCTAGCGCCTCTTATTCTTAGGCCATCCTCGTTCCCTAGCTCTTTTTATAAGCCTAACCCCTCTTATCCGCCCGATTCCTTTGGTTCTATTCTAGGAAAATTGGTTTTAGAATTCTTATACCGAAATTTCCCTTATTTTTCCGCTTCCTTATATAATACCTAGATCTACTTACTAATAAAGCTAATTAAAATATTCCGTTTAATATAATTAGGTATATTATTTTTGTTTTTAGTGTAAGGCTTTTCCTAAGCCTCTTCTAGGGATATCTACTAGAACTTTAGCAGTACTTTAAACCGGCTAAGATTTCAAGTCTATGTCTTCTACTTATTAAAGAAGTTTGTTTAAAAATCTAAGTATATTTTTAGGTTTAGCGTGATCTAAATAGGATATATAAACAATTTCGGCTTAGTTTCTTCTTCTTCTTGGGTTTATTAGGGGTTTTTCCCTCCAGTCTTAACTTCTATTCCTTTAGTTCGGACTATTATCCCATTAATAGTTGGGAAATTGTAACGTTGGGGTATATATAGCACAGTTTTATCCTTAGAGGTGTTAAAAGGTAGGATCTCGCCTTTAAAAAATGACGTTTTAATTAAGCTTAAACTATGGGGCAAATAGGAGAGACTATTTATTGTAATTAATGCTAAGACAGTATGCTTAATTATAAACCCAGTAACAGATAGATTATTAATATACTCCGGTAACACGTTTAAGAACTCCGTATTATAGTAATCCAATCTCTTCTTAAGTAGTACCCCACTTATAGCATTGCGGGCTATACTATATAAATAGTGCCCCACAAATTCCTCTAGTTTATTATTATATTCGTTATAAAAATACCAGAGGTTAATAAGTTTTAGTATGTTAATTAATAGATCCTAAATAGGCTGGCTATAAATATAAGCCTTTATATAGTGGTAGTGCCTAAATACGTTAGCAAAGGTGTATAAGTAGAATAAGTATATTATACGTCTCCAAATCCGGCTTAAAACTTTTATTCTAGATTTCCAACTTAAACCTTAAAGCATCTCCGCCAATGGCCTTAAAGTATAAAGAGTTTAGATTAATCTTGCCTTTTATAATACACTTATTTAAGAGCAATGGGATGCAGCTAGTAAAATCTTTAACTTTAAACCTCTTATTGTTTTTAAACTTCTTACCATCTACTCGTTTTACCTTTTCTTTCCGCTCCTATTAACACGCTAATTCTTTCTAAATTATAGTTAGAACTATCTCTATTACAAATAGGTTACTGCTTTTATTACTTACTTTAGTTAAGCCTCTATAGGCATATATTATTTTGTAATTATCCTACCTATTTAACCTGTTGAGAATCCTATAGTTATTTGCTGATAAGCTAAGGATTCCTTTTCTTCTTAGTGACAGTAAACCATCTAACTATTAACGTAATTCTGACTTTACGCTAATAGTGTCTTAGTTATTATCCTTCTCTATCTTTAGAGCGTTGAGTTAATTAATAACAAAAACAACGTTTAATATTGCTAATTGCTCTTTAAGGAATTTATCCATCGCTTTTAGGTCATTTAGCGTTAAGATAGCCTGTTGCTTGCTTATATCGCCCGCCTAGGTAAAAAGCATTGCGGCTTTTATATATCTAACTTACCTTTTTATTAATTCCCGATAATTAGGGATATATATAACGTGTGTTTTCCTAGCTGCTAATAAACAGATAAGGGTAGTTAGAAGATAAGACTTTTTATAGCCTCTAGTTCTATAGATAATAAGATAAGTTTTACTATTATCTTTATAGAGGCACTTAACCTCGTATATAAGTGTCCTAAATTTCTCTCGCCCTATATATGGCTAATTTCTTTCAGTATCTTCGGAACTAATATTAAATCTATCTGGATATGCCTCGATTATAAACGGAAAGGGTAATTTAGCGCTAAAGGCGGGTTTAGAAAACTGCTTAATAAAATTAGGAGGCGGAATGATGCCTTTAAAAGGTAAATTAACGGATAACTGGCAGAGCTTTTTAATTTTCTGCCGGATAAGCTCCCTTTGCTAATAAGCACTTTTGGCGAGCTGTTGATTGCTTTTAAGACGCGGCTTTTTAGAAGCGCTGTCGGACACGTTTATATCTCTAGCCTATTATATACTTCCTATAATCTTATTAGCTTATAATATACTTAATATACTTAGATAAAGATAGTAAACTTACTTATTATACTAGCAGACCCTATAATGCTGTTAGCTTGATTTCTACGTGGCATTAATTATATAATAAGATAGTAACTTACTCTCCCCTTTTGCGGGCTCTATTAACAGTTTTATAAGTACTATAGCTGTCCCGTAAGATAGCCTATAATCCCTAAAGAAGCGCCAGTTACTATTATAGCTTAAGAAAGTAAGCCTGGTAATACGCGCCGCTCTTAGTTTCGCGCGCTTATCCTTATTAAGTAGGATATTTTAATCCCGCTTAATCTACGCAATTAGCTTATCCACACTCCATTTTGTTAGGGGCTTTATATAGCTGGCCGGCTTAGGGTTATATTTTAGTAGGGTGGCTATAGCGGTTAATAGGATGGCGCGGCTAATATATGTAATAAGTAAAGTAGAAAGGAGAGATAGAGTGTGCTTATAGGTATACGAAGTAGGTATAGGAGTAGTGGCAAAGGGATAGGGAGTAGAAAGAGAAGGTGTAAAGGTTAACTAGTAGACAATATAGGGTTAGGACTTTAATATAAGATAAAAAGTAGTAAGAAAGCTTTGTTAGAGATAAAGAGAAGTAGTAAATAAAGCGTAATATTACTAGGATAATAA
>Ga0307515_10022193_pt1 | contig 11201 bp, 5 predicted proteins | sample 17_EM_MG_FD_194513 | JGI IMG/M metagenome (GOLD analysis project Ga0307515, IMG submission 194513) | Populus trichocarpa ectomycorrhiza microbial communities from riparian zone in the Pacific Northwest, United States - 17_EM | ecosystem: Host-associated > Plants > Roots > Unclassified | place... | reverse complement strand
AAGCGAGCGGGTGGGTGGATGTGGCCCTGGCCAAAAGTGAGATCACTTATTTTGGTCAAGCGCTCCTTGCAACATGAAATCGCTAGGCGCTGACTCGCAAAGCACAAATCACACTAAGGTACAGTTCATGAACGATTTACATATGGTTTCATTTGTCTACAGGCACTGCAAGTACCATTGGCCCGTTGAGGGGGGTGGCCCGTTGGCCCCGAAAGTACAGTAGTGTTTATTATTATTATTATTATTATTATTATTTTTTGTGGGTCAGGGAGGCGGTGCTGCAAACTGATACGAGCAAGCTTCTGTACCAGGGCCCCGCACCGACGAGGGAACCGACCTGCTCTCTAGAGCTCTCCCTACCTTCACCTGCAGGAATCTGGTTTAAGACCCCGTTGCCTGTTGGAGGCGCCAAGACAGCTTCTCAAGGCATCGGATTCCCGAAGGAGTCTGCAGCCCAAAGCTTCCGAGGCCGGGAGTGCGGGGGTCGCCCTTGGCGCAAAGAACCAAGGGAATACCCGCTAAACCTGCAGGGGGCCTCCTGTCCGACATGGGCAAGGTAGCTCCGCGCCGCGGGTGGCGAGGAGCGCTGTACCGGACCGCCCTTAAAGAGTTTAACGTCCCCCTTAGGGATCCGCCAGGGACCCAGGGTCAGGAACCCCAGGCACAAGGCAGACCCCCAGATTGGTCGCCGTACCACTGGAGTGGACCCAGTGTGAGCAAGCTTCTACACCGGGGACCAGCGACCATAGGACGGCCAAAAGGTTAATGAGACGACGAGGCATGTGCCAGACGGGGTGTGCCGGCCTCGCAACGGGCCCCCCTTCAGAAACAGGGCCACAGAAAGGCCCAGAGACTATACCGGCCGGCAACCAAGGCTGGCCGGTCGCACCCTGGGCACAGAGCCGCAGGGCAAACGCAGGCCTCAATCCTCGACAGGCACCGTCAAGGCTTGTAGAATCGCCTTACCCCGCCTGCTGAGCCCCCTTCCACTGCATGCACGTTTCCTGCCATGCCTTATGCCACCGCTCTCTCCCAGTATGTGGGAAACGGGCGGGGGTAACCTCGAGAGGTCCCCAACCTGGACTGACGGCCGAGGCCCGTTCCCGGCGCCCGGCACCGTTACAACCGTACCGCCACCATCCGCCAGCAGGGCGCAAAGTGTCTCCACCTGCCTTCCCGGTAGGAACCGGAAGCTGGGCTCGTTAGCCTCCTTCATCCGCCACTTCCATATAGCCCAAAAGAAGCTACCAATCACCCACTCCCGAGCCTTCCTAGAGTCGGAGAAAGCCTTGTTAGGCTTGAGCACGGCTTTGGTCGGCTTGACCGAATCCTGCTCCACCCTCCGAAGAGCAAGCAGGGGATACCAAGGGGAGGGCTTCCAAGAGTCCGGATGGAGAGACTTGTGATACAACCCAGGGGACACCTCCTTTAACCTATCATGCAGCACCTGCTCAAGCGCAGCTAGATTATACCGGACACACCCCAGGAGGATGTGGTCAAGAGACAATTCTACGCCACAAGGGCACGTACGTAGAAGATCGCGTTCACCCTTGTAACGACTTCCTATGGCTTGCGCACCATTCATCTCTCGCCACAGGGTTTCCCTAAACCCGATTGGCACATTGATGGTCCAAACCGCCGGCGCGTAGGTATCCACATCCAGATAAACCTCAAAAATCCGGGCCATGGAAACGACCCACTTGTCGCAAAAGGGGCTCGACTTCCAGGAGGACAGGGGAGGCAATATCGACTCCCTGACCACCAAGCCAGTCAGGTAAGACAGGGGTTGATGCGCCAGGACAGGTTGGTGGTCCACCCAACCATCCGGCGTGGTTAAGGCCCAAAGGTCGTACGGCCGACCCGAGACACGACCTTCATTAGCCAGGGAGTCCGCCCTATTATTCCAAGCGTCGACCCCATGTGCCTTGGCCTTGACAAACTCGACACTCCCGGCGTGACCACGCAGCAGGAACAGAAGATGCTGAAAGAGGGGAAGGGAAGAAGCGGATTGCCCCACCCGGGGGAAGTCGCCCCACCCATCCCTCTCCATGGCCAGCAGACCACCGCCTACAAGTCCAAGAACATAGGCGGAATCTGTATGAACTACCATGTGGTACCCTCGCCAAGCCGTCAAGCACAAAGCAACCGCAGCCACCTCCGCTATGTTGTTGGTTAAGGGGATCCCCACCAAGGACACACAATCGTAGATTTCCAGGTCCGAAATCCACCCTGCACCAGCGGAGCAGTCCTCCTTGCCGTTATTCGCAGCCGATCCGTCCGTCCACACGTGGAAGACACCACCGTAGACTGGCCCTCGCGTCAGAGGCACGGTCTGGAGACTGTTGTCATACGCCAAGACATTACTCCTGCCCAGGCCTCTCGCGGTTCGCACAGCATCCGTGCGGCGGGCCAGTAGCGAGTAAGGCTTCGTGAAGATGCGAATACACCCCAGAGGGCCATTCACTGTAGGCCAAATCCTCGCCGACCTACTATAGGTTCTAACCAGCGGCTTGGGTGTCCAGTTAGTGCGGAGCAACCTGCGGCAAATCGCCTTCCGCGCCGTTCGGCAAAGCCGGCATGCGGCATCGCCATCCCGCACATCGACCAACTCACCCACCAGGGGTGATTCATGGACCAAAAGGCACCTGCCGCCTTTCTGAGAGGCACCCAGTGGCGTAGCAGGGTGGTAGAAAGCCGGCATAGCTCGCCTCACATTCAAGGGAGGAGCCTGACATCTTAGATCCAGGCCATACTTCTTGGCTGTCATGAACGCCTGCTGCAGCCGAGGTTCGAGCACGGTGGGCCTCGTGTAGGCTCTCTGCAAAAAAGGGTTCAGGCCAGTTATCTCGGCCGATTTGTTAGTAGAAGAGGCCATCCGCAAGCCCGCCCAAGTCCACTCCTTCCACAAGACTTGCTGCGGACCTGTCACCAAATGGGACAAGAACCGCAAATCATATGCCTCCTTCCTATGGAACAGGGAGGGGCAGTTCAAACCCCCCTCCTTTAAAGGCGCAGCCAGGGTATCAAACGGCATCGTGGAGAAGGAGCCTCGCACGAAGTTCTGGATTTGCTGGCTCATCTTCCTGAGAGTAGAGGACAGGATGCCATTACCATCCAACAGGTGGTAACACCTGGACTGAAGGAGGGCCTTGGCCAGAAGGGCTCTGTTCTGCACCGACGCGCCAATGGCCCGCCACTGCATCATCAGGCGCGCGTTGTGCCGTGCGATCTGGGCCCATCTTGGTGCAGCCAGATCAGGGGCAGCCACCCAGACCCCTAAGACCCGCAGGGGATCCCCTGGAGGCAGGACATACGCCCCTGGGAGCAGGGCCCCTCCCATGGTCTGTCCATCGAAGCAGGCCTGGACGAAAGCCTCAGGGCCTAGAGGCTTGACATCTGTCTTCTCAAGGTTGAATTTAGACCCGATCGCGAATGATGTGTCAATCAGGCACGAAGACAGCAGAGGGATGTCATCCGAGGTAGACAAAAACAGGTTAACATCATCCGCATACAGCATCACCTTCGCAGGACGCAGGCCCCCAATACTAATGCCTTGGACAACCTGGCGCAGTCGCATGGCAAGAGGCTCTATCGAAAAATTAAAGAGGAGGCACGAGAGAGGGTCCCCCTGCCTCACTCCTCTCCTCAACTTGAACCAGTCACTGTACCCACTGTTAATGCGTACGCGGGAGCGGCAGTTGGGCAGGACATCCTGAATCATACCAACCAGGCATCTGGGCAAACCCATACTCTTCATTACACGGAGGAGCCAGCTCTGGTCCACCCGATCATAAGCCTTCGCCTGGTCCAGGCTCACCAGGTAGCCCGCCGTCCCAGTGGAGCCGCACGCGTGGGCGACTGCCTGCGCCAGGCGGGTATGGTTGCTCATGAGCCTACCAGGCACAAAGCCTATCTGGTCCTCATGAATCTTACTCACCGCCCAGGGCGCGAGCCTAGCGTTCACCAAATTAGTGTACATCTTACAATCCGTGTTCATGGAGGATATAGGCCTGTAATTGGAGACCAGCGTCGGGTCCCCCTTTTTGTAAAAGAGGCTGACGTTAGCGTCCTTGAACCCACACCTGGAGGACCCCCGAGTCCGCACGTCGTTCGCCATGTCCCAGAACACACCCCAAAAGGCGGGGGGGGGATCGGGGCTATCACCGAGGCCCTGTAGCATGGCGCGCAACCTCTTCCAGAAGTCGTACGGAATGCCGTCAGGGCCCGGGGCAGTGTTTGGCATCTTATCTTGGAGGGCCAAGACCTCGTCGTCTGTGAAAGGCCCTACCTCGAAGTCCACCGGGCCGGGCAGTCGCCCATAAGCCTCACCAACCTCGAGAAGGAGAGCGTCCTGAGCCTGGGCTCTGTTAGCCACCAAGGGTTCCGGCCTATGTAGTTCTTTGAAATAATCTCTGGAGACGCCCGCCATGTGCCGTAGGTCCGACCGCGCCGACACCTCCGTAGGTCTCCGCAGCCCAGCCACTGAGACAGACGCTCTGCTGCCTCGCTCGTCCGCTTCTTTGTTCAGGGAAAGATTGTACCACTCCGAGGTGTGCTTTTCAGCCATCTTCCGCATCTTCCGGAGGGCGTTCAGTTGCAGGGACGAGGCCTTATCGTCCAGCATGTCAGCCACCGTCCTGGCCTTCGGCTGGGTCCCATCAGACGCAACTCACGCCACACCCCTTCCTGGAGGGCTGGCAAGCACCGGCACCTGCCAAGGTGAGGAGGGGCTAGGGCGGAAGCACGTCCGTGGGGCAGGGGGAACATCATACTTGGGGATGGCAGCTTTCCACCCCGCCAGCTCCCACTTCTTGGGCGGACGCTCACGCTGCGCTAAACCCCTGACTGCATCCCATATCTCATTTGGGGCGAGCTCTTCTCTGCGGACAACGTCCCTCCAGTACTTGGCTGTCTTCCGCCTAAACGAAGTGCGCTCCGCCAGCCCTAGACGCAGGACAGCCTTTTTGAAAGCCGACCACTTCTCCAGCGTGATCCCACCGCCCTGAGCCATGTCCCGCCAGGCGACCAGAACATCAGGCCAGAACGTCTTACTCTTGCCCAAGCCATCCAAGTCCGGGAGCCTAGGGGCCGGCATAGCTACCTGAACCGTGGGGTCAGTAACCAACAAGTCCGACACCACCACCCTGTGGTCAGACCAGTTCGTAGAGAGAACACTAGGGGGCTCAGCGGCCCAACCGTTATGGGGTATATACACCCAATCCAGCCTGGAGAACACTTTGTGACGTGCCGTGTTCTTCGAATACGACCACCCCCTCGGGCAGGGTCCAAGACCCGTGGCGTCGTGGAAACTGCATAGCGCACTGACATCAGAGAACACCTCCAGCAACAGATCCATCCTGGGATTAGGCGGGGACATCGGGCTGCGGTCGCCCGGATGTTCCACAAAGTTCCAGTCACCCGCAGCCACACAACCAGACCATGTCCCCCCAGGGAGAGAGGCTACGAAGGCCGACAGGCATGTCCTCAGCGCCACATAGAAATCCACCAGGGAATTAACCCCTTTGGCGTTATTCGCATACACACCGAGAAGCCAAAAGGACTCCCTGCTCACCCTGTGACTCAGGTGCAAGAGCAACGCGAACCCGTCGATCAAAGTGACCTGCTTGTTACAGGTCCAGCCTCCAGCCGAATGGGCCACAACTGCGACCCCAGCTCGCGCCTCCGGTAGGGAGGTGCCCCCCAATACTACCCTCCCTCTCGAGAGACCTACGTCATCACCATGGGTCTCCGTCAGGACCAACAGGTCCAGCTTCTCCAGAAGCATCAGCTGCTCCACAAAGGGGGCCTTGGGGACCAACTTCCCATCCTTAGTAGCCATACGCCCACACATATTCCATGTGGCCAGCCTGAACTTCCTATCCTTCAAACGTATACGAGGCGCACGAGACCTTGCATTCGGCGTGGTCCCCGAGCCATCTGGAGGTGCCCCCGCACAACTTTCGGGCTCAGGGCTCGAGCCTGCTGTCGTATCAGGACGCGGATTACCTTTGGTTCTACCGGCGCTCCGTTGTGACGCCGGCAGGAGGGGGTTTTCGCGTTGCTGGCTGTTTGAGACACCGATGGCCCCCACGCCCACCGGGAGGGTACCCGCTGTCCCCCCGCCGTCACCGTCAGCCCCTCGGCTCTGAGCCAGGTGGCCAACAGCCTTTGCGGGATACCTTGAAGATGCGAGTTTGTAGTCCATGAGGCTAAGAAGGGGGAGCGCCCCAGATGTGACCTGACAGAAGTAAGAACGCTAGATGAGAGGCGCGCCGGGGGGGCAGCTGACCACACCTCTCCATTATCGGCACCAGGCCAGTACAAGTCATAAGAAACACGCACGGACATACAGGAAAAACCACAAACAAAGAAACAATCGCTGCACAACGGACCGCACTAGATGCCACAGGAGGCGTCGCGTAAACACACATGGGGCCCGCACGTCGTCCCTGTACCTAAGGCCAGACAAAAGAAAAAGGAAACCGAACCGGAAACCAAGCCATAAACCACTCGAGTCACTTAAGCAAGAGACCAAAACCGAGACCAAGCCAGAAACCTTCCGAGTCATCGCAGAAACAGGGCCGGGTCTTACTCCTCGCCCTCCTCTTCCTCCTCCATGAGCTCACGCTCCGCTTCTATCTGGGCCTCTATGTCCGCGCCCTTCTTCGCGAGGCGAGTAGTCGCAATCTCCGCCTTCCTCTTTTTCTCTGCCGCTGCCTTAGTTTGCGCGCGAGTTGGTAATTTCCTAGCGACCTTGGCGCTCGACTTCCCAGTCACCTTTGAAAAAATAGGGTGCACGCTTTTCCCTTTAGCCATTGGGACGATGCTCGAATAAGCACTCTTAGCGTCCGCGGTGCTTATTCTCGAGCCCGTAGGACTATTGGTACCTTCTCTAGCTTTCATGTTGGTGTTAGCCCACGTGGAGAGGTGGAGGTTGCGGTCATTCCATAGCTTCCGCCGGACCACCGGGAAAGCCAGGAAGAGGGGCACCACGGCAAAGTACATAGAGGATGAGCCAGAGACCCGGATGGCAAGCCACGCAGCTGCCGGTGGGGATATGTACCCGTCCGAAAGCAGAACCTGCAGGATCGTGGTGGCCGCATCCCTAGGGTCGTCCTGCCCGCAAGGGACCGCGGGGCCCGCAATCGCCTCTATCGCACGGAAATCCGGCTGCGCCTTCAGGGTCTTGACCGCCTTCACAAAGCCAGCCTCGTCTGTGTTCCGCGCTCCTAGTTTGCGCACGTAATCCAGGAATCGGGGCGTAATCTCCCTCGTGGCTGTTGACACGCTAGCCAAGGCACCCCACATCGGAGCTACATCCGGGTAGTCGGCCACACGGTGGCTTCGGACAGAGACGGCTATCTGCCACCATTGCCATTCGTACGCTTCAGTAGCAGGGTCGTCGTAAATGAAGTCCGGGGCCACCGACTCCACATCCATCACTCCTTTGCTCCTGACCTGCTTGAAGTCATTCCACTCCGCGGTATGCTCATACTCCCTAGACAACCAGTAAAACGACAGCAGGAAATCTCCCTTGCAAAGCCTAATGGAGCTTTCCACCTCTCTAAGCGGCGCGCCCGGAAAAGCACCCGCCAGAACATTCTTGGCCTTGGTCACGTCTGCCACCGATTGCATCCAGGCAGACGCAGCCGACAAGTCACCGTTCGTCTTATCCAGTACCAACGTGAACGTCTCACTGCTGACTGATGGGAAGAGACCCACCAAGTGGGCTAGGCTCTGGGACAATGAGGGGTCGTCGTATGTGCTTGTGGGACTCCGCACTACGTAGGTGGGTTCTTGAGTAGGCGGAAGCGACTCAGCGGTTGGCAAAAGGGGTGTGGGCACTTTGGTCTTCGTCTGAGGTCTGGGCAGCAACTCCTCCGGGAGGACGCCCGCTGCCCGAATGAGGCGGTCGCCTTGCAGGGGCTTGATATGTCCAAACAGGATGGCGTCTGTCTCGTCTCCTCCCTCCAAAAGGGGGTTCCGCAGGACCGGATTCTCCAGGGCGGGCAGGGGGACTCCCGCCTCGATGTCCATCAGGTCTTCCGCCAGCGTGCGGCCCAAGGCCATGGAAGACAGAGCCCGTTTGGCAGCAGAAGTGGCTGGGATCGGTGCGGGGGTAGCCAAAGGGGTCGCGACGAGGAATAAAGGCTCAGAGACAGGAACCTGGGGGAGGAATGCCGGAGGTGACGGGCTGAGAAACAGAGGTGCCGAGGCTGCACTTCGGGCCGGAGCAGGCAAACCGTCGGCTTGGGCAGGTCCTAGGTGGACGTCCAACAAGCTGTCAGGCCAGGTATACGCAGTGGTCTGAGAGAGTTGGGCGGGCGGAGGGGGGTTGGCCTCCGGTGCGTAGTACTTGTCCATAGCGGGATCGCGCAAGACTGCAGGGACGTTTTGAGAGGTCGAAGAAGCGCCAAACGAAGGCACGTCTGGGGCAGGAAGGGAAGGCGATCTGCGCATGGGAGAGTGCAAACGTCCACCAATTACAGGAGCAGCAGGGGGAACCTCTCGCGGTTCAGCGGGGGAAGCTGTGCCGCTTACATGGGTCTGAGACTGCGTCAAGACTGCCAGGATGGCCGGTGTGTCATACAGGACCCCAGGGGGGGCTGGGTCCGCCGCCTGCGCTTCAAAATCCGCTTAAGGGAGGAAGTCAGTCATTGAGACCCATCCGGGCGGCCGCACAGGGCTCGGGGGGAGCAACAGACGTACATGCACTAGGCTCGTCAGCCGCAGGCTCGCCCGGGCACACAGCGCTCGGGGCTGAAGGGGGCTGTAAGCCTAAGGGGACTAAACCAACTTGCGTCAGAGTGGTATGGCTATCACGGGGTAGAGGCTTACAGCCGGGGGGGCTATGATCATAGTCCGTAGGGGGACGAGTGAACTCATCAACCAGTGTTTCATTCGAGACATCGACTGGTAGGTGTCCGTCCCGCCTAAGGGAGTACAGGACAGGGTGTATCGAACCACTGAAGAACTTGCACACTGAGTGGATCAGACTCCTAGTCAGCCCAACACTGGGGTCGGCGTTACCCAGCAGGCGACCTTTCAGGAAATCCGACAGCGCGGTGATGCGCGAGGGCTCGGGTTCAACTGGGGCAGCGTCATCACCCGATTCCGCCATCACCATATCTTCTCCGCTGTCTTCCTCCTCCACCACAGACAGAGCGGGGGGCGCACCAGGGGGCTTAGGGAGGCGGGCAGGCCTAGGCGCCGAAGCGCTCTTCACAGACGGGGAGGGGGGCACCCTGATCGGGAGCTGCCAGGTGGCCTTTTCTAGGTCGATCACTCTCTCTCCCGCTTTCTTCTTCAGGACCAGACTCCTAGCGGGGACGCTGACTAAGGAGAGACCCCCAACCTTCATAAAAGGCAGGGGGCACTCCGCCGTGAAGTGGTCGGAGGAGTAACAGCACTGGCACGCATATGGCCGCTTAGCTGACCAGGTCGGCTCAAAGTTAAGGAGAGGCGAGGCGTCCGGCACCGAACCATGCTTGTGACCGAAGTCCATCGTCCAAGGCCAGTACACGTCTTCAGATTCCAGGACAAAAGTGCCACGGAATTTTGAGGTGGCGCCGCCCTTCCGGACACCCAACACCCGCCAGCCAAGTTGGACGTCGCCCGTCTCGAACTCCAAGAGACGTTTCCTCATTTGCATGAAGATGGAAGTGTCATCCGCAACCGAGCCTTTAACGACCCACTCCAAATCCCTGGTGCGAGCCAGCGGCGCGAATCTCCTAATGACATAAACCGCGTTTGTGTCAGATAAACGAATGAGGTCGAAGGACTCCGCCTCCGTCTGCCCCTTTGAACCAGATGGCACCGTGCAAAACATCCAGTCCTGCCTGGGGTTCATGCGTTCGAAGTGAACCTCGCACTGCCATCGCTGGGCTAGCTTGGATCGGAGTAGAGACAGCTTGGGGTCCTTGAACATGGGTCCCAGCTGAGCTACTCGGGAGAACATGAAGTGGTAGCCGGGTCGATTGTAAAGTTCCTCGAATTCCGACCAGGACCAGCACTTGGCGGGCTCGAGGGGGTCCTCGTATCTGTTGTTCCATCTCGTGCCTCCTCTCGGGGTTACCTTGGCGAGCTCCTCGCAGGTGTACAGCTCCAGGGACCGGGGAAGGTAGAGCTTTGAGTCGACTTGGTCCTTCATGGCAGGCCTCAGGGCGGCGAGAGGAACTTTGCCGGTCAAGACCGGGAACAGGGGAGCCGTCCGCTCAGCGTGGCTCTGGTAATTAGTTTCCGGCCAGAGGTCCTTGTAAGACGACTTGGGAGCTGCTGCCCTCTCAGGAGGCACCTCGGGGGCAATCGCGGACTGGGCGTCCGCGTGCTCGGTCTCGGCAGGCTCCTCCGCACCATCCATCTTATCCACTAACGCCTCCTGCTCAGAGATCCTTATACCCAAGGAGCGCCGTTCCTCCTCCAGCTTAGCTACGTTCGCCCCGGGGAGAGGCTCGTCTATTTCCCGGCCAAGAGCCCTATATCTCTCAGCCATCTCTGCCAGAACGTTGGAGGCGTCCGCAAGGGCCTGCTCCCGCACACCTTCCTCTTCTTGTAGCGCCGACGCCGCGGCCTGTACCTCCTCCAAAAGGGAGTCGAATTCCTCCTGCATAACAGGGATGCAACCCCTCCTATCAAAACTTTCTTGCCTCTTCAAAAGGCCCAACTTCGTCATGAGCTTCCCCCAAGCTGTCTTGGTGATGAGCGCGGGATACTCATCCAATGTAGCCCTAAAGCCATTCATGAGGTCATCCAAAGGGTCCTGTATCGCAGCCCTCCACTTGGTCGTCGGGGAAGACGGACGGCGGACCTGAGGGTCAGTAGAATAGGGCGCAAAGGGCACGAACTTATTCTTCCCCTTGCCCTTCCCTCTGTTCCTCTTCTGTGGGGGACCCGAATCCACTCGGAGCGCATCCCTCATGGAGATATTCTGCGGGGGTAGAGGTCCTCGCGCCAGTGGGGGTGGAGCACCCCGCGGCCCTTGAGCCGGAGCGGTGGGAGGGCCATACGTGGGTGGGCGGGGACGCGTAGCCCCAGGAGACTCAGGTCTACCCCAGGACATGTTACCGTGACCAGTGGGACCCAGTTGAGGCGCCCGGTTGACGTTGGACGGCCCTGCACGGGGCACATGAGCGCCGACGACATAATGTCCCGGAGCCGAAAGCGGCGTCGTGGCACCGTGTACCTGATCGGTGACCACATGA
>Ga0307515_10022192_pt1 | contig 11202 bp, 1 predicted proteins | sample 17_EM_MG_FD_194513 | JGI IMG/M metagenome (GOLD analysis project Ga0307515, IMG submission 194513) | Populus trichocarpa ectomycorrhiza microbial communities from riparian zone in the Pacific Northwest, United States - 17_EM | ecosystem: Host-associated > Plants > Roots > Unclassified | place... | reverse complement strand
CTAGTTAATAGAAAATAATACGGCACTTAAATAAAGGGTTAATAGGATAGGAGCAGTAAAGGTTAAGTTACTATTAATTAAAAGATTCTTAGGAGAGAGATTAAAGCTTAAAAAATTCCTTATATAAATGCACTTTAAGGTTATATAAGAGGGAGCAAAGCTAGCAATACCTATGGATTAAATAGCATATATAGGATTATTCTTATTAGGAAAAGCACTTAAATAGTTTAAGCCTTACCTTATAGAGATATAAGCAAATAAAATAATAACAACAAACTAAAAAGTATAGTTTATGTTCTTAAACTAGAATAGATTTATAAAGCGACTTATACAGATATTTAGAGACCTAGAGGTAATAACTATAGCAGAAAGAAAGCTTTAAAATATTACGTAACGAACCTTAGCTATTAAGTATACAACGTAATTCTAAACGCTAGTAATATAAGTTAAGTAGAATAACAAAGCGCTTATAGCATAGTATAAATAGGGACTTAAGGTTAAAGTCTAGGACGTAATTATTCTAATAGAAGATACGGATACCTTAAGGGAATTAATAGATTAAGTAATAAAGATTAATAATAGGATTTACTAAAGGGAATAAACTAAGAGAAGTTAAGATAGAGTTTTATAGTTATATAAGGCGCAGAGTACGCATTAACTAAAGCTAAGTTAGAAACTATAGTATAGCGCAGAGCTAATAGACCTAAGTAGTACTAAAGAAGCCTATAAGAGATAGAGTAAGATATTATAGAAACCAAGAGGATAAGAATTAAGTAATTAAAGGTCTAAGGAGTAAAGGCTAAATTAGGGATCTTAGTAGCAGAAGATATTTAGGCAAACTCTATAATAAAAAAAATAGTTTAAAAAGGGAGCTTATATAAATTGCGGAAAATAAGGTTATTTTACTAGAGATTATAAAGATAGTTAGAGTTACTATATAATAAAAGGAACCGGATTAGTAGACAGTATATATATATAGAGGGATAATAATGCACTGTAAGGAACAAAAGATTATTTAATTAACTACTTTATATTTTACTATAATAACGCGTACTAAATTTATAAAGACGCTAAGTATAGCGCAAGCTATTAGCTATAGGAACCTAGTTTAAAGAAACTAAAAGCTACCTAAGACCATAAAGAGTAAGATAGGCTCTATAAATGCGACGAAGATCTAATAGTAACTTTTAGTATAGTATTAATAAGGCAGTATTTAGAAAGGGACTTTAGAAAAAATCTATTTAGCGATATTAAGAAAGAAGATCTTAAGATATTAGTATTAGAAGTAGAGACTAAGACCGCTATAGAGTAAGGTTTAGTAACGGGTATTATAACACCGTTGGATACGGCATCTATCGCTTTATAAGATAGTAGGAAGAGTATCTTATAAAGACTAAGCAAGCAGATAACTACTAGTGCTAATTCACTACTTAATAAAGGTAAAAGGCTAAAGGCTTAAGATTCTTAAGATAAGATAAGAGATAACTAAGATTTTTAAAATAAGATAAGGCACACCTAAGGACCTATAATGGACGAAAACCAATAGAGTAGGGTAATAGCTTAGTTTAGGAATATATAAATAAGCTTAGGATAGAGTTTCCTATAGGTATTAAATTCTTAAAACAAGATAAATAAGATTTAAGACTTTTAAAACGAGATAAGAACACTATAGACGCCTAGTTAAACTAAGGCGGGAGCTAAGCTTAAGTTAAAAGTAAGCTTAGAATTAAAGAATCTAAGAAACTAAGAATTTGGAGTATAAATAAAGACACCTATAGGTAAGAGGTAAGGAGCTTCTTTATAAATTAGAGAATCTATAATCTAGGTAGTAGTTAAACTAGGAAATAGATATATAGACCTAAAGGACTTACTAGTTAAATACAGTGTTTAGCCTAAAGATTAAAAAGTTAATACCAAGATTAAGAAGTATAAAGACTTTAAGGATCTACTTATAAGACGCGAAAGAAAAGAAACTATAGAGGAATTTAGAGTAAGAATTACCTTATAGCAAGAGCAGAAACTAAATAAAAGATTTAGTTTACTAGGTCATATAAAGGATAGAGCGCTAATATAAAGAATTATTAATAGGCTAAGAGCAGGTATACTAAGAGCCAAGTGGCTTACCAAACTAAAATAAAAAGAGGATTTAGAAATCCTAACTAGATTTAAAGAACGATATATAAAGGGCTATTATAATACAGTAATAAGAAGATACTTCCTTACGGATAGAGCGTATATACTTAAGCAATTATACTAAAAGTGGTATAGGCAGCGACATAATGATAAGTAGGAAGATTTCTATATATAGTTAAATAAAAAAGTTATCTAAGACCACCTAATTACGAAAAAGGCTATAACTTATATTAAAGGAGCCTTAATTATAATATTAAAAGATCTAAAGAAGTAATTAGAGGACTAGAGAAGTAAGAGATAAATCTTAGTACCTATAAATAAAGTTATAACACTTAGATTAACATAAAAAAGGTTTAAACTTAAGGATAAAGATAAGCTAAGAGTTAACCTAAGACACTAAGTATATTATATACTATTATAGATAGTATATATAAATAATATATATAGTATATATAGGACACTAAAGAATAAGAATTAAAAGTATCTAATAAGAATATATTAGATAACGGATAAGGTAAAATACTAAAACGTTAAGTATATATATAGCTAGTACCTAGCAGAAGTTTAAAAATAAGGGGACTTAATACTTTAATTAGGAAGATTCCTTACGGAAGAATACCTAAACAAATAATAATAGTAGGAATGTCTAGAAAACACCTATTTATAGTATATTAAGGATAAAAAGCGAACTAAGTATTAGCTTAAGTTAGACTAAGTATAAATAGGATCTAGTAGCTAATAGTTAGAAAAAGTAAAGGCCTACGGGATTAAAGGGAACTAGTAGTAGAGCCTTAAACCCTTAAAGGAATTTAAAAAAGACACCTAAATTTACAAGTTAAATAGTAAGATTAATAGTTTAAAGTACTAATAGATAGTAGAGTAATAAGGAACTATATCTTACTAATAGTAGTTAAAAAAAATAGGACTACTATACAGGAGAAAGGAGCACCTATATTTATTAGTAACAATTTTAGAAGATTTAATAGCCTATAAAGATAGTATTATTAATCTTAAAATAGGACCTATTTAGTTAACTATTAAAGAAAGATAAATTTAGATATCTTTTAATATCCTACTATTAGGGAAGGATAAGGCGATACTAAGGATGCCTTAGTTATAGGAGTACAATCTAAAGATTAATTAGGTTATAGGTTAGGTTAATATTAGAAATACTTAACGCTATAAGACGTAATAATAAGCTAAGTTAGTATAGTATTAAGTAGGAGCGACCTATAAAGAAACAGAAAAAGGACTAAGCTATATACTAAAGAGATACTATAAGTACGGCAAGAAACTATAGTTACTAGAAAGTAAAAAGCTGTTAGAGTATATAGTATAGGACTATAAGATAGAATTAGAACTAGAAATAAGTCTAAGGTTTTTTCTAATCTATAAGCTTACTAAAAAAGAAGGTAGAGTATTAAAAGAGTTTATCTAGGAGAACTTATAAAAGGGATATATTAAACTATCGCAATTATTAGCGGGTTATCTAGTATTATTTGTCCTAAAGAAGAATAGTAAGCTAAGGCTATATATTAACTATAAATAGTTAAACAGCATTACTAGAAAGGATAGGTATCCTTTACCCTTAATTAGCGAAATTTAAGATAGAATAGGCAACGCGTAAATCTTTACAAAGATAGATCTAAGATAGGCGTACTATTAGATTAGAATTAAGGAGGGCAATAAATAAAAGGCAGCCTTTAGGTTAAAGGAAGGACTATATAAACCATTAGTTATATAATTTAGGCTTATAAACGTACTAGTAATATTCTAAAAGCGAATTAATAATATATTAGGAGAACACTTAGATAAATTTGTTATAGTATACCTTAATAATATTATTATCTACTTAATAACTAAGGAAAAATATAGGGAACACGTTAAATAGGTCTTAAAGAGACTATAAGAAGAACAGATGCTAGTAGTAATTAAAAAATACAAGTTCTTTACTAGGAAGATAGATTTTATTAGATTTATTATTAAACTAAACTAACTTAATATAGATCTAAAGAAGATTAAGGCTATAATAAATTAGTAAGAACTAGAAAACATTACGTAGTTAAGATTATTCCTAGGGTTTTGCAATTACTATAGAAGGTTTATAGCGTAATAGTTAAAGGATATTAAGCCATTTATGCGGTTAACAAAGAAAGAAGAACTATAGGTATAGGGAGAAAAATAATAAAAACTATTTAAGGAAGTTAAAAGGTTATTTACCTAGGAGCTAGTTATTAAGATAGATATATTAGACTTTATACTAGGGGTATACTTTATATAAAAGCATCTAGATAGATGGCACCTAGTAGCATATTATAGTTGGAAGATAATACCACTAGAACTAAACTATAACATCTATAATAAGAAGTTATTAGAAATAGTTATAGTACTAAAGAAATAAAGAGCATTCTTATAAGGTATAGAGAAACTATTTATAGTTAAGACGGATTATAAAAACCTAATAGGATTTCTAATAATAAAGAAACTTAACTAAAGATAGGTTAAATAGGCAGAGATGCTTACAGAATACCATTTTAAGATTTAGTATACTAAGGGTACAGACAATATAAGAGCAGATACTCTAAGTTAAAAGGCTAAACTATAAAATAATAAGAAGCCATTAGGGGCTTTATTACGAAAAGACATAGATAGATTAATTAGGTATAATTATCCAAAAATTATAATAACTTAGGAAGAATTAGAGAAAACCTATAAGTTACTAGAAAGCTTTTAGGTATAAAAAATTCTAAAAGCACAGCTAAAAGATCTATAGATAAATATATATAAAAACTAAGAAGCGAAGTATATCCTAAAAAGCATAGCAGAGTAATTTATAAAAGATTTCTATAAAGGACTAACTTAAGGACATAATAGAGCTATAGGCTTAGTATTAAGACTCTAAAAGGAGTATATTATTAATAGAATCTAAAAGATAGCTAGAAAGGTTACTAAGAAGTATTTAAATTACTAAAGAAATAAACTAATAAGGTATAAACTATACGGAAGGCTATAACCTATTAAAATACTAGAGAGACTATAGGAGGTTATATTATAGGACTTTATTATTAAGTTACTAAAATTAAGAGATCCTATTACCGGACAAGATTATAATATAATTTTAGTAATAGTAGATAAGCTTATAAAGTAGGGATACTTTATAGCATATATAGAAGAAATATTAATAAAAGATATCGCTAGAATCTATATTAAAGAAGTATTCGCAAGATATAAAGCACTAAGTAAAATTATATTAAATAGAGATCTAAGATTCGTAGCAGCATTTTAAAAGATATTCTTAGCAAAGCAAGGAGTTTAAGTAGCAATTTCCACTATATATTATCCGCAGATAGATAGTTAAATAAAAAGGTTAAATTAGATACTAGAGTAGTATCTAAGATATTATATTAATTACGCGTAAAATAATTAGGTATTACTATTATTAGTTATATAGTTTATATATAATATAATACCACAAAAAAAAATAGGTATATTACTATTTAAGGCGAATTACGGATATAAGCTAAGAACATTGCTATTACTATATTAAGTAAAGAAGATAAGTAGCATAGCTAAGTAAAGGATAGAGATATTAATAAATCTTTATAAGAACCTTATAGAAATAGCTAAAGTAGTATAGCAAAGAATAAAGAAATACTATAATGCTAAGAGATCTAAGGGACTAGATCTTAAGGAGGGAGGTAAAGTATAGCTACTATATAAAAATTTTAAGAGTTAACAACTAAGCAAGAAGTTAAACTATATTAGACTAGGACCTTTCGAAATTAGTTAAAGGATTTTACTAGTTATATTTAAGTTAAACCTACCAGCTAAGATAAAAATCTACTCTATACAGCATATTATAATACTAGAGCCAATATATAGAAAAGTTAAGCTACTAGTTTATAAAGCAGACACGTATAGAGGATAAGAGAAAGATAAATAGTAAGTTTTAAAAATTATTAGTTATAAGGACGTTAATAATAAAATATAGTATAAGGTTAAGTAGATAGGCTATAATAAGACTACCTAAAAGCTATTAAAGAATTTAAAAAACGCTATAGGAAAGGTATAGGAGTATTAGAAGAAAACAGGTTAGGTAATATTAAAGAAAAATTACTAAAGAATAAGTTACCTAAGGGGGACCTAGAAAGAGTAATTGCTAAATTACTTAAAGTTATTTCCTTTACTATTAGAAGAAAATCTATTCTTTTATTACTAAGTTCCTATAGACCTTATTTTATAAGTTTCTACTCCTTAAAATAAACCTTCTTATAAACCTTTTTAGGACAAAAAAGCTAAGTATAAGCAGAGGCGCGGGCTTTAAGAGCTTAATAATCCTTTTCTCTTACCCACTTAGCGTAAGCTTAATCTTCGCGTTAAAGACAATAAATTTTGCCTAGGGCACCCGTAAGTTCACCATTAAGCTTTATAGCAGTAGATTAAACATAAGACCCTATAACAAATTACTTAGGAAACTTAATAACTATTAAGAGTTATAGGACGTATATACTTAGCGTTAAATATAAAGCGAACGTTATAGAATAAATAAATATTTACTTTAGTACACTCTAAACAAGAAGAGGGTTACTAAGACAAAGGACTTGCTAGCGTAACATAAACTAACCCCTTTTTTATATAACGGGAATATAGAGATAGTATTATTCCACCTAAAGATAATATTGTAGTAATAGTACGAGACTAACGAGCTATAAAAAAAGAAGGTGGAGGCTTAGAAACCTTTAAAGGCATTATAAGTAATAATATTAACTAAATTAATTAGATGGATATTATACCTCTAGTAAACAACTTAGAGATATTAGGAATCTTTAAGAATAAAGATAAAAAGAAGGGAGATAGTGTTACGGACGCTTTAAGTATAATATTATAACTACTTAGAGAGGAGTTAGAGGAAGCTAGTTAGTTAATATAAATACAATTTAGGATAAATCCAGTAGAACTATATAACGAGGAGTAGTAACTAAGTTACGTAATGTAATCTATATAATCTATATAATCTATATAATCTATATAACAGAGTAGATGGAGTATACGTACCTTATATATAAGAAGGATTTTATAGAAGTACGGTTGTGTATTTAAGGACCCTTAGTCCCTACCTAGATAGTTCCTTCCTTATAGTGATTCTTAGAATATAATTAGAGTTAATCTATTAGGCAACCACTTTACCAGTTATTATTACGTTGTTAACTTTACGCATTACCTACACACTTAGCCCAATAACGAACCCACCGTAGTACTTGCTACAAGGTTCCGTTATATAAATCCTATCTAGGAACGGCATTAAAGATATAACGTTTGCTAATTTAACCGTTTTAAGATTAAGCTTCCGGAGTTAATTAGTAAGTTTCTTTAGTTTAGGGTCTATTTCCTAAGTCGTTTAATAGGTATTTGCTAACTCGCTTATCTAAGAAACTATAAATGGTTAAAGGGTAGTGTCTCTTTAGTTTATTATAGCTGGTTACTAATTATAAAATTATCTAACTAGCTAATAAAGGCCTTATTTCTTAGAATTTATTATTAATAACTAATCGGCGCCTTTATGCGAATTAAGCCTATCTTCTATAGCTCTTCTTAGCAGGTAGAAGTTAAAAAGACTTTTACCTATTAGGGTCGGCTCCTGTTTTAGTTATTATATGTCTTTAGTATTTAAATAGAAGTCCTCTTGCGAACTAGTACCATTATTTACGGTTTTCTAAATTACTAGCCTTAGTAACCTTCTAGGAGATTAACGTAAACTGCCTATAGTATTTGCGTATACTGCTAGGTGGATTATTCCTGCACTATAGTATATAAGCTTTTAAGAATTCTACCGTTTCGACTTATTAAAAGTAGTTACTTTCTTAGTAGTTTGTTCTAAGCTTTCCTATAAGTTCTATTTAGTTACTAATAGTAAACTTAGGTAGACTTTAGATCTATATCCCTATCTAATAGTCGTAATACTCCGGAAGTCCTTAATACTTCTTATTGTCTATAATACGGTGCTAGATGCATAGCCGCTTATACTATTTAATAAATTGCGATATATTTTGTCCCGTAAAGTAAGGGGTCCTAGGGATTCCCGGAGCTGATATAGGCTAGGCTATAACATACACCTTATCTTATTCTATTACAGTTTATATATAATATAACACTATAGGAGGGTATATAGATGTTACTATTTTAGGCAAATTATAGATATAAGTTTAAAATATTGTTATTACTAAAATAAGTAAAGAAAACAAGTAGTATAGCTAAATAAAGGATAGAGACTCTAATAAATCTTTATAAGGACCTCTATAGTATAGTAAAGATAGTATAAGATTAAATATTAAGGTACTATAACGCTAGGAGATCTAAGGGACTAGATCTTAAGGAGGGGGATAAAGTATGGCTACTATATTAAAATTTTATAAGTAGACGACTAAGTAAGAAGTTAGATTACGTCAAACTAGGACTATTTAAAATCGTAGTAAAGATTTTAGAAGTTATATATAGACTTAACTTACCGGCGAAAATAAAGATTTACCCTATACAGTATATTACTATATTAGAATCAGCATATAGAGATATAGAACTACTAGCCTATAAATAGGATATGTATAGAGGATAGGAAGAAGACAAATAGCAAGTTTTAAGGATTATTAATTATAAGGACGACGGTAACAAAATATAGTATAAAGTTAAGTGGATAGGCTATAATAAGACTACTTAGGAACTACTATAGAAAAGGTAAAGAAGTATTAGAAGAAATTAGGTTAGGAAGTATTAATAAGGAAGAGTTACTAAAGAAAGAATTACCTAAGGGGGATAAAGGAAGAGACACCGCTAAGGTATTTGGAACTATTTCCTTCCCTACTTAAGGAGAATCCGTTCTTTTATCGCTAAGTTCTTAAAGACCCTATTAAACTAATTTCTACTCCTTTAAATAAACCTTTTTATAAACTTTCTTAAGATAGAGTAAATAGGCTAACGTAGTAAGACAAGACTCTAAAGCTCGCTGCTGGGCATTAGTAGCTTTATATTTAGCTTTATAAGAATAATAAAGATTATTAAGGGCGCTTAATAGCTTACTATTAAGCTTTATAGCGGTAGATTAAACCTAGAACCCTAGTAGTAATTAATAAGAGAACCTAAAGATTATTAAGGATTATAGAACGCGAATATTTAGCGTTAGAAACGGATTGGATATTATAACGAGATTATATATTTACCCGCGTACACTCGGCGCAAGAGGACGGTTGTCAACCGGCAGGTTTTACAATCGCGATATAGACTAGCCCCTCTTTCGAATAACGAGAATAGGAAGATAATATAATTTTACTAAGCGATAGTACGGCAGTAACGGTGCGGGCCCTATATTGTGCTTGCGAAGAAGAAGAGGTCTTAGGTATAATAAGTAATAATATTAACTAAATTAATTAGACGGATATTATACCTTTAGTAAATAACCTAGAGATGCTTAGTATCTTTAAGGACAAAGCTAAGGAGGGAGGAGGTGGTGTTACAAACGCTTTAAGTACGATGTTATAACTACTAGGAGAAGAGTTAGAAGCAGCTAGTTAGTTAGTTAAGGCACGGTCTAGAATAGAACTAGTGGAACTATGTAACGAGGAATAGTAAGTAAGGTTATATAATGGTATACGTAGTATACATAAGATACGTGTTAGACATTACGTATCTCTTAACCCGTTGGGGTCCTTAGAGAATTCGCTACTAGATTTGACTGGGCACCTGCATTAAACCGGGTTCTCCGATTGGCTGGTCCCTTATCGATAACCGTAGGACCCAAATTAACGGGTTAAGGGATATTACGTATATTACGTACATTATATATAAGAAGGATTTCTTAGGAGTATGGTTGTGTATTTAAAGGACTATAGTCCCTACTTAGATAGTTCCTTCCTTATAGTAACTCTTAGAAGATAATTAGAGTTAATCTATTAGGCAACCACTCCACTAGTTATACTTATTATTGTTAATTGTTAAGTGTTACCTATATACCCGGCCCATTAACAGAACCCATCGTAGTATTTCCTACAAGGTTCCGTTATATTAGGAGCGTTAACTTTTTAATTAGATTATTACCCCAAACATTAGCTACGAGCTTCTTAAGGAAGGAATTATATACCCGCGGTTGACGCTAATTAACTTTATTAACGTTCTTATTACTATATAAGTAAGCTATTATTAAAAACCGTATTAAATTCTTGTCCTGCTATACAATTAAAAGCACTAAATTAACTACTCTAATAACTACTCCTGTAATAAAATTAAACGGTAGCCTTTCCTTTCTTTTATTAACCCTTTTATATACCTCTAAATAGTCCTTTAAGTTTAATTAAGCTATACTAGCTATAGTAATTCTAAGTTATTAAAGCACCTAGAGTAACAGAATATTTATAAAATAGTTATCTAAAAATAGGCAAAATTAACAAGCTTAAAGAGGGAGCTATTAGGTAAAGTAGAGGACGTACTTAAAGGTCTTTAAGAGGACAATATCTTAATAATCTATTTAAGAAGGAAGCCTAAAGAAGCAGCTAGGTGAGGTAAATATAAAGCTATAGTAATACCTATATTAATAAAGGCTTAATATCTTAAAGCCCTTAGGTACTAGCTTACTAGGCAATTTAATTATAGCTATAGATTGTCTAGTAAACCTTACTATTATCTTATTAAAGCTAACTATAAATCTAGGTATAACGTACTTTCTAAACGCCTCTCCCAAAGGAGTTGTTAATGGCTTAATTTTCTTAAAAACCTGGCGTTTAATACTCTCTAGTAGAGGTAGTAAGGTATAAAAAAAAAGCGCTTAAGTTACTTCTATCTTTTTTAACCTATAAATAAGCTAATTAAATATTTAGAATATTTAGGATCTATAGCCTAAAGGTCTTATACCTAGGTAACTTTAAAGACGTCTATATAGATAATAAGTCCTACCTAAATTATTAATTTACTAGTAGAGGCCTCCTTCTATATCCGTAATCGTTTACCTATATATTATCCTAATTAGTAATATCCGCTAGTATTTTAAGAGGCTGTATATAGGTTTATATTAATCGCGAGCTTCTT
>Ga0307515_10022191_pt1 | contig 11203 bp, 5 predicted proteins | sample 17_EM_MG_FD_194513 | JGI IMG/M metagenome (GOLD analysis project Ga0307515, IMG submission 194513) | Populus trichocarpa ectomycorrhiza microbial communities from riparian zone in the Pacific Northwest, United States - 17_EM | ecosystem: Host-associated > Plants > Roots > Unclassified | place... | reverse complement strand
ACCAGGCCGATGACGAGCAAGACGAGCATGCCACGCAGCGGCTGTTCGAAGCTGGCGCGCGGGATGCCGATGTGGACCGACCACCCGGTCTTTGGGGACAGCCAGTACGCCGACATGGTCGATATGCCCTCAAGCGTCCGGCCGGGGTAGACGCCTCCGGGGCCGCGCGCTCGGGCCTGGAGCGTGGCTTGACTGGCGGGTCGGCCGACAAATTGCGCCTCGCCCCGCGACCGGGCGACCACCTGACCGTCTTGATTGACGATCGAGATGATCCAGTCCGGCGGTGGACGAAGCGCCTGGATCAGGCTTCGAAAGTCATCCGGGCGGCTGACGACCGTGGCGACGTAGATCAGCTTGCCATCGCGAATAACGGGCGCCCTCACCGGCAGCCCCCAAAGGCCCCTCTCCCCGCGCCGCATCTCCCCCACGACCGCCGACCGCGACGTCAGCGCGCGGCGCAAGCTGGCTGAATCAATGGCGCGGCGGCCGGTTCGCGCCGTCTCGGTGTGGACGATCCACGCGCCGGCGGGATCCAAAAGGATGACCGCCAGCCAATGGCGATGCCGCGAGCGTTCGCGCAGGGCGACCTCGCGAAAGAAGGCCAGATTAGTCGGTGGGTCGAGGGCGGGAGACGCCGCGAGGGCCTCCACCAGGTCGAGCTGGCTCTCCAGGTGGCGGTCGACGCTTTGCGAGAGAATCCGGGCGTCGGCGATGGCGCGCGCCTCGAGTTCCGAGCGCTTGGCGTGGATCGCGAAATAAGCCCCGCCCGCCGCCAGCAAGAGCGTGGGAATCAGCGTGGCGATCAGCAGCAGAAGAAGGGTTCGCGAGCCGCCCGGAAGTCTCCAATTGGCCATCAACCCCAGCCCCAACGATTGCGTGTCATCCTAAGCGACACGAGGCCTAGTTGCGCCCGCCGCAGCTTCGAAGGCAACAGCCTGACCATGTCAGCCGCCAAACCGGCGGCTCACCTCGACATAGGTCTCGCGTGGCCTTCCCAGTGTTCCCGACGCCGAACCTGCGGCGGGCGACAGATTCTTGGTCGTGAAGTAGCGCTCGTCGAACAGGTTGCGCGCGCCCACAGCGAGTTCCCAGTCTTCCCTCGGCGGGACATAGGCCAGCCTGAGGTTCGCCACGGCATGGGCCTTGCGGACAATGATCGGATAGTTGGCGACCGCGCTGGCGTCGTCGGACTCGTAGGAAACGTCGATGCGGGTCGTGAGCCGTCCTCCGCGCCGCAGCTGCGTCGCGTGGGTGAGCGCGAGACCGGCCTGCCATTCGGGTCCCGGCAGATGGCTATCGCGGGTAATGGGGACGACGACGTTCGTGCCGCCGCCAGCGGTCGTGCCAGGGGCGACCTCGGTCAAAACCTTGTGCGTGCGGCCGACGAAGACGCCGGCGACCAAGCGAGGGGTTACGGCGAAGGTCGCTTCGACTTCGAAGCCCGTGAACTCGGCGCTGCCGAGGTTGAGGGTGAAACCGGGCAAGTTCGGAACAGCGGCGGTCACCTGGATGTCGTCGTAGTCCATGCGGAACGCGGCGAGGTTGAAGACGAGACGTCGATCGAGCGCCGTCGTCTTCAGACCCAGCTCGTACGAACTGACGAACTCTGGGCCGTAGGACGGCAGCGGGGTCGGCAAGCCGCCCGGAAAGCGCGATGCGAAGCCCCCGGCGCGATAGCCTTCAGCGTAGGCGCCGTAGATCAGGACCTGAGACGAAACCTCGTAGGCCAGGTTGAAGGACGGCGTCCAGATCTTGGTGCTCTGCCGACCCGTGGCGCTGATTTGCGGGCCCGCGGCGCGGAATTGCTCGACGCGATAGTCCTTGGTTTCGTCCGTCAGGCGCAGGCCGGCGGTGAGATGAAGCCGGCGAGTGGGGCTGACCGTGAGCTGGCCGAACAGGGCCTTGGACCTGTTGTCGATATGCCGGTCCGTGGTCTGGAAGTACGGCAGGGTCGCCGCCAGGGCGCTCGCCTGCCCCGCCGGCACGTCGCCGGGCGTAAGCTGATCGACAGACTCGACGCCGCGTTCGCGGAAGACATATCCCCCGACGACATAGTCCAGCCTCTCGTCCCAGGCCGAGCCGCTCAGTTGCGCCTCATGCGACCATTGTCGCTGTTTGTAGGGGGCGTTGTTGTTGTGGAAAATCACGTACGGCGTGAAGTCGAAGTCGTTGTAGAACGTGCTGGTGAACGCGCGATGCGACGAGATCACCGTCAGCAGGCCGATCGGCGAGTCCCAATTGACGGTCAGGGCCTCACCCCAGGAGTCCAGAGCGTTCGTCGGCGTGATCCGACGGCCCTGCCTGTCGGTCCAGACCGAGTTGTTGCCACGTTCCGCCCCCCAGGCGTCGCCGTAGCAGGTGAGGCTCCCGGCGCGGAAGGCCGCATCGGTCGCGCAACGCGGCGCATCCACGGACACGAACGGGGGGCGAGAAATGGCTGGTGGGCCGCGACCAGAGTTGAAGAACGTCGCGTTGGTTCCCGTGGGCGCGGGGTTCGTATCCGATAGGCCGCCCAGTCTTAGGGCGACATTGGCGGCCGGCGTGTCCCGTCGTCGCGTGTAGTCGGCCGCCAAGTCGAGCGTCAGGGCGCCGGCAGGCTGCCAGCGCAGAACCGCTCGCCCGGCCCGCAGGTCCTCGTCGCCCAACTCAAGATCGTCATATTGCAGGGCGTCCACGTAGCCACCCCGCTGACGCGCGACAGCCGAGAGGCGAAGCGCGACCCGATCGCCGAGCGGACCGCCGGCCGCGACCTTGAGCTGCCGATATTCCCCCTCGCCGGCCGCCACCGAGACTTTGCCTGTGAATCCGTCGGCGACCTTCGGGGCGCGCGAGATGATGCGGACGGCGCCGCCGATGGTGTTGCGGCCAAACAACGTCCCTTGAGGCCCGCGCAAGACCTCAACCCGTTCGACGTCAAGAAGATCAAGGACGCTTCCGATGGTGCGGCCGAGATAGACACCATCCAGATAGACGCCGACGCCCGGATCGGTGTTGATCGTAAAATCCGTCTGACCGACGCCCCGGATGCTCATGACCGGCGTGAAGCCCGCCCCGGATGTGCTGCCGCCCTCGCGGATCGACAGGTTGGCGAGGGGCAGGTCCGCGAGATTCGCCGCGCCGCGCCGTTCCAATTCCTGGCCCCGGAACGCCGCGATGGACATCGGGGACTGTTGCAGCGCCTCCGCGCGCCGGCGGGCCGTGACGACGACCTCATCCACGCCGCTGACTTGACGGACCTGGGCGGCCACGTCGCCGAGGACGATGGCGTTCAAGACGTAGGCAGAGGTCATCGCCGCGCAGACGCGATTGCCTCGTTTGGAAAGAGACTCCCGGCCAAGGTCGATTTTCGAGGCCTTCATTCGACACCTCGCCGCGATCGCCCACATGAACTCTCGCCAGAGGGGAGCGCTTTTCCGTATTCTCGCTCCGCCCCTTGCACAAGACCTCATGTTTGAGTGCGTAGGTGATCTCAATGAAGCTGGGCCCTGCCACCAACCGTGATCTGCTGGAAACGGACCGCGGCGATGGGTGAGACTGTGCATCCGCGCGGGGTCACGACACCGATCCGGCGCTAAACATTTGAAACTATGGAAATCAAGGGGAATGTAGCAGGCCGATTCACAGCTTCGGTGCGAAGAGCTCTCGGCGCCAAGCGTGATGGTCGCCGTTAGACGTCGCCGTAGGTTCGATGCTCCTCAAGTGGTTCGGCGGGTGGCGGCTCGGCATCCTCAGGGTCGCGCTTGGCGTTGGCCTGAACGAGGCGCGCGCGCTCGCCGATGGATGCGGCAAAGACCGGGAGCATGCGATCGGCTCCCGCCGGCATTCCCGCGACCTCGTCCACGGCTGCGGGCAACTCAGCGAGTAAACGGGCGCTCAGTGCATCTATGCGACGGATCACGCCCGGCCTTGAAAGGCCGCACGCCTCCGCCATCCGCCGCCAGTGCCGACCGTAGATGTGGCGCCCCCGCCGCTGATCATCGATAGCTTGAGCATGGTTCTGAGTGATGTTCGGCCAATCGAGACCCGACATCAGGTCATAGAGCGGGGCCAGCTCAATCCGCCGCGGCGCAAGCAGGACTGAATAGTTCTTGGCATGCGAGTCTACATTGCCGATGGCGATGTTGAAGATCACCGCGTCGAGTAGGCCGTTGATGTCACGCGCCGTCATGTGGGCGCGGACCAGTGCGAACATCTCCGCCAGGGAAGGTCCGCGGACTCCGGAGCCGTTGAACTCGTACTTGGCGGCCGGCGGCCGCCCTAAGGCCTGACAGAAATCTTCCTGATGAAGGCGGCTGACGGCTTCCCCCTCTCCTGTCCGGTCATAACGCTCGACCAGGAGGTAGCTGCGCTCACCTGCGAGGCCGGTCGTCACAGGAGCAACCTTGAGGCCGCATCGCCGAGCGAGGACCATGCATAGGGCCTCGTTCTGGACGCTGCCAGCCAAGCGGGGATTGTCGGGCTTGAGGATATGGGTCGACGACGCCCCGTTCACCGGGATAGCCACGGCGCCATCGACCAAGGCGACCGGCAGCTTCTCCTGGGCCCCGGCAAGGCTCATCGAAACCCCATCCTCCCCCACCAGGAAAGGCTTGGACGGCAACTCCGCGATGATCCGTTCAAGATCGAGGCCCTCCTTGATCTTGCGATAGCCTGGCCTCTCGGCCGTCCTTGGCGCGCCGATCGTCAAGGCGCCCGCCAAGTCACGTCCCGTCTCGGCGATCAGACCAAGGACATCGTCGCGGGAGACGCCGAGCGCATGGGTCATCGCCCTGAGTGGCTCCCCCTCGGGCAGGAGGTTCATCAGCCAGGGTACGGCGATTTCAGGACCATGCCGCGCAGCGGTGAGCGGCATGCTGAGCGAGATCGGGAAACTCGCTTCCGTGCGCCACGCGTCTTCATATTGGACGTGAGGGCCATCGCGGCCGGTCTCGATCAGCGCCACAGGACGATCGTGGGCGTAGATCGGCAGAGTCACCGGGACGTCGCCGCCGGCGAGTCGCGGACGATTTCAGCGGCGTCAACCACGTGCATGCCCGCCGCCTTGGCCGCAGCTAGAGCCTTGCCAAGTTGCGCGGTCGGCTTGCCCGCTTCCAGGTCCACGATGAAGCGCTCACCCACGCCAATCGCGAGCGCCAAATCACGCTGCGTTAGGCCCAACCCTTTTCGCGCCCGCGTGAGGGCGGCTCCGAAGTCGGCTGCGTTGGTGAGCGAAATGAACATCTTACCGATCGGGAAGATAACCCCATCCCAGCCGCCTCGGCAAGCCAAAACTTCCCGATCAGGAAGATCTGGCTCAGGACGAACCTTCCCGAGCGAGAACTTACCGAGCGGGAAGCCTAGCTGTCGTCCCAGGAAGGTTATTCACGCACTACCAAGGTGAGAGGCTGTGCTGACGCGATGACTAACCTGTGGAATAGCCACCTTCCTAGGCCTCGCCCCCCCGCCCCCCGCCCGAAGGCGTTAGGAGCGGGAGAACAAGGCCTACAAGCGCCTCACAACCCGACCTCCAAGCTGGCAGCCCTTTGGTGATGAGTGACCCAGTGGGAAAGGCCGTATGGACGCGTAGTCTGCTCGCCGGCAATCGATGGGGCGTGGACAAGGGGGCCGGCCGGCCGCGTAAAAAGGTGGGCGACGCGCGGACGCGCCGCCCAGTAAGATCTCGCTGCCAGGGGAGTAAGCGGCGGCGAGGATCAACACACGGGGACGGAATGGGCCTTACACCCTCGTCCCTAGAAGTCGGCGCGGACCCCGACAACGAAGGTGCGCCCCGCGTAGGTCGCCCCGTCAGGCTGGGACTCGCGGTTTTCGTATCGGTTGAACTGCACCTGCTTGAGCAGGTTCTGCGCCTGCATCGTCACGCGCGCGCGCCGATACCAGGGGACCAGGAAGCTGATCTGCGCGTCCATGTAGTTGGTCGCGGTCGTGTAGAGGTCGCCAGGAATGTTGTTGCAGGGGCAGACCGAGGACAGGTTGGCGTCACGATGGGTGTAGGACAGACGCGCCGAGAAGCCGTTGCGCATCTCGTAGTAGAGCGTGCCGTTATAGGTCCACGGCGCCAGTCCCGCGATCAGCGACTTCGGGTTCAGGGTGGGTGGAATCTCGCCCGACAGCGACTGCGAAATGTGGGTGACGTTGGCGTTGAAGCCCAGCCCATTGCGGATGAAGTCGAGAGGCTGGACCCATTGGACCTCCTGGCCCACCAGCTTGACGACGACGTCGGAGTTCAGCTTCTGGCGCACGGTTAGCCGCGCCGCATTGGGATCGCCGCCGCCAAGGTTGGTGATCCCGGTCTTCTGCCGATCGCTCAGGCGATCGAACAGAAGTCCCGTCTCACCGAACGGCGTGTTGGTGTCGATCGTCGCCGGGTAGTCGAAGATGTCCTTGGCCCACAGGTTGAAGGTCAAGACGGACTTGGACATCGGGTACCACTCGATGCCGACGTCGTAGTTGTTGGCATAGAACGGCGCCAAACCGGGGTTGCCCTTGGTGAAGACATCCCCGTCCAGGCTCAGGCCGAACGTAGGCGCCAGGTCGGCCGGGTTGGCGCGCGTCACCGTGCGCGCCGCAGCCCCACGGACGACCAAGCTGTTGGTGAGCAGGTACGAAAGGTTCAGGCTGGGCAACCAGTTGTGACTGAAGCTCTTGGTCGCGGGCGCGGTGCGCGTCCCGCCGCCGACAAGGAAGTCGTTGACGATGCCCGCCACCGTTTGGCGCGTCTCGGTGTAACGCAGGCCGGCGTTGAAGCGCAGCTCGCGGTCGAAGATCGGTTGGCGGCCATCGGCCATCAGATAGGCCGAGGTCGTATTCTCGTTTAGCCGCTTGGGCGAGTAGGTGTTGAGGTAGTTGCCCGGCTGGTCACCTGGATTCAGGTCATTGGCGTAGTAGTCGAAATTGACCGCCTGCCGGACCTTGGCGAAGTCGAGCACCTTCCAGCCGTTGTTGAAGCCGGCGTCGATCGGCGCGCCTTTGAAGAGGTTCATCGACGGCAGATCGGTCAGGTATTGCGGGATCGCCGAATTGGGTATTGCGCCCGTCAAGGAGGTCTCGGTCGAGGTGAAGGCCGAGGTGCAGTTGTTTCGGAAGGCGCAATCAGACGCATTCCAGCTGACGATGTTGCGCTCGAACTCAGAGCGCATCACGCCGACCGACAGTTGCAAGCGCCGAGCATCGCCCCACGCAAGATCGGCGCGGAAGGACTTCTGGTCCAGGTCCTGCACGGTCGGGATCAGCTGGATGCTGTTCCAGTACCAGTTGGTGTAGCTGGGCAGGTTGATGTTGGAGCCGACCTGCGGCGTCAGATCGCCTGAGGTGTAGCTGTAGGTCGCGTACTGCCCAGTGTTCAGCGGCGTCAGGTTCGAGGCCGGACCGCCGCCGGCCGGAGCGGTGACACCGGGGGCGTAGGTGACGAAGTTCGTCTGCCCCGGAGCCGATTGCAGCGTGTACTGGATCGAGTAGTTCGTGAACTTGCCGGTGTTCATCATCGCCGCGGCCGAGAAGCGTAGATTGTCGGTGATGTCCCACTCGCCGGCCAACGAGCGATAGAACAGCTTGGTGTAGGTTTGGGCGTCGGTGCTTTGGCTGAGAAAGTAGGCGTTGCCGAAGGTACCAGAGGTCAGGACCTTGTTCTGATCCAGTTGGAAGTTGATCGGGATATTGTTGTTGTAGCTGCGCACCACCAGCATCACATCATGCTGGCCAAAGTTGTTGTTCGACTCCGTCAGGATGGAGTCGAGCTTGAAGCGAACGCTCTTAGACGGACGCCACTCCAGGTTCAGCATGCCCGTGGTGCGGTCGCGCTTGCCGACCACCTGCTCGGCGCGCACCAGGCGCGGGACAATCGCGTAGCTAAGGTCCTGACATGAGAGCTTGGACGTACCGCCCGCGACGCCATTGCCGCACTGGACAAGAGCCGATCCAGCCGGGCCGAACCCCAACTCGCTGGGGACGTTGGTCGGGATGGTGGTCAAAGTCGCCCCCGCCCCGCCGCCATAGCCGGCCGTGCGGTTGGTGGCGGGCGCCGCATTAGGGTCCAACGTCAGCGAGTTGCAGCCGAGCACTGTGTTGCGACAGGCCGCACCGAGGTTCATTGTCGTGTAGCCGACGGTGTTGAAGATCTCGCTGCGATAGTCGCGCGCGGCGTAGGCGCCCGCGACGAGAATGCCGATTTCACCGATCTTGGTGCTGAAGGTGTTGCTCATGATCGCCGCGGCGCGCGGCGTCGAGGTGCCGTCGGCGTCCTGATAGGAGCCTTGCGCCTGCAGATTGAGGTGAAAGCCTTTTCGATCAAAGGCGCGCACCGGCTGCATATCGATCGAGCCGGCCGTGCCGCCTTCGACGCCGCTCGCGATCGGCGACTTGCTGAGCGTCAGGCGGCGGAACAGCTCCGAGGGCAGAATGTCGAGGCTTGACCCGCGCCCCTCATTGCCGCCGTTGCTGGACGTGCTGACCGCGAAGCCATTGACCGTCAACACCGTGAAGCCGGCGCTCAGGCCGCGAACATTGATGTAGGTCCCCTCGCCCGAGGTGTCCCGGTCGATCTGCACGCCGGGCAGGCGCTGCAGCGATTCCGCCAGGTTGAGATCGGGGAACTTGCCGATGTCCTCGGCGAAGATCGAGTCAATGAAATTGGTAGTGTTCTTCTTGGCGTTGGCCGAGCTCTCGAGCGACTGACGATAGCCGGTGACGACGATCTCTTGGACGGTCTCCGATGCGCTTGTCGAGACGGTTGGCGGTGTGGCCTGCGCCTGGGCTTGGCCCGCCAGGAGCAAAACGGGGGCCGCCGCGGCGCCCAAAAGGGCGATGCGAACGCGATTGCGCTCTTGAGTCATGGTTCGTGTCCCTCCCTGCGCCGCCCGCCTGAGACGGACGATCGTTTGTTTTTCGGAGCGCGGTCGCGCTGCGACACACGCTCCATGCCTTCGCCCTCGATCCGGCGGACATACGAGCCGGATGAACATGACGCCTCGCGTCGGCCGCATTGGCTTGGCCAATCGGCGACCAAAGGTCTGACAAATGAGAAGGTACCGGTAACGTTTCATTTGCGCAAATTGTTTTTGCATGTGCATATTTGGCGCGGGAATAGCGGAAAATATCGCGCAATGGCGCAAATATGCATCCTGAACGCGATACGAGGAATGGCCGTGGTGGCAGATCACCGCCCTGAATGGACGCGCAAACTCCAGTGCGAGACGCCGAGAAGCGCCATGCCCTACGGAATTGGCCTTACCTTTGAACAGAGCATTAGGTTTCTACGCGCCGCGCGCGCACCCGCTACTCCGCGCCTCAGGCGCCCTCTCTACGCAGGCGAAACGCCTGTGGTCGGCGACATCGGACCACGCGCCACTCAGGTGGCGTCGCGAGATGCAGATACCCAAGTCCGGAGGACGAAAATGACGACGACAAGACGCGCGCTTTTTGGAAGCGCCGCTGTGGCAGGCTTGATTGGCGCGTCTAAGGCCATGACCGCTGACCTGGTCCCCGCCGGGTTCGATCAGATCGCCAAGGGCCCCTTCGAGCCGACCTGGGAGTCCCTGAACGCCGGCTACCGAACCCCCGACTGGTTCCGCGACGCCAAGTTTGGGCTCTGGGCCCACTGGGGTCCTCAATGCGTGCCCGAGGCGGGTGATTGGTACGCCCGCAACATGTACATGCCCGGCCAGCGCGCCTACGACCATCACCTGCGGACGTACGGCCATCCAGCCGATACCGGGTTCATCGATATCTATCCTCAATGGCGGGCGGAGAACTGGGATCCCGACGCCCTGCTGGATCTCTATGCCAAGGCCGGCGCGAAATATTTCGTCGCCATGGCCAATCACCATGACAATTTCGACGCCTTCAAATCCCGCTTTCACGATTGGAACTCGGTCCGCATCGGACCCAAGAAGGACATTATCGGCCTTTGGGCCAAGGCGGCGCGCAAGCAGGGGCTACGGTTTGGCGTCTCGAACCATTCGGCCCATGCGTGGCACTGGTTCCAGACGGCCTATGGTTATGACCCCGAAGGCCCGCGCAAGGGCGAGCGCTATGACGCCTTCAAACGCTTCGCCGCCGACGGGCGGGGACAGTGGTGGGAAGGCCTTGATCCGCAACAGCTCTACTGCGGCTCGGTCATGCCCCTGCCGGAAGGCTTGGCGACCAACACCGCCGCTCAGGCCTGGCACGAGGCCAACGACCGCGTGTGGACAGAAAAGCCCCCGCTGAACAACCCTGCCTTCACGCGGCAATGGTATCTGCGGTGCAAGGACCTGATCGACAGCTACCAGCCCGATCTCATCTATTTCGACAACTTCGATCTGCCGCTCGGCCAAGCGGGCCTGGACATCGCCGCGCACTACTACAATGCATCGCTGCAGTGGCGCGGTAAGCTCGAGGCGGTGATCAACATCAAGCCCCACGAGGTCCGCCGTCCGGGGATCGTCGCCGACGTCGAGCGCGGCCTGCGTAGCGAGATCAGCCCCGAACCCTGGCAGACCTGCACCTGCATCGGCGACTGGCACTACAATCGCCGTGTCTTCGAGCAGAAACGTTACCTGCCCGCGGCCGAGGTCATCCATCGGCTCTGCGACATCGTTTCCAAGAACGGCAATCTGCTGCTCAGCATTCCCGTGCGCGGCGACGGCACGATCGACTCCGAGGAGCGGCGGATCGTCGAGGAGATCGGCGCCTGGATGGGCCGGTTCTCCGACGCGATCCATGGCACGCGCCCGTGGACCATCTTCGGCGAAGGACCGACCGCGGTGGCCGCCGGCATGTTCAGCGAAGGCAAGCAGAAGCCGTTCACACCCAAGGACATCCGCTTCACGACAAAGGGCGCCGCGTTGTACGCGATCACCCTGGGCCGGCCCGAAGGGGGACAGGTCGTCATCACCACCCTCGCCAGGGGCGGCTTCCATGCCAAACGACCGGTGCGGAAAGTGACTCTGGCCGGCGACAAGACGCCCCTGTCGTTCCATCAGGACCGGGCAGGCTTGCGGGTGACCTTACCCGACAGCGCGCTGCATCCGTTCGGCGTCGCGCTCAGGATCGAGGGCGTCTTGTAGCGAATGGCTCGGACGGACTGATGGCCTTCGAACATGAACCGGCGACTCCTTGCCGAGACCTGCGGCGTGGGGCGGAGGTCGCAGGTCTTGGGCGCTTGACCAAGGCGGCCTGCGCAGGCGCTTGGTCACGCCAGCGCCATAACCAGACTCTCGGGGTGCGT
>Ga0307515_10022190_pt1 | contig 11203 bp, 18 predicted proteins | sample 17_EM_MG_FD_194513 | JGI IMG/M metagenome (GOLD analysis project Ga0307515, IMG submission 194513) | Populus trichocarpa ectomycorrhiza microbial communities from riparian zone in the Pacific Northwest, United States - 17_EM | ecosystem: Host-associated > Plants > Roots > Unclassified | place... | reverse complement strand
CGTCTTATAGGGGGTTAGGTAGAGAGGTGTGGAGACAGACGTAGAGATATAAGGTGCAGAGGCGTAGAGGTGTAGAGGCGCAGGAGGAGGCGCCTCTCTCCCCTACGCGTCTCTCCTTACGCGTCACTTTCTACGCGTTTCTCTCTACGCGTCTCTCTCTACGCGTCTCTTTCTATGCGTCTCTTGCTACGCGTCTCCCTTTGTAAGAGAGGCACGGGCAAGGCATAGGCAGAGACGCGAGCAGAGAGAGGTACGAGCAGAGCCACAAGCAGAGCCACAAGCAGAGCCATAAGTAGAGCCACGAGTAGAGCCACGAGTAGAGCCATGAGTAGAGCCACGAGTACAGCTACGAGCAGGGCCACGAGCAGGGCCACAAGTAGAGGGAGCAGAGGGGGTAAAGGGAGAAGTAAAGGGAGCAGCCTAGATAGGAAGGTGGGTTGGTGGGGATGGGAAGTGGGTCTAGATAAATAGTGCTTAGTTAATCTATAGGGGTAAATTAAGGCTAAGCTTTGATATTCCCTTTCCAGACACCCCTTTCTACCTCCACGCCTTATACCTCTATACCTCTACACCTCTCTACGTCTCTACTTGTGGCTCTGCTTCTGGCTCTACTTATGTCTCTGCTCGTGGCTCTGCTTGTAGCTCTGCTTGTAGCTCTGATTATAGCTCTGCTTGTAGCTCTGCTCGTGCGTCTACTCGCGCCCCTGTCCGTGTCTCTGCCCGTGTCTCCTTGCGTCTCTTTATGCATCTCTTTGCACGTCTTATGGGATGTTAGGTAGAGAGGTGTAGAGACATAGACGTAGAGATATAAAGGTGTAGGGGCGTAGAGGCGTAGAGGCGCAGAGGCGCAGAGGCGTAGAGGCGTAGAGGCGTAGAGGCGCAGGGGGAGGCGCTTTTGGGGGTAAGCCGTGCTAAATTAAGCTACGACTCTAATAAATAAGCTCTAAGCCACTAATTTTGCACCGGCAGAATGAAACTTGGCAAAAGATTCGGACAGTAAAGTTACTGCCAAGAGTTACTGTCCGGATCCTGTCCGCACTTGCTGCATTGTTTAATCGACAAGCTGAGAAACAAGCAACTGGGCGAGATCCAAGAACTACAAAAGTCCTACAAGAGTCGGTGAACGAGAAGACCTTTCTTGACTCCCTTATCTACCTAATCGTCACTCGAAATCTTCCTCATACAATTGTTGAGTGGCCAGAGTTTCGAGCCTTCTTACAAATCTGCAACTACACGTTAACGGAAGAGGACGGGCCCTTATACAGATCTCGCAGGAGCGTGCCCATTCTAATTGGCAAGACGTTTGTGATCCAAAAGGATCACATAAAGTTAAGGCTGTCGGATGGACAAGTCACTCATAAGAACTCTCTCGATTGAAGCTGGCTCTAGAAGCTCTCTATATACATGAGGTTGGGGCAAAGGACTGACGACGACACTGACGACGATTTGGAACTATTACTCAATCGCCACCAGGTCGACATTGCCACTCAGTCGGTAATAGGTAATGAATAGGTAATAGAAAATAGATAGTAAGACATACGATGGCAAGAAACAGGGTGTGAGTTATAAGACAGTGACCTCAACGTTCGACAAAGGCTCCAGAGAGCTAAGTTGAAGATCCACTTCGCTACTGACTGTTGGACGGCCCCAAACAAGACAGCTTACCAAGTGGTTACTGCTCATTTGTAGACGAATTAAGCCAGCTGTCAAAAGCCACGATCGCGTTGAGAGAGCATAAAGAGGTGCATGGAGGTGAACAGCAGGCGGAGGTGATGATAAAGGTGATTGAGGAGTACGAGATTCCTGAGAGCCAGATTGGTACCTTACAGTAGGCTTCATTTCCTGCCTCTGCTACCATCGAGTTCCATACTAAATACACCTAATTTAGGTGACAACCACGGCAGCAATGATAAGCTCTGTCGAATTCTGCAAAAGCGCTTCCCTTCTTGGAATGCCGTACAGCACCGAATTCGCTGCATTGGCCACGTCATCAACCTCGCAGTACAAGCCTTCCTTTTCCATAAAGACGAAGAAGCTGTTGAAGTCGCGATTCAGGCAGCAGAGGAACTCCAGCGGGAGGAGCAACACTTGAATATTCACTCTGAAGGAGAGTACAACCAAGACGAAGCTACCCAAGAGAAGTGGCGAGAGATCGGAGCCCTGGGCAAGATACACAATATCGCCGTGTGGTTGAGGCGTTCGACAGAGCGATATTAAGCCCTCCTAAAGCTGGCCAAGAAGATGCTGAAGCGCGATAATGATACAAGGTGGAACTCATGGCTTCTTATGCTGGAGTCAGCAATAGAGCTTGAGACTACAATTCGAGTCTTCCTAGATTTACATCACAAAGAGATAAGCGCTAATGCTCTCAGTCGCGACGAATGGGACACAGTCCGTGAGACGATCGCAATCTTGCTACCGTTCAAAGATGCAACAAAGGCCTTGGAAGGCGATTCAACAACTCTAGATGAGGTTCTTCAGAGCATGGATTTCCTCATTGAACACGTAAAAGAGATGCAGCAGGAGCACGTCTCTAACGCTCACCTCTCGGCGTCTCTTTTGACGATGTGGTTTGCTTTTGGTAAGTACTACACCTTAACTGACAAAACACCAGTATACGCGGCAGCCTTACTACTCAATCCAACGCTTCGACGGGCCTATCTTGATGAGAGCTGGAAGACGATTGATGAGCGTCACCCCGGTACAATTGAGCGAGCGATTGAGGCTGCGCGAAAGCTATGGCAGAAGGAATATAAGTTTAAGCCAATTAATGTGAGCCGACTGGGCAAGTAGATCCAGATCTAATCAAGAATACATATAAGAGGTGGCAATATATAAGGGAGCTCAAGAGCCTATCTGACGACGATGAATTTGAACGATTTATTACTGTACGATCTGCCTCTGATATTTATGACGCCACCTAACTTATCTTCTTATAGGCAAATCCTCTACAATCAATTGCCGGCTCCTCCCTTACTTGGTGGCTTGAACCCTCTCAGCAAAAGCTCTACCCAAAGCTCTCTCGAATGGCCATTGATATCCTCTCTATACCAGCAATGTCGGCTGAAGCGGAACGAGTCTTTTCGGGTGCACGGCGAACGATATCATGGTCGCGATGTAGGCTTGGAGCCACGGTAGTCGAACAGACGGAGTGCTTGAAAAGCTGGGTACGCGAAGTCGTCAAATCTGGTGGTTTCGTGTCGGCAGAGGTGGCAGCTGAGGTGTTGAATATTGAGGGAGGAGTTGGTAATACGGGCAGCAATAATATAGGCAATAGCCAGGTGTTGGATGAGGAAGATTGGCACGATTAAGAGCCATCCTGAACACCAAGAGGCTATCATCAATTTGGGGTGAATGTAGGAAGATCTAGGTGAGTCCTACAGAGCTGTCTACTATACCAAAAATCAGATCCTGACCCCAAATATAGGTAATCAATATAACTACGCAATCAAATCGCAATCGCCTCTCGTGATTATATAGTAATCGCAATCAGATGGCTGATTATGATTATATAGTTATTGCCATGTCTGCAACAGGATCACTGTGTACAAGCCATACGATCTGAAAACTCTGGTGTATACAAGTTGTCGTTCCTCCTGCCCCCGTCGTCGTCGTCGTCGTCGTTGTTATCGTCGTCGTCGTCGTTGTTGTTACTTTGATTGATTTATCCTCATCTTCTTTCTTACTGCCAGTCACGAGAGAGAAAATATATACCTCCGCCCGAGCTTATAAGCGCCTTTAGACGACTTACCCTGAATGTAACGGCCCGGCGCCAATTGATCACTTTGAAGAATATCTTGCTACCAACCGTGTACTTCTTACCGAGAACCAACACTTTGACGTCGTACAATACTGGCAGGATCGCTATGAGAGCCAGCCGGATCTCGCCCGATTTGCGCTTAATATATTGGCCGTACCTCCTATAAGCGACGAATGCGAATAACTCTTTAGCAGCTATAAGATTCTTCTTAATAACCGGCGCTCCTAATTATAAATGGATATTATTGAGGCAAATAAAGTTCCTCGGCATGCGCATGGGCCACCACCAAAGGGTACATTTGATGATGAGGAAGTAAATAACTTGGTAGGAGAGCCTTGCAAAAGGGTGTCCCTCAAGAAAGCGGCAAAGGCCCGGCTTGCTGCTGCGGTTGCCGCAGAGGCCTCTGCTTAGGTAAAAGACGACGTGATTAATGAGGAAGGGGAGCTAGATAAGTAATATGCAGCTATTGAGATTGACTACAAGACTGAGGTTATTGGTAAGGAGCAATACAGGTAGCTTTTAGTCAGTTATCCTACATCTACTCTTCCTTTTACAACACTATGCCAATGCCAAGCCTTTCTATTTTTAGTATATAAATTTACTGGAGCTCCAAGGAGCTCTTGGAGTTAAACAATTTACTAGCTGGATGGAGTGGATTTGAGCTCAGATCCACTCCACTCCAGTTCAAAAAGATCACTAAATTAGGAAGGCTACGTATATATAACTATGCGTGCTAAATACAAGACATTTAGATAAAGAAGACTTCGTGTACTAGGTGCAAATAAATAGGGGTTATAGGGGGACGTATCATAGGCGTTACGGGACGAACGTAAGCACGGGTCAGGAACGTCAAAACGGGAGAAAACAGGTGAGTCCCGTGACAACCCCCCTGGCTTGGTCATTTTTTGGAAGGCTTCTAAAAGCTAGCACGAGCGATGGGACTACGTCCAGTACGTGTAGCGGAGTTATACGACGCCGACGAAACACGGTTGCCGGGATGGTGGCTCGCGCGAGGTACGGTTAGAGAATTACTTCCAACCTCTGTCGAAAGAGGGGAGCGGGTCTGGCTAGCTGCTCGAGAATTATTTGTAGAGTTGATGCTGTTGTCGCTATTGCCATCGGAGTGTGGTGGCCGCTGTGTGGGTTTACTATTGTAGACCGACTTATTAGAAAGAGGTTGAACAAAGTCTTGGAAACCGGATTCCGGAGAGTTGCTATTCGAATCATAGGGCAGGTTACGCTCAGCTTCGTAGAATGCACCATCAGCAGGCCGTTGCGCAGCTTGCGTCTTGTGATATAAGTACGCGTCTTCAGGACCCATTATACTTTCTACACGGCGTGGCAAATAAATGGAATTGTCTGCGGAGGTAGCAGTGACAACCAAGTCCATTAAAGTACGAGGGTGAAGAGGAATGTGAGGAGCATTTAGGTCTCTGGGCATTATGTCTGGAAGAGTAAGACCGGAATCGATGGCTGCTTGAGGTGTTGTTGAGGGGTCTGCTGCTCCAGCATCTGCACGAGGTCCTCCCCAAGTCCGTTGGCCAGCAGTGAAAATGCCGTAGACCATATAGAGCCAGTTAAAAAAGGGGTTGATAATGAACATAAGCGGGTAAAGCATAATCTTATACCGTCCGAGTTTCGCACCGAAGTAGAGCATCAGTACCCAATTAAGACCCATCGAGATTGCAATAAAGCCAACTGGAAGTTGGTTGATTTTTTGCGACGTTGTAATAAGCGAAATAACCATAATGAAAAACAATAAAGCCGTCGTCCGAATTGTGTTGTGTATAAATCTAATAATGCAGAGTATGGTGTACCGTTTCCAGAGTCGAATATCAGTTAACATGCAAACTTCATTCGTGATAGACCCAAGGAACCATCGTCGACGTTGCTTCAGAAGACTTCGATAGGTTTGGACGGCCTCGGTCTTACAAAAGGCTCCTGTGTTCAGCTGGATCTGATAACGTTCCTGTGCGCCAATCATGAAAAGATGGGTTAACCAGCGATCTTCGCCCAAGTAGCGCTTTCCGTAGTCAAAGAGATCGTCGCATTGCTCAGCCTTATCAGCGAAGTAGTATTTTGCCATTTTACGGAAGGCTGAAAAACGTAGGATAGTTAGAGCACCAGGTAAACAGGTTATAGCACCACAACCAGACTCCACAGATCTTTCGAAAAGTTGCCCGTAGATATATTCCATGTCCTGGAGAATGGTAATTAGAGAATTCTTCTCAGTGGTAGAGGTGATAACTCCAGTCATTGCAAGCATATTCTTCTTGCTGCCAGGCTTAAGTTCCATCTCGTACATAAAATTCTGAATGCAGACCTTATCTAGAATGCAGTCGGAGTCGATGAACAGAACGAAGAGGTTGTCGTTGCGCTTAAGATATTCCGTATAGATCTTATCGATCAGTTTGAACGTCCTCTTTTGACAGTGTCGTTTCCCACCATGGGGGAAACGAGAGACGGTGATACGGGTGCTTCGGTATGTGACGTCAATACTCTTGGGATAGGTATCTAGAGTTAAAGGTACGCCTAACTTCTTAATTGTGTTTAAATAGAGCTCGTCTTTATGGTCCCCGTCAAAGGAAAGGAAAACGTGCAAGCACGATAGTGGATATTCGCAGTCTACCAGAGAATCAACGGTTCTGAGTAGAATCTCTAGGATTTCCTTGTAGCAAGGCATTATAATGACGACCTTGGGCGCCGAAGTCTCATCCAGCACGGTCTGAATCCTCTTTGTCCGTCCAATTGAGTGAGTAACCAATTGGTAGACGCACATTAACCATGGAATCGTAAGTAGAGCGGAAAATGACCAGAAGGCGAACCATTGTAGGAAAGTAACTATCGTGAGGGGAAAATATTGGGTTACCCGCGCAGGGAGTGGAAGTATTACGACTATGATCGGCAAGAAAATAGCTCTGGGAATTAGGTCAGTTGACTAAGTAGAGAAATAAAGGTAACAACTTTAACTGACCGAAGTAATGTAAACAAAACCATCATGATTATTGCGAGCACTTTTATGCTTGTATTCTCTGCTTTTTGGTAGACCTTTACTAGACAGTATAGAAACGCGGCTAGCCATAGGAACCATTCTAGGAAAGCCGCCAGCATGATGGTGCCGATAATGGTAACATAAACAATCTGGAGTTATATCTATTAGCTTTCTATAACGTGTAAGGCCTGTTTAAGTTCGAGGAAACCTACATCTTTCACTGGCCACGGCTCTGTAATGGCAGGGACTCCATTCTTACTGACTGCCCGAGCGACGACTTCGCTCCACATGTTGGCCGACAAGTATTAGGTAGAATTATGTTTAAGATTCGCGCATAGGAAAAACGAGTGGTATACAAATAAAACGAGCGGTTGGTGAATTAAGCGTTAAAAAAAGTGATATGAGCGAACAGTTACGGTGGAGTTCCTGGGCGGTTAGGAACAGGTTCAGGTGGCTGCTGTTTTGTAGTCAGCGTGCAGTTCCAGCCAGGAATTCAATGGTTTTAAGTTAGCCTGCCTAAGCTAAACCTTAGCTTGCTCCCACCTGGATTCCCAGAAAGGCGATTAAGAGACGAACACAACGACAGTCAATCTAAGGCGGTGGAAAGCTGGCTCAGGTAATGCAGGCTTAAGAACTTCCTATTGGTAGCACAGCACTATGGAACGGTTTTGAAGAGAGATTGTGTGACAGGGTCAGAAACGACAGTGAGAGAGCTTCTGGAAGGACTGAAGAAGGCCGCTAATTGGAAAATGCCTAATAGAGTTGCGCGACGTTACAGAGCATGAATTTAATTAATGGATCCTTGGCTATTTACGAAACGAATGTGGAAGTGGGGTACGTTACGGACGAGAGAACTGTTCAAGCAAAAGCTGAAGAGATTTAAAGAATTATGAAGAACGGCGAATAGAGTAATGGAAATACCCTAACTTAAGGAAAGAGGAGAGGGACAGTATATGGGCCAGCCAGGATACAAAAACCATCTTCTAGGGACGGGATGGGCTCTCGTTGCAATGAACAAAGGGCCAGCTTATCCCGAGGCGTCTAGATACCAGATCGCACCCCTACGCCCAGGTCCCAGGGGGTCTCCCCCTGGAAAACCTTATCTCTATATATATTAATTAAAGTCTATATAATAAAGCTCTAAATTAAAGCTTTGGTTTAATCAATTGGCTTATTAATTATCCCTTAACACATTAGGGCACCCAGAGGAGAAGGCCTATGCGTGAATACCAGAACTGTTGAACGGAGCAATTAAGGAGAACTCTGTCGAATTAATGTAGGCTATTCAGCCTCAATATATACAGTATCCGTGCTTAATATGAAATGAAGCTAGGTGTTCGGTTGATTGTTCTACAAGGCCTCAGATGAGGCTTAAAATTAGCGACGTCCTCTGCCCACATTGTTTACCCCATAGCTAGAAAGTACCTACCAGCAATCCTCTACTACAAGCTTTGACTTTTGGTGTTTTACTATGGCGCCGACCACTGCCACCCCTACTCCTGCCACCCCTGCTTCTACCGCCAATGCTCCCTCTACACGATCTTCTGCACGCCGCCAGTCGCCGGAGTATATACCTGCCCTAAGTTAAGGATCAAGGCCGAGAAAGTCGCGTATCAATTGGACTTCTGAGATGGAGGAGGCTATGCTACAAGCTCTTGTGCGGGCTGTGCGTAGAGGGCTTCGTGCGGATAGTTCCTATAAGAAGGAGGGATGGGAGATGGCTCTGGAAGCCGTGCAGGCGGTAACTACTTTATACGTAGTTACTATTAAGCAAATCAAAAATAAGCATGATACACATAAGAAGGATTGGAAGGTGTGGATGTCGGAATATATGGACAGAGGTTACGTGGTTACAATATTTCTGATTAGTCATCCTTATGGTGACTCATCAGCCCCCTACTTAGGCACCGCGATCCTTATAATCCTCTGCTTTCTCTACCTATTAGACAAGAATCAATTCACCAGTTAATAGGCCAATCAAGTGCACTTGGGTGATACCGACAGTGGAAGGAGCTCTGTAGCCAATCCGGCTGGGGGTGGGATAATGAGAAAGGTGTTCCTGTTGCTGCCGAAGATGTGATGGACATATATTTTGAAGCCAATCCTAACGCCGCCAAATTCCGAAACGCCCCTCCGCCGTATCTTCAAGATATGCAGGAGTTATTTGAGGGTGTAATTGCAACTGGCAGTTATGTTATTACAGTTGACGAAGCTCTGCAGCAGATGCATGGCGAGATACCGGTTGATCCTTAATTGCTGAGGGACGAAAGTGTAGCTACTGCACCAGACAGTGGAAGTGAGGAAGAAGAGGTGGTAGATGAGGATGAACCTCTATCTTCTATAGAGCAGCGTCAGTCAGAATCCTCAACTAGTAGTGATAACACTTTGGGCGGGCGTTCTACTACACCTTCTAGCCAGCGGTTGTCTTCCTTAGCAAGCCTAAGCCCTCGTCGTACATCTTTAACTACACCCATTCAATCCACGTCACTGGCTATAAGAAAACGCGCCGTTGAACAAGCCGCCCGGCTTACTGAGCTAGATGCAAAGCGTCAGCGATCTAGGAGGAAAGGAACGGCAGATACACTAGGAGAGGCGATAGAAATGATATCGTAAGATATTAGGGCTACATGAGAGCTGCTTGGCCAAAGGCTATACCTAGAAAAGGCCTCAGCAGAGTTTATAGAGGAGTTTAAGGAAATGGACCTTGATAACCAGGTGCTTGTTCTACAAGCCTTTGAAACAGAATTAATAGCAAGATCGTTTCTAGTTACATTAGGGGGGCTGCGGAAGAGGCTGGTTAATAGGATCCTAGAGAGGATAAAGTAGAAGGAAGGCGTTAAGGCGGTAGAGGAAGTGGTAGAGGAAGTAGTAGAGGAAGTAGTAGAGGAAGTAGTAGAGGAAGTAGTAATAGAAATAAGCTGCAGTTTCTACTTTACTGCGCCAATTTCTCTGCCGTTAACTCTTATATATATTTTATATATAAATTATATATTATCTTACACCTGCTATAAAGATCCTAAGTAAAGCAAAAAGTAACTATTATTTTATTGTTACAAAGGCCTTCCAATTACCCTATAGTAGCTAATCCACATAAGCTCTGCGATTTCGTCTCGTCTTTGGTTTATTCCTTTATTACTCTCTACCTCTGCTATCCGCGCGTCTTCCTCATCAATTGTTTCATCCTCTACCTTATTGTAATCGTCTAGATCGTCCGGATGATGCATATTAAGGAAGTTACGCACTGCTGTTAGTGCGTATACCAAAAGAACCTGCGTTGATAGAGGGAAGTTCGTTCTTGCTGACTTAAAATACTGAAAACGCTTCTTAAAGACTTGTCGGACGGACAAGTCACTCATAAGAACTCTGTCGATTGAAGCTGGCTCTAAAAGCTCTCTAAATACATGAGGTAGGGGCAAAGGACTGACGACGACACTGACGACGACACTGACGACGATTTGGAACTATTACTCAATCGTCACCAGGTCGGTATTGCCACTCAGTCGGTAATAGGTAATAGAAGCGGGGTGTGAGTCATAAGGTGGTACCTGACAGTGACCTCAACGTTCGACAAGACTCCAAAAGTACATTCGACGACGTTCCTTAATGACGAATGGCGTAGATTGAACAGCTCCTTCGCATTCTGCGGCCGCATATTCGTCTGGCTCTGCTCACGAAGGTGGTACCGAACGCCCCGGTATGGAGTGAGCGTTATAGGCGTATTCGAGTACCCGGCGTCAGCAAGATAATATCTACCTGGTAGAGCTTCGAAGCCTTTCCTCTTCGCTAAATCTAGTACACTACAATTGTGTGCAGTACCCTCCCACCCGGCAAGAATATATGTAAAGTTTATATTAAAGTCAACGGCTGCCAAAACGTTCTGCGTTAAACCACCCTTCCTACCACGCCAGGGAGCCTGCCTGCCCTTAATTGACACTCGTAAATGCGTACCGTTGAGCGCTCCAATACAATCGGCAAAGAAGGGATAGCGTTTTGGGTCATCTACAATCTTATCTGGGGTATAGTTTGGGGGTAGTTTAACAACTTCCTTATGCAGTTAAACAAGACCAGGAAGGACCTCATATACCGCTCTATATAAAGTCAGCCCTGGTAAAGCAGCTTATAAAAAGGATATATTACTTACTGCTTAATAGTTGTAAGTGAGTGCTGCGTCAACTCACAAACTACCCGGTATAACTGGTTACTACTAAATACAAGTAGGAATATAAGTAACTTCTCTGCTGCCGATAGAAGCCTTGTATCGTGCAAGCCGCCGTTAATTTGAAGCCACTTAAGCAGCTTTAGAAACACCTCCGGCCGCATCCTTCGGCCCCCTTCCCCCCAGTTCAAAGTCAAAGTTCAAAGTCGAAATATTACAGCCAGATCCTAGCGATCTAATTGGCCGATTGATTGAAACGAGATTGGGTTACTAGCCTAATACGGTTACTTAAAGC
>Ga0307515_10022189_pt1 | contig 11203 bp, 12 predicted proteins | sample 17_EM_MG_FD_194513 | JGI IMG/M metagenome (GOLD analysis project Ga0307515, IMG submission 194513) | Populus trichocarpa ectomycorrhiza microbial communities from riparian zone in the Pacific Northwest, United States - 17_EM | ecosystem: Host-associated > Plants > Roots > Unclassified | place... | reverse complement strand
CATGTTCTAATTTTTGAAAGCACACACAAGCTTCAGGTTAGGTGGGGGACTAGCAGCTTACCTTACGACTTTTAGTCAAGGTTTAAGTTTGTGTAAACCCCAACTCTTCGTTGAGTGCTTAGACTGTTAGTGATTGGTATATGTGCCATTCCACTATCTGTTGAGCCCTCATATTGCCTTTACGAGGGTGATCACTAGGACAACGAGAGACCCTTTTTAGAGACCAAATAGTAAACCTACCATTTGTCTCTCGTAAAAAGATTAGAACCTGCCTTTAGGATGTATGCTCCGTAAATAGTTGTTTTGCATCTGAGCAAGCTCTTCTTGAAGCATTTTGAATTCAGGACTTACAGGGGATATAATGGTCATCACTTAAGAAATTTCTATTGTAGAGTTTGATCAAGAATAAAAATTCTTGTTTCATCATGCAAGAGTTATGACCATATATCACCCCTTGAAGGGCCAGTTCATCATATAGATTACATGTCATACATTTATCATTCATGTACCGGGATGAAAATAGGTTCCCCATCCGAGCTTTGCTACACCTGATTGAACAAAGATGATGGGAAATGAAGAAAGGGGTCAGAGAGAGGCTCATTGTCAAAAAGAAGTTGAGAGCATCAAGGATGGAGTAGCTAGACTCAGATCTGCTTGAACAAGTGTTGAGCTTCAAATGGAAAGAGAATGTCTACACAGTCTTCTGTGGAAACACTGCTTGTCCACGTCCAATTGAAGCTGCACCTCTCTTTTTCAGTCATGAACAATAATAGCAATGCCTCCAGTCATCAGCTAATGACAACCTTGGTTCTTGTATCGGATGTTGACTTGAAAAAATAGAAGCAGACATTGAACTTCAACGTGGTAGAGCTCTCTCTATAAAAATCTGTTTGTGGCTCTGCAAGTAGGGAATCCAAGAAGGGATGCAGTAGTTTCAGATCATCTACAATTTCCTCCCATCAGTGTTAGCTTGAAAACACAAAAGTAGGGAGAAAAGACAGACTTGGACTGAAAAACAAGAGCAGACATTGAACTTTAACAGAGCAGAATTCCCCCTATAAATGTTTGTTTGCTGCACCGTCAGTGAGGAATCAAAGAGGAAATAGAGGAGTTTCAGATTCATCAGTTTCTCCTATAGTAAGAATAATGTGTGATTCCACACGTCGGCAGTGATAGTGCCGCAAGTTTCTGTGCGTTGCCAAGATTATCTAGCTGTTGGAAAGCTCCGAACAATCCTCAAACAACCACAACAACATTGGAAGATTGACATGATGTTGTGAGGATTGCTGAAAGAATTAAACAGGCTATGAAGATGGGAAAGATTGAATTCTGCCATGGATTCCAAAACAATGATGAGAGATGAATCAGGAGATGACTCTGAAGGTGGGAAACCATAGTTATGTGATCTAGTCAAGTCTCGCTCAAGCATCAACTACTGCAATGTCTTTGCCAAAGATAGACATTCCTTTGCCATGTGGGTTTATTTACCAGCATCTGCCAGATTCCAGACTTAGTGCCCCGAACTTCGAAAAATTGCATGCAACCACCATGGTATAATTCAAACCAGATGAGAATATCATGGTGGGTTCCTAGACCATTTCAGATGAACAGACGCAAGAGTTTCAAGAATCGAGCTGAGTTTGTGAAAGATGATGTCATCGATCATATTGTCATGGAACATCCTCAGAATGATAAGTCATCGGAATTGCTAGGCAAAACACAGATATTGCCAAAGAAGCTGATCCAAGAAGGGGTTAAATTGTCAATCATTTTTTGTTATGGAATTTTAGCATTCTGCATTTTGTTACAGAATCACATCTCATCCTTTAACGAAACATGTCTTTTCTTTGTTTCTTTGTTGTTCTGAAAGCATGAGATGTTTTCTTTCAAAGGTTATTTTGACAAAATATTTTGATCAAGCTCCAACATGCGATTAAGATTAGTCAATCCTAAAAGATAAAAAGTGTTTTGATTGCAGAAATGACTCGATGCTTGAAAATGACATAAGGTGACTAAACAATTTTGAACTCACACTTGAAACCGAACCATACATCATGTAGCTTAGTTTTAGCAATATGCATAATGACACGTAGTGGATTCGATAGTTATGGACTCGTGAATCATGATTCTTACAAGTCCAAATCATTACACTAGATGAGGTCAAAATTTATCAGTTCTAACCGACCTTGCTTGAAACAAGAAAAGGCCATCTTTGTTATCCTTTCATAGTTCTTGAAATATTATCCCTTGTAGTCCCATTTTGAGCCTGGTAAGATATTTTCTTTCAAAAAGAAACCCTGACTAGGATCACACCCCACACTGGGGGCAATGAGAGATATGTTATTAGGAAGGATGAAGACGCTGATAGAATCAATGATAAAAGAAAGGCTTGGAACAAAAGTCCAATGATTGAGAAAAGGGTTAGAAGAAGAAAAGCCATAGATTGAGGGTCATTCAAGAAAACTTTGAGGAAATGCTATGTAAAAAAAAAAGAGTGGAATGGAAGGAGAATGCCTATCAATTCTAAGAAGGGCAAAAGAAGTTTCAATTGAAGAAAGACACAAAAAAAATCAAGTTTCATGTCTTTTGATGTGTCTAGGATAAAGCCTCTAGTGTCTTCAAAAAATTAGATTGGCTATTCATCAAAGAAAAAGTTGGATTTGCATTATGACCTATGTTAAGAGAATTTTGATATTTGAGATTAACAAAGTTATATATCACTTTCTTTACAAACAATAAGAAAAAAGTTGATGAATAGTTGATGTTGATCCTAGGTCTTTGAAACCCTCAAACACCTTTTGAGCCTGTGAATTTCCTTTCTTTCATAAACCATGAACCATAGCCTGCATTACGTGCTTGAAAAAGCCTTTTTTAATCAAGTAAGCAATTTGAACCGATAAATGGCGGTTGGACAGTAACAGTTTAAATATAAAGAAAGGAATGATAACTATGGTTGGATAAATGATGACAACATTAATGGGTGTAATGAGAAAAACATAAAATATAAAGAAAGAAATGATTGAAAGAAAGATTTATTAGCTGTTGATATGATTATTATAAAACATATCCTTGAATGAGAAAAATTTATAAGATAAGCCTGTGATTGCAAGAGGGACCACCGGTGTAGTGCAACAACAACAGCAGTAGGGGAGTACAAGTAGAGCTTCTACTGCAGGTAGGTGATCCTCACCTAAGATTTTTAGTTAAATTCAAGAATTTAATATGTTAATAATATGAGATGTAAATTTGCAACGTTGGATATTATGTGAAATGATGGAAGTTGGTGTACTGATGTTGTTATTTTAGTATTCTGAATGTATGTGTGTGTTCAAGGTGAACTACCCTTGTGTGCATTGCCAAGTGATGGGAGTACCACTAACAAAGAAAATATGATAAGTATAATATGTGTTTCGACTAGCATACATTTAGTGTATGTTAGGATCCCGGGTAAGAGGATCAACATGTATGGGCTAGCATACATTTAGTGTATTTTAGGATCCCGGGTAAGGGGATCAGCATGTATTGGCTAGCATACATTTAGCATACATTTACCTTGCATCAACTCCTACGGGGTGATGATGATACCAGTGAAAGTGGTATCGATAATGTGTTAAGCGGAAATGATCATGGTTGATCTGATGAAATCTTGAATGGAGGTTGATAATGGAAGAGGAAACAATTTTTAGTAATTGAAGGAGAAAGAGTTTCTAATGAAAACTAGAAGGGAGAAGTGAATAAAATATGAATGCATATTTGTCTTTTTAAATTGTTGGATATTTGTGTTGTTATATTATTATGATTTTCATGTTTCAATAATATGTATTTTGTTCCAGAACCATCGCATGCACGTCAGGAATAGATCCTAGCTTATGGTCACTTTTTGTAGTCTAGGTTCTAGGGAGTATACCCTTGTATTTTGTAATATTACAACTTTTATATATTTTAATTTGTATAATTGATTTTTAAACTTGAATAGATGAACTTAAATATGAAATTCATATAATCATGTTTCATGTATGCGTGTTTTTCTCATTTATTCCCCTATAATGATATTTGTTGTTCAATGTATGTTATATATGTTGTGGTTGTGATGATGATGATGATGTTTGTGGGATTGAGACCCAGGATTATTGGGTTTTGATTGAGTTATGAGATGTAAGATATTAGAATTGTAAATAGGGTATATATCGATAACTTGGGACCTTCCGTTATAGGGGAGACTCTGCCGAAATTTTAGTGGAAATTTCGGTAGACTTGTATATGAGAACTGGAAAAAAAAATTACCCGTATTTTTACGTACCAAATCATAGGAAAGTAACTATAATCACATATAAAAGTGTGAGGCGTTACAGTACATCTAAAGAACAAACGTCTATTGGCCATGTGCTATGGAGTTTGGTCCAGGATAACAGTATTATTATCAACCGAATCAAAGGTGAAAAGAAAGAAACCATTATTTGATGAAAACACTTCTAATAATCCAAATGATCCCCAAATTCTATTAGCTATTGAATTAACAACTAGGAATGGAAGTTTTTGACCTACAAAGTGCCCAACAATGGTGGATTTCCAATTAGTACAACCTTCTTTAAAGACTTCAACTAGAGGACTTGCTATAACCTGGTCAAATTCCTGCGAGGGAGGTAAAATACATAAATTTTAGTTTGTTTGTAAAGTATGGCCAACTTTCACATCCAAGTTGACCTTACCTTTAATAGCTTTTAAGAAGTTTAACTTGCAACCGTTGGATTGCTTGGAGACAATAGGATGTAGAGGACTAACAGGTGTGAAGGACACACTTTACAAGGGATTTGCCATATTTTCCAATTTAAAATTTGAGTGTGACAACTCTGGATGTATAAAAGCAATTGGGATATTTCCTTCTTTAGCTAAAAAGGTGGAGGGGACTACTTGCTTACCCATCTGTTGTTTTGAAACTTTCTTTTCTTGGACATTGACCAAACTAACATTAATTGCTAGCCCCTGACCTACCCTATCTTCACCAAAAGGCATCTTGATTCCTCTACTTTCATCTAGTTCAACAATACTTCCATATCTAAGTAATCGAGTATGACCTTTAGTAGCAACTTTGATCTCATCAGAATACTAAGAAAATTTAGTGTTATGGCCATACAACATCTGCTGAAGTTGTATTCTCAGGTTGTGTCTAATCAAAAGTTGACCATCCCTTGTTACATTCTGAATGGCTTTGTTGCTGATGGAGTGGAAATCATCATTTTGAAAATCAATGTTAGGAGGAGAAATAACAGCACTAGTACCTATATTCTCTTCTTTCTTTCCCATATCCCTCGTTTGAGCTTCAAGAACAGAAACAAAAAGCATCGAAAATTGAAACAAAGAAAATGAAACTTGAATGAAATCATGTAGGGAACCAACTTAATCTAGAAGAAATCAAAATTAAGACATAATCAAATGCAAAGGATTCCAAATCTGATCATATAGGAGGAAAGGAAGAGAGGAGAGAGGAGAGAGCATTTTTTTCTGTCTTCACCGTATCATTTAAGTGTAATATGATATCTTATATTATCAGACACCATAAAAACCAAGCATTGACCATAAATTAAAGATATTTTATATTATCAGACTTGTTTTTATAAAATGTGTTCAAGTATGGTACTTAATAATAATTTAAGTGCAGTATGATGATATAAAACCTTAATAAAAATTTATTTTTAAGTACTTATCACACCCAAACTAGCTTATTATTGGTCCTTAGTAATTAAAGTATTAAAATAGGAAAAAAAATTACAAAATCCAAAACCAAGGCATTCATCATTTTACTTCCACTAATCAATTCAAATAAACAAACTATCATGAGATTTTATATTCCTATCTCATACCTTTAATCAAGATATTAATAAAACTAAAGTCAGTCGTCAGTAAGGGCTAGAGAGATAATTTAGAGAGAGATGCTCTCCTTCTCCAAGAATTTTCTCCTCATGTATGCGCCCTTCTACTCCTACACTTTCGAGCTTCTGTTCGTCGGCTTGGAATCTCGCCATCATTTCTGGCATCTTGGTTTGCTCCCTTTCATGGACAAAATCCTTCCCCGGGACAATCAACGCCCAAATCACGAGAAGCTCCCGCTTTCTCCTCACGCGAACTTTGTGCTCGCCTTGGATGTCCTTCCTAGTTTCCAGATTGATTTAACTTGCCCAAATATTGGTTCGTCTTCATCTCTTGAAACCCTAATTGGAGGGCCTGGTTGCTCATCTCCTCATCTTGAGCGAGTCCTGATTGTGGAATTCCCTGTTGTTGTGGATTCCAATGAGGAAGTGGTTGATTATGTTTTCTCCTTTGCCGATTTCGAAGGCAAAACACCTTCTGCTCTGGTTGCTACTCATGTTTCTCCTTCTTTTCCCAACAGAGCTTCCGGACGGGGTAGCCCTTTCACTCTGTAATATCCATTTTTGTTGGACTTCTAGAGGGCCAACCTGCCCTCTAAAAAATCATGAGGTTGTGCATCTTATGATGTTTTGTTAGTATGTTACATTGATCTCTTGGTTGCGGTGTAAGCTTGGCTTGCTGGGTTAGTCTACTACTACAGTATTTTGTTACATTGTTATCTTTCTGCTATTATTGGGTTGTTGTGTCTCTCCCCTATGATGCTGGTAGTCTCCGCTGCTGGCATACTAGAGAGCTTCATAGCCCTTGGATTATCATAAAATGGTCAAGCCTCACTCTATCGATTCCTGGAGTCCAATTCTTGTTGTTATGCTTTCAGGATCCCTGCTGCTACCGTTTTATGATGTGGCTTCAGTCTTTAGAGTCATGTCTATGTTTGGGTCAAACCACATTTGCTTGGTTTGCTAGAATTAATGTGGCTCTCTACTAATGATGCCCTCTAAGTCGGTTAGGGTATAAGTCTTGTCCGGCTGGATCATTGTTCCTAGCTTCTTTCTGTGAAAGATGCTGGTTGGCTACGGTGTTGTGTTGGTTGGCCTGCTGGGACTTCGTTCTAGTATTGTTGTTATGTCCTGCTGCACTGGTTGTCTTCTGTTAGGGTCTTCTATTATTGCATGTGTAGTGTTTTGCACATGATTGCTGATTTTGGTTGCTTTCCTATCCCTGCTTTGGGAGGATTGCTTGCTCTACTGCGTCTCCTTTTATTGCTTTGTAGCCATTTTGCTCTGCTTGGCTGCTGTTGCTGGCTAACTTTGCTAGCAACCTTGTATACTTGTTATTCTCACTTAAGCTGCTTTGACGGCTGTGTTCTCAAAGTTCATCTATGAGTCTGCTGGGCTTGAAAAAGCTTAGTGTTGCTATCTTTGGGTCTCCTAGAGGTGCTTCCTTACTGTTGTTGGCTTTCATGCTTTTGTTGCTGGTTATGCTGGTTGGTTCTTCCTGTCTTGTGTTGATTGTGTTTTTTTGTATATAGTTATGTTGTTGAATAGCTATGCTTTGATGACTATGATGTTCTTTTTGCTTGTTCAATGGAGCATGTTCCCTTTGTTTACTATTTTGTACATGCCTGTATATTCTGACTTGCTGGTCTCCAGCTTAGTTTCGTTTTCATCTATAAAATTTCTTACATTTGATTACAAAAAATTAAAAATAAATAAACATTCCTTTTGTGCTTAATATAAGAACACATAGTTCTTTGTTTGGAAGAAAACAAAAGTTGTTTTAATATTTTTCTACGGTTAACTTCCTTGAGTTGGGATATATATAATCTTTTTTTTTAATAACACAACTTAAAACACAAATATATTTTTAACCCATGTAGCGAGCTTTAGGCTAATGACTCCTAGACCAGTTGGTCTTAAGGTATTAGGTGTTGAGACATCTCTACGAGCTTAGAAACTCGAGTTATACAAGTTTAAATGTAGATAGTGCAATGTTTGATTCTCTTAAGCTTTTTCCTCAACTCATGTAACAAGCTTTGAGCCAATAACTCCTAGGTCAATTGACTTTAGGGTATTAGGTGTTAAAACACCCATTTGGAATTAATTGCTTAGGTTAGGAAAGCTACGAAATAAAACTTATTTACGTATTTATTTATTTATTTTTATTTTTATTTTTATTTTTATTTTTATTATTAGTATTATTTTTTAATTCCCCATTTTCTTAGTTACAACCTTTGACAAAAGAACACAAAAAATATAATAATTCAATTTGCAACCCATAATCATGTGTTAAAATGTGTGTGTGAAAAATATGGTTTTATGAATACTTGCTAAATAAGTATATGAGTAAAATTAAGTGATAACAATATGAGAGTTTGTAAACTTGAATAATTAAAAAAGAAGCGCATGATAATGAATTTTGCAAATAACCATTGGAAAACATTTATTACGATGTGTCTCAAGAGTAAAAAAAGTTCCTCCTTACTCTGTTATTGTAACAGTAACATTCTATCAAATAGTTCTAATAACATTAAAAAGAAAGTTTGTTTTTTTTTAATGATTTCAACTCCCCCCCCCAACCGAAATGAGATATTGTCCTCAATGTTTAAAGTTAGAAAGGTAAAGCATAGAAGACATCACCTGAAATAACAACAACAAAAAAACCCTGAAACATACTTAAACAAATATAACAAAAATAACAAAACAGAAAATAATATGATATGGGTAAAACCAAAAGATAAATATTTACACATTAAGGCTCAAATCCAATCTATGCTTTTTACGACTTTCAATGGTTGACTAGACTATTCGATTCATGGATGGATCAATTTCAGGGATGAAAGTTTGTAGTTAATCAATTAATTATTCATCAATTGCAATAAAGTTTATGCTTTGTTGTGTTGAAGATGTTATAAACTTTTATTCCACAACATGATCAAGAAAAGACAACACATTATCATAAAAATCATTAACATTTAACAAACCTATAGGTTTCTAGTAAATGTTCAGTTGGGCCTGTGAGAAAATCTGAAATATCTCTTCTAGTGTGCCCAAACCACCTGGTAAGGCAATAAAGGTGTCAGAATGCTCAAGCATTGTAGTTATTTGTTCAAACATTGTCAAGACCTTTAGTTCCTCTCCAACTGTTTTTCCAGTGATGTTCTCTTTGGCTAAAGCTTTTGGGATGATACCCAAAACTTGATTGTCCCCTAAGAATGCAGTTGTTGACACACTCCCTATTAGCTAGTACCCGAGGTTGTTCACACACTCCCTATTAACCCAAGGTTACCTCCCCCACATACTATGTTGTTACCCAAATTTTAACCCACCTTTTTGATAAAATTTTCAGAAAATCCAAAAATAGCGAAAAACAACGAAAATCCAAAAAAATATGTTTTTAATATATTTGCATCATTTTTAGCATTTTTAGCGTCGTCTAAAAAAGAATTTAATTTTCAAAGGTCTTTCGAACGCGTTCGACTTCTCACACGTCATTTTTAAAAATCATTGATTTTCCTCATTTTGAGTTGACGTTGATATTGCTCGTTTTCAAAAAATACAAAAAAATTAAGCAAAATCAAAATTTACAAAAAAAGAAAGTTGAGGGACCAAGTTTGGAGACCAAATAATATTTTTACCTATAAATAGGAGTTTCCAACACATACACAAAGAGGAGGCAATTTTGAAAAAAAAACACAAAAAAAAACCCTAAACCTAAACCTATCTCTAACCAAACAGCCGCCGCCCCTGGTTTGGATTTTTTTCTCTAGCCAGCCACAAGACAAGCTTCTCCTTCTCAGCACCAGCCTCTCCATCCCCACACACGCCCGGCCACCACACATTTTTCTTTTCCAAATGAGCCGCCTCCCAACGCCATTTCCCCATTTTCTGCCTAACGCTGTTTCCTTCTCCCTGTTAACCCAAGATACCCATCGTCCCTCTCTTCTCTCAATCTCCCCCTACAGAGAACCAGCTAAAGCCGCCGCTCTCCCCTGCTTTAGGATTTTTGCTCCCACACCATTTCCTTTCCCTTCTCGCCACTAGCCATACCTAGACAGCCCAAACACAGCAGCTCCATTCCCCCCCCCCCCCGCACACTGGTCTCCAAAAACCAACACCCCTTTGCCGCAGACCTTCCCCTCTCAGTTGCTCCTCTTCCTCACCGAGAACACCGTTGTAACATCCCCCATTCCGGGATAAAAACGACAATCTCATGCCAATAAAAAAACAGAGTAAATTTTTTTTTGCGTGTGTGTATATATATATATATATTCATGGTCTTCGTATTAAAAACTACCGAAATTTCGACGGAGCCCCCCTATGCCGGAAGGTCCCAAGTTATTGACATGGAAATCTGTTTACACTTCTAATAACTCGCATCTCATAACTTAATTCCCGACCCAATCATCCTGGGTTTGGGTTTCAATTCCACACTTATACTCACACCTATTAACCACAATATTTATGATATGCATTATATAACAAATATCATTATGGATGGATAAAAATAAATAAATATAAATACATAGACATGAGATATGGTTATATGAACTACAGGGTTAAATTCATTCAATCAAGTTTAAACATTAATTATACAAATTAAGTTATACAAACATTTTTATGTTTACAAAATACAAGGGTATACTCCCTAGAACCTAGATTACAAGAAGGGAACATAAGCTAGGGTCTACTCCTGTCGTGCATGCGATGATCCTGAAACAAAATACATATTATTGAAAGGTGAATGTTACATTAAATATAACAACACGAATATCTAACAATTTCAACAGGGTAAAAATGCATTCATAGTTCATTCGCTTATCCCTTCTCGTTTTTATTAGAATCTCTTCCTTATTCAACTATTCCCTCTACCACTTTCAATCTTCATTCCAGACTTTATGAGATCAACCATGATTATTCCTACTTATCACATTACCGATACCAATTTCACTGGTATCTTCATCATCATCACCTCATAGGAGTCGATGTAAGGTGATCCCCTTACCCAGGATCCTAACATACACTAAATGTATGCTAGCCAATACATGGTGATCCCCTTACCCGGGATCCTAACATACACTAAATATATGCTAGTCCATACATGGTGATCCCCTTACCCGGGATCCTAACATACACTAAATGTATGCTAGTTTACGCCTCAAATCGCACTTCTCATATTTCTTTTGTCAATGATAATTTCATCGATTGGCAATTCATATAACACGTTTTCACCTTGAATACACATACATTCAGTAATTCACATTTCACATTGGTAGTATGAATAAATCATGAAATTAACTAGGAAGTATAGGTGCGATTCACCTACCTGCAATAGA
>Ga0307515_10022188_pt1 | contig 11203 bp, 4 predicted proteins | sample 17_EM_MG_FD_194513 | JGI IMG/M metagenome (GOLD analysis project Ga0307515, IMG submission 194513) | Populus trichocarpa ectomycorrhiza microbial communities from riparian zone in the Pacific Northwest, United States - 17_EM | ecosystem: Host-associated > Plants > Roots > Unclassified | place... | reverse complement strand
ATTTATAACTAAGTATTAGACTATTTTATTAAATAGGGCATCTAGGGCCTCCTTATCCCATATCTCCCCTTCCTCCTTTATAGCTTCCTCCCCTATACCTACAGCTGCCCCTACGGCTGCCCCTACGGCTACCCCTACGGCTACCTTCCCCCCTAGCTACCTTACCCGCTTAACTATCTTCTACCTCTTCTTTGCCTATTTACCATCTTTCTATATCTCTTTCTGTTTTAACTTCATTTTTAATAGCTAACAGCCTATAATTCTCAGTTAATAACTTACTACTCTAAAAATAGGTAAAGCTTATCTTCTATTACCTAGGCGCTGTCCATATTACCTTTTAGTCTTATATACTAGTCTTCCCACTCTTTCTACTTTAGCTTATACGCCCTTATAGTATTCTTTAAGCGCTAGGCCTTATAAATATTATATAGCCGTAACATCTAGGCCTTAAATTCATTCTAGAGGCTATAGGAGGAAGGGAAGAAGGAGGCTAGGGGGGCTTCCTTTAACTACAAAGTAGACTATAGGGTAAGAAGATTCTTAAAAAACTCTATCTCTATAAGAGGTTAGGGGGAAGACGCGTAAGCATGGCGCGGGTATAGGTAAATAAAGCCACTAAACGCGTAAATATTAATAAAGAAGGAAAAGAAGAGAGCTCTATATTATAGAATTATAATTATAATAGGCCGTTCTATATAAAACTAAAAGCCCCGCGCGAGCTAGGAGCTAGCATAGGCATAAAAATAGAAAGAGGGTTAAAAAATAGATTGTTAAGGCAATAATAAAGTTAAAGGCACGCAATAAGGTCCTCTATACTAACCTAGTACTAACCTAGGCCTTAAAAACGCGTCTAAAAAGTAGGGGCCACTACCAAAAGGGGGGGTAATATTTGGACAATATGTCGCGGACCTTAGGGGGTTATACATAACCTGAGGTTATGCTAAGCCTAACCCGGACCTCCAATACCTATTACATATTAAAGGGGCTAATTTGGCGCGGTTACAACCCGGGTTAATATAAGGTTAGGGCTACCCCTACTAATAACGCGCCTAAACCCCGTATAAGGTCGCGCAGTAATTACCCCCAAGTACTTTCGCACGCGATTTTAGGCAAAAAGGTATATAATTTATATTAGATTAGTACTTCTAGACGGTTATATAATATTACTCTAAATTTACAACACCTAAACGGGCTTTATTCCTATATTAAGGCGTCTTAGTTACTATAGTATAGTCCTATATTAAGACATCTCGGTTACTATAGTATAGTCCTACATTAAGGCGTCTCGGTCAATATAGTGCAGTCCTATATTAAGACGTTTTAGTCACTATAGTCTAGTTATACATTAAGGCGTCTCGGTCACTACAGTGCAGTCCTATATTAAAATATCTCAGTTACTAGTACAGTCCTATATTAAGATATCTTAGTTACTATAGTACAGTCGTACATTAAGGCGTCTTAATTACTACAGTATAATCATATATAGAGGCGTCTTAGTCACTATAGTACAGTTATATATTAAGGCGTCTTAGTTACTACAGTAAAATAACTATTTAGATATTCTTATAAAGCTAATCTAAAAAACGCCAACCTCGTAACTATTTCAGCTAGTTAATAGCCTATCTCTTATCTCTTACCATACCGTCTTTTACACGCCATCTTATATCCTTAATTATCTTATAGTAACGGCTATAGAATATAGCCTCGCCGTTAACCTATTAGTATGCCCCCCAATAGCAATTAAGAGCTTTAATTAACGGCCTACCCGCTAGCCCTAAAGTCTACTTAATCCAAAGCTAGAAGACTAAATTACCGCCTTAAAGCATTTTATATTTCCTTAGCAGCGCCTATAGGTTAAGAATAAATAGGAGAGATAGTTAAGTATTAGCTTATGCCTATGCTAGTAGGGGCGATGCGGATATAGTAGACGGCTAAATAGGTGGTGCGGATATTATAAACAGCTAAGCGGACGGTATAAATATTATAGACGGCTAAGCAGACAGTGCGGATATTGTAAATAGCGGCTAAGTAGGTAGTACGGATATTATAAACGGCGGCTAAGTAGGCAGTATAGATATTATAAACGGCTAAGCAGGCGGCGCAGATATAGTAGACATTATAGTAGACGGCGTAGGCTTACCTAAAGGTAGATATATAAACTCCGTAAGCCCTATCTAAATACCTATCTTCCCTTACTAGATCTATATAGGTATAAATAATACTAATAACCTTTTTATTTTGCTAAGGCGTTCTAAGATCGTCTATACGCGTAATTAAACCCCCTTTATCTTAGAGATCGCGGCCTTATATCTTAACTTAGCTACGGCCTTATAGGCGGGCCAGTATTTCCGCATTATTAGCTTATTTAGCATAACTACATTAGCCAGCAAGCTTTTTACCCACATAGCGAACCTTTAGTACTCCTTATAGCTAAAGAGGGGGTCCTTTTATAGAGGGTAGAGTAGGAACTGCTTATATAAAATTACTAAGTCCTATAATAGGATTACCCTAAGCGCGTAAAGGAGGCGTAGAAATCCTAAGCCCGTAAGGTTAAGCCATATAACCTTATTATCGGCCCTACCTAGGTAGTAGGCCTCTATACGTTTTAGCTAAACGTTAATCTTAGGCTATATCTTTAAATAAAGGGCCTTTTCCGGCACCTCCTATACACGGAGAAAAAAGTAGCCCTTTCCTTCCTTTAGGAAGCCAGCGATTAACTATATAAACACATAGGGTAGGTAGCTAAGGTAGGCTCCCGTTATTACGTTTATATTCTAGCGTCTAGCCCATCTAATTTAGGTCTCCTTAACGCCGCTAAGCTCAGTATACCAGACGCTCTGCTTACAGGCGCTATAGGTTTTCTCCTTTAAATAAATTCCTACCCCCTAAAACATCTTTTTATTCCATTTAAACTGCGTATAATAGCTTAGCGGCCGTTATAGTACTTTAATACTACTAGAAAAGACGTATAGGTTATAGTAGTCCTCCAGCTATTAAAAGGATAGGAAGCTTTTAGCGCCATCTTTACCCCAATAGTTAAAGAAGTAGAAGGCTACTATAGAGAGGGGGTAGAGAATAGGGTTAGCGTTCCGTATACAGCCTATATACTTAACCTTACTATACTAATTCTACTTCCCTTATATCATTAATATAATTATATACGGCGCTAACTTATCTAGTTTAGGCCCTTTATTCTCTAGTTTAATAAAGATAAGATTAACAAGCTAAACATCTTATCTACTTTTACTATAGGTAACGGTAGTATAGCCTAAGGAACGGGTTAGAAAACGGTAGCTATATAAACTAGGTAGGGTATATATAAACCTAATAAATACTCAGCTATAGTTTAAAGGTAAGACTTAACTAAACCTAGTATCTTAGAGCCCGTCTCCCAATACTAAGTAATCGCCTTTTTAAGCCTTTTAACGTTATAGCCGCCAGTAATTATAAATAGGCCTTAATCAATAAAGTTAACGCGTTAAATCCGGTCCTTATTATAGCAGACACTATCCAGTACTACTAAGAGCTTCGCCCCCCACAGCGGCTGCGTAGTCTTACCTTTTAACTACCATATATAAAGCTTAGTAATAGCGAAGATGTAGCTATTTATAACTAAGTATTAGACTATCTCGTTAAATAGGGCATCTAGGGCCTCCTCATCCTATATCTCCCCTTCCTCCTTTATAGCTTCCTCCCCTATACCTACAGCTACCCCTACAGCTGCCCCTACGGCTACCCCTACGGCTACCTTCCCCCCTAGCTACCCTACCCGCTTAACTATCTTCTACCTCTTCTTCGCCCGCTTACCATCTTTCTATATCTCTTTCTGTTTTAACTTCCGTTTTTAATAGCTAGCAGCCCATAATTCTTAGTTAACAACTTACTACTCTAAAAATAGGCAAAGCTTATCTTCTGTTACCCAGGCGCCGTCTGTATTACCTTCTAGTCTTATACACTAGTCTTCCCACTCTTTCTACTTTAGCTTATACGCCCTTATAGTATTCTTTAAGCACTAGGCCTTATAAATATTATATAGCCGTAACATCTAGGCCTTAAATTCATTCTGGAGGCTATAGGAGGAAGGGAAAGAGGAGGCTAGGGGGGCTTCCTTCAACTGCAAAGTAGACCGTAGGGTAAGAAGATTCTTAAAAAACTCCATCTCCGCAAGAGGTTAGGGGGAAGACGCGTAAGCACGGCGCAGGTATAGGTAAATAAAGCCACCAAACGCGTAAATATTAATAAAGAAGGAAAAGAAGAGAGCTCTATATTATAGAATTAGAATTATAGCAGGCCGTTCTATATAAAACTAGAAGCCCCGCGCGAGCTAGGAGCTAGCGCGGGCACAAAAACAGAAAGAGGGTCAAAAAATAGATTGTCAAGGCGACGATAAGGTCGAAGGCGCGCGACAAGGTCCTCCATACTAACCTAGTACTAACCTAGGCCTCAAAAACGCGTCCAAAAAGTAGGGGCCACCACCAAAAGGGGGGGGTGATATTTGGACGATATGTCGCGGACCTTGGGGGGTCATGCGTAACCCGAGGTTATGCCAAGCCTAACCCGGACCTCCGATACCTAACTATTGAACCCTCAAACACCAGGTCGAAAGCCTTATCTGGTTATTATTCTCTCGAAGCAGATAGTTTTGCTTCAGTCGTGCCGCAAAATCGCAATCCTTTTCCCGTTTGTAGTTCTGATCTATCTGAGCTGCAAGGGCTTCAGGTGTCTTGGTGTCGACTGCGGCCAAATAAAGTAATTATACCTGGCACTCTGTACCATGCCATGCTTATGATACCTTTATTAGCTAATCTTGCAGCTACCAAAGGTTGATATAATTACGAGCAAAGCTGGGGAGATGAGCACGATAAGCGGCAGGATCACCAAGAGGAAGAAAAAGAATTAACCTGGAGAGAAAGAAGTCCGTGGCTCTGTTCGGTGTCCGTTGGTTTAGCCTTGTTGATCACGGACATTGGTAATCAGACACGGTTATCCGCCAAGCCACCATTCTGGGCAACCATGCACAGCCAAAGCTACAAGGGTAACATGAACGAGACAGTCCTCCCTGCTAGTGTGCTAGCAGAATAATACAGCCCAACCATTTTGCAAAGGTTAGCTTATTTTGGTAACATACTAGCAGGGAGGGCCGTCTAACCCGTTCATTGCATTTGCTGACATACTTCTTGGTGCGCCAAGTGGTATTTTAAGCTTCAGACAGGCACACCGGCCCTCGCCACACCCTGCTCCATCAACCGTAAACCATCCTTTGGGGGCGTAATCGCTCCCTTTTTGCCTGATAGCCGTGTTTTCACATGGTTTATTCTTTTTTTTTAGGTCCATCAAATGCAACTTGTACTCGGATTTTCATCCCAGCTGTCACGTTGCATTCATCGTTACTCAAGGATGAGCAAGCGATGCTCTCGAGGATGACCCGACTCTGCCAATCTCGGGCTGTCAGACTTCATCTATATAACCCCCATCTAAGAACGAGGATGGTTGCTCACCTCACGGGATAGCGTCTAATCTTCTCGTTTGCTTTTATGTGTGACATAGCTGGAACAACCTACACGTGTACTGCTTGCTCCTTTCCTTGCAACCAAATCCAGCGTCATGGCAAAGGTCCACAACATCACTGTGCCATATGTCACAGTCTCAGACTTCGATTGGTCATTCGCACGGACCGGGCCACTTCCATGGAATCAGACTGTCTGGTATGCGTTCATCATCCCGAAAGTGTAAATCCTCAAACAACCTGCTAAAAGCGTCCTTGCCAGGTCACTGATTGCTGTCTTCACTGCCTTGCCTCTCTGGACGACCATAGAGCTCACTGTCTGCGTCTTCTACACCTTCCGGCGCTACTCAGGTCTCTACTTCTGGAGCGTTCTCTGCACGACCTGGGGAGTGACCATACACGCCGTCGGGTTCGTATTAAAGTTCTGCGTCCCTTCATGCAACTGGATCTTCAGCACCGTCCTAGCGGAAATTGGATGGGTAGGAATGGTATCTGGCTTCAGTATCGTGCTGTACTCGCGCTTGCACCTTGTGGTGCGGAGTCAGCGCACGTTACAGCTCGTTCTAGCTGCAATTGTTGTCGACGCATTTCTCTTCCACGTTCCCACCATCGTGTTCCAATTCGGCACATCAGACAAGCATACACATAAGAAATTCCTCCCGTACATGAACGTCATGGAGCGCGTGCAGATTGTCGGCTTCTCCGTGCAGGAGATCATCATCAGTGCCATTTACATCTATGCGACAATGCAGATGCTCAGAGGGAGCTTTAACCGCAGGATGCGTACGACCATGGCGTGGCTCATCCTCATCCAAATCATTGTTATACTCTGTGATGTCGTGGTGATCGCATTGGATTACGCACAGTACTTCACGCTCAAGGCCGTCATCCACTCCTTCGTATACGCCTTCAAGCTCCAACTCGAGTTTGTCATCCTCAATGAGTTCCGCGACGGTATCGCTAAGGGCGGGCTTGCGCCTCGAGGGCTCGACGCTCTGCAGCTTAGCTCAGGTGGCACAAACTCTCTTGGCTCGCCTAGCCCATCGAGGAAGCCGGCAGGCAAGAGGTGGTGGAAATCGCAGTCTGCTGAAACTGCGCCAGCTGAAAGAGCGAGAGCCGACAGTGGTGGCGATTCCTACAGCCAGAATTCTCTTCCTAGCCTTGCTCACATAAGTACGAAGGAAGCGCCGAGTCAGGGTTTCTCGGCACCCACAACCGCGACAGGAGGGCTACCGCACGGCCTGGGTGCTCACGAAAAGAAGCGGGATGCTACGGATGATATTGAGAGACAGTATCTCGGAAATTGGGATTAGTTGGACTTCTGGCTGGGCTAGTGATTGAAGCTTCTTCTTGTTTATGGCTAGAGCGCGGAAGATCTCTATAGGTTGATCTGGGGGTTTTGTTTATATATTTTCTATTTCAATGAAGTCCACTAGCGATTCTTTCCGGGAAGGGATTAAAAGCACTTACTGTTCCTTGAAATGCGTAGGAATCTTATTACCTCCAATATCATAATTGCCAGCCGCCACCACAATAAGCAATCGCAAACGCTAGAACTAAATCCTCCTACTCATCGATCGCCGTCTTCAAAATAGGATCGCTGTATGCGAGAAATGTATATATCGTCGCCATTTGAGAGTAATACCTCATCTAAGCAGATAAGCACTGAATGAGGCTCAGTTTACGGTGCGGAATCCCCTCGTAGGAGTAGATTGAAGTGTTATAATTTTGCCAAATGCCCTATATTGTTACCTTATTCATAGATCTTCATAAGCAGTGGTGATCATAATCAAGCAAACCTAACTGTGTACCAGTATTCCTCGAACTCTACCAAAGCGGGTCAAAGTACATCAATGTTGATATGATACCCGGGGATGGTGCAGATGGATTAACTGGGACGGTTATCCTGGAGTCGAAATCGTACTCTGTCACCAATACGGCCATCAAAACTGTCACGTTTCGGCCGATCAAATGGACAACCATCGAGGCTATTACGGACTTGATTGTCAAGAACAGACAAGTTTACAGAGCACGAGGAGGGATGTAGATGTTGGATATATACCTTCATCTTAGACCTAGAAAATGAAAGGATTGTCGCTCCAGGCAGCGCGACAACGGTTTGGGCGAGCGTATCTTGCTATCAGCGTTATCCAAGCGGCTATGAAGAAAGGGCGGTGGTAGAGTTAAGAGACTTGCCGATTGGCTTCTTCTTTTGCTCTGACCTTTAGCGCCCTATTCCTCCTCAGCCGTAGTTCAAATTGGGTATAGATCTGGAGCTCCAAGAGTTAAATTAACAGTAGATCCACTCCAATCCACTAACCAGAAGGCCTAATCCAAATCCACATCGAAGCCGAATCCATATTGGAGCTCCAAATAGACCCCGCTCCAAGTAGATCACTGCTAGATACCCATGCACGGCTCTAAACCAATTGAAATATATACAATACCTCCCTTACCTTTTTATCCACCGTTAATCTGCCTCACCCTCGCCACCCACTTCCTAAGCCATGCCCCTCCCAGCCGACACCCGTAGCCTAACTGCCACTCAAAAGCGACTTCGAGAAGACGCTACTAGTTCAACACTTAGTGATCACGATTCGCGCGAGTTCGACAATGAGACAGCTGCCCGCGAGGATCTTTACCACAAGATCGGTACACCAAAAATTAGTTTCTGGCTACCAAAATAGGTAATCAGTATAACTATATAATCAAATCATAATCAGCTCTAGTGATTATGTGATAATCGCAATCGCATAGCTGATTATGATTATATAGTTATTGCCATCACTGGAGTAGGTGATCGAGTTAAGCAGGGGTAGGTGACTGAGTCAAGGGGTAGGTAACTGAGTCGAGTGGCAAGACAACCTGATTCAAGTCCACAGCTTTTAAGTAAGCCAAGTAAGCCGACTATTTTGACCTATTGAGTCAAGGAAGCCAGCAAGCTAAAGGCTTTCCGGCCTGGCTTGCTTGCTTAATAGCAAGTCTGTCCTTAATATCCTTACATGGCTTCTCAAGCAATATTATCGCTTCAAGGCAGCACAATAGTCTTCCTAATTCTTAGAAAAATGAACTTCTACTTAAAAATTGAATTAAATATTATAAATAAATCTTCCTTCTAACAACCTTAGAGCCATCGCACTTATAGTAGCGTAGACAGAGATGGCTGGCGTCATCTTTATATGCCGCTTGGTGGCGAAGCAGCATTGGTGACAGTAGTTAGCTAATCCAAACACATTCAATCGGTCCAGATATTTGCATTACACGCTCGAAGTGCTGTTTTTTGGTTTTCGAAAGGGATTGCTTTTCATTTTTGCCAAATATTGAGAAAAGGAACTCGAAAAGACTTGCGTTGTGTCCTCCGTCGTATTCATGTCCCCTTTCCCTTCCCTGTGAATCAGCTTGTGAATGTACCTCTGAGAGCTCTGGCGGGCATCCTGGGATTGCATGGTCTTGCTATTCGCCGGCATCTCTTCCCTGCCTCTCTTGATCTTTTCTTGAAGTTGCCCTTTCTCTCTACGGTAGATATTGAAAGCGCTTATTGAGTCCGAGATCCAAGGAATAAGTATGGCGAAGGCGAACGTTGCCGCCATGAAGACGAATATAAGCCCGATAAATAATCCACGCCCTGCGTTCTTTGGCAGAATACCATCACTTAGCGCAAAAAGAGCCTGCAGATCGTAAGTAAGAGCCACCTTGTATGGTTCTCAGATAACGCACCGCAACGAACCCTAGCGGCAGATATCCAATCGTAATGAAGGTAAGAATTCGAATATTGGCATTCTGTTCCAGGCCTTCCAAACTTTGTGCCACGTTGGTCATTGCACCAATCTGTGGGCCCATTAGTAATGCCAAGTCAAGCTCAGAGAAGACCTACGCTGTCAAATAGCCTTGAAAGCTGTATGACCCTTTGTTCTATCTTCGTCTTAACCCGGCTCAACTCTTCCATATGCTTGTCATATTTTTCCAAAACCTTCCCACGATGCTCAAGCAGGTGTTTGCTCCAACGCTCTTCGTCCTAGTTGTAGCATTAATAACATGTTGAGGAACTGCGGTTGCAGCGCAAATGCCCGCTTCCTTACCTCTCGCATAGCGTGATCAAAATCCAACCTGGTTTTGCCTAAAATCTCTAAAGTAGAAGCAAGTGTAATATCAAACACGCGGAAGCTTTCCAGACCCCAAATCATACGCTGAAGATTCTGCACCGCTGCCTTAGACTTGTCGAGCTCTACTCCATCCCAGAGAATGTACATCTATGAGGAAATTAGTCAAAGGTCGAAACGAGGTAACATTGAGATGCTGAAGCAATTACCTTCTCTTCCACAAAACTCTCTAAAACCAAAATTATGCTGGAATATTCACGAGCAATATCTTTGCATATGTGTCCTACTAAACGCATAAAAGCTAGTATTCTCCCAGCAGATTGCCAATGGACGAAGAGCTGCATTGTCTCTTGAACTTCAACAACATAAGAGCTCATCCTCTCTTCCTTGACCGATGGAGAGAGAACGGAAGCAATCCAAAACCGGCCGAGGTGATCTCCCGTGATCACAACTGATGATACGCGCTCCTCAAGCTCTTGTTTAGTCTTGTTTGCCTTAGAATCAAGGTTTTTTCGAGACTGAGACGAATTCAAAATATCCAAAACAGATTGAGGAGGTATGTGCCCATGCTTGCGGAGATTTTTTTCTTTGTGGAAATCTCGTAGTGGATCACTGGGAATTTCCTTAGGCTTCAGGATCCAATAAGGTATTGTGATGGATGTAATCCAGAACTGAGCATCATTCATTTTGGAGTTGTTGAATGCGCCCTTTGCATTAATGTAACCGTCAAAAGCATCCAATGCCTTTGGATGCCAGATGTGGACAAACATCCTGATAATTTGTCGCGGGCATCGTTGGGCGAAGCTAAATCGTTTCAGCTGAAGCACTTACATCACTTAGGAGTAGGACATACAAAATTCGGTAGTTCACATCCTGATCAACAAGCTGGTTCGGAGGATATTTAGGGATGTTTTAGATTAATGGGTTGATAAAATTTTTACTTACACTATCATTCAGGTGAGTCAAAAGTCTATCCTTGTACCAACTTTGACCTAGCCCAGATTGCTTGAGCAACTTCTTAACGTTCTCGCCGAGAGAATCAAAGTACGGAAACTCTGTCCAGTCCTTGGGGCTTCCATTGAGATAATTGGTCCAAATCTGATTAATTTTGAGGCTGTGGTCGCTACTAGGGTTCTCACCCAGTTCTTTGTAGAGCATCTCGATCACCTGGCACTTGTTTCCCAACTTGCTGATCTCGTAGCAGTCTGTGAGCGAGCGACAGACTTTGGTCACAAAATAGCTTGAGTCTCTATAAGACACACTGAATACACTAATAAATGCAGTGTCCTTTTCTTCCAGCAGTTGGTGGATAGTGCCCACTGACCAGTCAGGCTTATTGGATGATTCGTGCTCTTGGAGAAATTCCCGCAACTCGCTTCTTAGCTGAACTTTTTCTCGCTGTTCGATTTCCTGTCTCGTAAATCTTTCAGGAGTGTCATCCAAGGACTGTAGTGTGAAGTCAGGGTGGTAGGTTTCACCATATCCAGGCGGCCTGAAGCTCTTCCACTCAATATTGTTGTTCTTTTCCTGCTTAAAAGCTTCTTTGAGTGCCTGAATAATTTTCTCGTCCTCTGCTTTCTGGTCTTTCGTTTGTTTA
>Ga0307515_10022187_pt1 | contig 11203 bp, 8 predicted proteins | sample 17_EM_MG_FD_194513 | JGI IMG/M metagenome (GOLD analysis project Ga0307515, IMG submission 194513) | Populus trichocarpa ectomycorrhiza microbial communities from riparian zone in the Pacific Northwest, United States - 17_EM | ecosystem: Host-associated > Plants > Roots > Unclassified | place... | reverse complement strand
CGCAGCGGCCGGACTCCGATCGAGACGGCTCACCGGCTGCGCCGGGATCTGGCTATCATGCGCGGCCTATGCGCTTTTCTCTCGTGGTGTCGCTGGTCCTGGTCGCGTGTGGAGGAGACGACAGTAACAAGCGCCTCCCCGACGCACCTCCTCTGTCAGATGTTCCTCTCGACACGCCGGTCGAGCAGGACCCACCGGTCACGCTGACCATCACGAACCTGGGTGTTCCGGCGCCCGGCGTGCGGGTCTACTTCGTGAACGCCGATGATTCGCTCGTGCTCAGCGTCAAGACCGACGCGACCGGGACGGCGAAGGTGGTGATGGCGGCGGGCGGCTCGGTCACCGCGCTCAACCCGTTCGACGAGGTCGTCCAGGGCGGCAAGATCGACACCGACGAGCTGCGCACGTTCGCGGGCGTCAAGCCGGGCGACCACCTCGTCCTGACCCGGACCGCCACGGACTTCGTGACGTTCAAGCTGAACGCGACCGCCGCGCCCGGTGCCAACGCCTACGACGTGTTCACGACCTGCGGCACAGCGACGATCTCGCCCGGCGGTGGAGGCGGCGGTTCGGGCAGTCCGGATCCCGGTGGCTTCCTCTCGCTGGAGAACTGTCACGGCGCCGCCGACGTCGCGATCGTGGCGAGCGACATCAACAGCGAGACGACCACGCGGCTCAAGGGCCTGTATCACCCCAACGCGACCGTGGTCGACGAAGGCACAGTGGATCTGACAGCGGACACGTACCAGGACTTGCTCGATGTGACATTCACGTACATGAACGCGCCCAACACGTCGTTCAGCGTGCTGCACTCCCCGCTGCTCGCGCACGGCGGACTGGGGCCGTTCTCGATCGACGTCAACGACGGTGTGGGCACGTTCCACGAGCCGGATGTGTCAGCGACCCGGGCGGTGGTCGACACGACGCTGTTCGCGACGAGCCGGCACGAGGTGATCGACTGGGGGCCGTTCACGACGGCGTACGTGCTCGACATGAACAACCTGCTGCTCCCCGAAGTGATCGCCGGGCCGTCGTTCAATCCGACCACCGGGAAGGTGTCGTGGACCGAGGCCGCACAGGGCGCCACGCCCGATCTGACGGTCGCGGCCATCCGTGTCCGGCGCAGCGAGCCGGTCCTGAGAAGATGGCACTGGGAGATCGTGGCGCCGTACCGGCCCGGCGAGGTCCGGTACCCGCGGCTGCCGGCGGACGTGTTCGACTGGACGCCGATCGTTGGCGATGGCTTGACCGCCGACCCGGTGACGAGTGCGAAGGTGCCGGGCGGCTACGACGCAGCCCGCGCCCACGTGTTCGATATCCTGGACCGGTCGGGCTCCGCGGGGTTCGTCGCAGGAGCCAGCGGACGCGTGGTCATTGTCCAGTCGTCCTTCCTGGACGTGTCGCCGCAGATCCGGCGTACGCGCTGAACGCCCCGGGTCCGCACCCGGTGCCCCGGATGTTGTCGCCCGGGTGTTTACCTCGGCGCGCGCGCTGAGGTTAGATCACCGGATGGAACACGCTCGACCGCCCGTGCCGCCCGTGGGTCGCTCGGTGCCGCGCGTCGACGGGGTCGCGAAGGTGACCGGCCGCGCGCAGTACCTCGACGACCTCGACGCGCACGGCGCCTGGCACGGCGCGACGGTGCGCTCGCAGGTCGCGCACGGCGTGCTCGAGGCGATCGAGCTCGATCCGGCGTTCGACTGGTCCGAGGTCTGCGTGGTCACGGCGGCCGACATCCGGGGCAAGAATGTCATCGCGCTGATCGAGGACGACCAGCCGGCGCTGGTGCCGATCGGCGGCCGGGTGATGCACTGCGACGAGGCGCTGGCCCTGGTCGCGGCGCCGACCCGCGCGCTGGCGTTCGCCGCGATCCGGTCGGTCCGGCCGCGGATCGCGCCGCGCCCGCCGGTGTTCGACGTCGACGCGGCGCTCGCAGGGGCCCAGCAGCTCTACGGCCCGAGCGGCGGCGACAACGTGTTCAAGCGGTTCCTGATCCGCAAGGGCCACGCGACCGACGCCGAGCTCGACGCCGCGTTCGCCGCCGCGGCCCAGGTGATCGAGGGCCGCTACCAGACCTCGCCGCAGGAGCAGATGTACATCGAGCCCCAGGCGATGATGGCGAGCTGGCAGGGCGGCCGGTGCCACATCGTCGGCTCGATGCAGTGCCCGTACTACGTGCACAAGGCGATGAAGGCGCTGCTGGCGTGCGACGCCGACGGCGTGGTGGTCGCGCAGTCGGTGACCGGCGGCGGGTTCGGCGGCAAGGAGGAGTACCCGTCGATGCTCGCGGCCCACGTCGCGCTGCTCGCGCACAAGGCGGGCCGCGCGGTCAAGATGGTCTACGACCGCGACGAGGACATCGCGGCGACCACCAAGCGCCACCCGTGCCGGACCCACCACCGCCTGGCGATCGACGCGCGCGGCGAGATCTGCGCGATCGACATCGACGTGGTGATGGACGGCGGCGCCTACCTGACGCTGTCGCCGGTGGTGCTGTCGCGCGGCGTGCTCCACGCGGCCGGGCCGTACCGCTGCCCGGTGGTCCGGGTCCGCGGCCGCGTGGTCGCGACCAACCACCCACCGCACGGCGCGTTCCGCGGCTTCGGCGCGCCCCAGACCACGTTCGCCTACGAGCGCCAGATCCAGAAGCTCGCGCGGCTGCGCGGCGAGGATCCGCTGGCCTTGCGCAAGCGGCTGGCGCTGCGCTCCGGCGACACCACCGCGACCGGCCAACTGCTCGGCGCCTCGGTCGGCACCGACGAGGTGTTCGCCGCGATCGAGGGCGTCGCGGGAGCGCCGCCGGTGCGGGACGGCGTCAACCGCCACGGCGCGCCGATCCGCCGCGGCCGCGGCGTGTGCTTCTACTTCCACGGCGCCGGGTTCACCGGCTCGGGCGAGCAGCGGCTCGCCGGGCGCGCGACGCTGGCGGCCACCGGGGACGGGTTCGAGGTCCGCTCGAGCTCGGCCGAGATCGGCCAGGGCTCGATCACGATCTTCACCCAGCTCGCGGCGGCGGCGCTCGGCGTCGACCCGGCCGAGGTCCACGTCATCGATCCGACCACGTCGCGGGTGCCCGACAGCGGGCCCACGGTCGCGAGCCGGACGGCGATGGTGGTCGGCGCCGTGGTCGATCGCGCGGCGCGGGCGCTGCGCGCGCGGCTCGAGGCCTGGGCCGCCGAGCACGGCGTCACGGGGTCGCTCGCGGCGATCGCCCGGGCCTGCGTCGCAAAGGCCGGCGGCGAGATCACCGAGACCGTGACCTACGAGCCGCCGCCCGGGATCGCGTGGGACGACGCGACCTACACCGGCGCGGCGTACCCGGTCTACGGCTGGGCGGCGTGCCTGGTCGACGTCGAGATCGATCTCGACACCTGCGAGGTCGCGATCCAGCGCTGCGTCCAGGCGGTCGACGTCGGCAAGGCGATCAACCCGACGATCGTCCGCGGCCAGATCGAGGGCGGAACGCTGCAGGCGCTGGGCTGGGCGGTGCTCGAGAACGTCGTGTACAAGGACGGCAAGGTCGCCAACGCCAACATGACCAACTGCATCGTGCCGACGTTCGCCGACGCGCCCGACCTCGAGACCATCCTGGTCGAGGTGCCGTATCCGTTCGGCCCCGGCGGTGCCAAGGGGGTCGGTGAGATCCCGATGGACGGGCCGGCCGCGGCGGTGGCCAACGCGGTCGAGGACGCGCTGGGCTGCGCGTTCGACGAGCTGCCGATCTCGCCCGAGGCGATCAGCGCGAGCCGGCCGCGCTGGGAGGCGCCGTGAAGCTCGCGCTCGAGGTCAACGGCGAGCCCCGCGCGGTCGAGGTCTCGCCGTGGAAGCGCCTGCTCGACGTCTTGCGCGACGACCTGCGGCTGACCGGCACCAAGGAGGGCTGCGGCGAGGGCGAGTGCGGGGCGTGCACCGTCGAGCTCGACGGCGAGGCGGTCAACTCCTGCCTGGTCGCGGCCGGACAGTGCGACGGCCGCCGGGTGACCACCGTCGAGGGCCTGGCGCGCGGCGAGCTGTTGCACGCGGTGCAGCGCCAGCTGGTCGCGTGCGGCGGCGCGCAGTGCGGGATCTGCACGCCGGGGATCGCGGTGTGCGCGGCCCACGTCGTCGACCGCGGCCTCGTCGCCGGCTGCGACGACGCCACCGCGCGCGCGCGGGTCCGCGAGCTGCTCGCCGGCAACATCTGCCGCTGCACCGGCTACCAGCTGATCGTCGACGCGGTGATCGCCGCCGCGCGCGAGGTCGCCTCGTGACGGCGTACCTCCGGCCGCGCGATCTGGCCGAGGCGCTCGACGCCCGCGCCGCGCACCCCGACTGGATGGTGCTGGCCGGCGGCACCGATCTGATGGTCAACGCCAACCACCGCGCGGCGCCCGCCGGGATCCTCGACCTGTGGCGGCTCGCGCCGGTGTGCTTCGTCCGGTCCGCGGACGGCGCGCTCGCGATCGGCGCGGGCGCGACCTGGCTCGAGGTCGAGCGCCACCCCGAGGTCCGCGCCCACGCAGCGCCGCTGGCAGCCGCGGCCCGCGAGATCGGCGCGCTGCAGATCCAGGCCCGGGCCACGCTGGGCGGCAACGTCGCCACGTCGTCGCCGGTCGGCGACAGCCTGCCGGTCCTGCTCGCGCTCGACGCCGAGCTCGAGGTCGCCTCGGTGCGCGGCCGGCGCCGGGTGGCGTACCGCGACTGGTGCACCGGCTACCGCACGACCGGGCTCGCGGCGGACGAGCTGATCGTCGCCGCCCACCTGCCGATCGCCGGCCCGACGACCCGGACGACCTGGCGCAAGGTCGGGACCCGGCGCGCCCAGTCGATCTCCAAGGTCATGGGCGCGGCCGCGATCACGCTCGACGGCGACGTCGTGGTCGACGCCCGGATCGCGCTCGGCGCGGTGGCGGATCGCCCGATCCGGATCGCGGCGGCCGAGGCCGCGGTGCGCGGCCTGCGCCTGGCCGATGCCGCGGCGGCGGCGCGCGCGGCGGTGCGCGCGGCGATCCAGCCGATCGACGACATCCGCTCGACGGCGAGCTATCGCCGCGAGGTCGCGGAGAACCTGGTCGCGCGGTTCTTCTCCATGTCATGATTCATTGTGTCGATCGCCAAGGACGCCAAGGACACCGCCCGGGCCGGGACTGATCCCGGGGCCGCGGCTCCGTCCGACGGCGGCGACCCCGCGGCCCCGGCGGCCGACCCGGCGGCGCCCTCGGGGTCGCTCGAGGTCGGGCTGTCGAGCAAGTTCGCGGTCGCCGGCGAGGTTCGCGATCCGGAGGACACCCGCCGCAAGCGGATCGCCGGCGCCGCCAAGGATGCGCTCGACGCCGGGGTCAGCAAGCTCGGCAGCAGCATCGGCACGATCGGCGAGGGCGTGTCGCGGCTGGGCGAGATGTCGCGGATCCCGGTGGTCGGCTCGGGCGTGGCCAAGCTCGGCGAGGGCATCACCAGCGTCGGCGAGTCGCTGCACGAGCTGCCCAAGGTCGCCCGGACGCGGCGCGGCCGGCTGCTGATCCGCAGCATGGTCGTCGGCTTCGTCCTGGTCGCGGCGTGGATCATCGTGATCGTCGGGCTCCAGCTCCACGGCAACGACGCGCCCGACTTCCGGCCCAACGCCGAGACCATCCTGGTCGGCCTGAGCAAGGGCGCGATCGACGAGGTCTACGAGCAGGCGTCGCCCCGGTTCCAGGAGATGGTCCGCAAGGAGCGGTTCAGCGACGACATGACCGACATGGCGCAGACCGTCGGCAAGTTCCGCGAGATCACCGCGGTCAACGACTCGCTGGTCACCAACGGGCCGACCGGCCGGATCGGCCGGGTGTCGCTGACGGTGGCCTACGAGAAGGCGAGCTGCAAGGTCTCGGTCAGCCTGCACGACGACCAGGGCCGCTGGAAGCTGCTCGGCATCGGCGTCGATCTGCCGCCCGAGCTCAAGATCTCGCAGGCCCAGCGCGAGGAGCGGATCAAGGCGTGCAAGGACCCGATGGACATCAAGCACTGCGACGTCCATCAGGCCGCCGACGCGATCCTGCAGAAGCTCAAGGACGGCCGCGCCGACCAGGTCTGGGACCAGGCGACCGGGGTGTTCCAGAAGCAGGAGCAGAAGCCCAAGTTCGTCCAGCTCCAGCACGAGCACCTCGCCCTGCTCGGCGGCTACCGCCGGATCATCGCGGTCACCGAGGCAAAAGTCATCGGCGGGACCTCGGCGACGTTCGACACCCTGGCCGAGTTCGACCGGGCCAGCGGCGTGCGCACCGTGTTCGCGTTCTTTCGCCGGTCGCGGCTCGAGCCGTGGAAGCTGCGCAGCTTCAAGCTCGTGCTGCCGATGCCGCGCGCCGACGACGACAGCGCCCAGTCCCAGGAGCTCCCGGGGCTGCCGTCGCCGCGCCCGGTGGCGCCGTCGAGGCCGCCGCCGCCAGCGCCGTCCCACCTTGCCCCACGCGACGCCGGGGCCGTGGGCTCTGCCGGGTATGCCGGGTCTGCGGGACCTGCGAAGTAGCGGTTTTAGGGTTTGCGCCGCGTCGGCCCTCCGGCGAACCTCCGCGCATGAAACGCAACGCCGGTATCGCCCTGATCGCGAGCTTGGTCGTCGGCTCGGTCACTCCGAGCGCGGCGGAGCCCGTGCCCCCTGCCACCCAGCAGCTCACCCGCGAGATCTACAAGGAGCTCGTCGAGATCAATACCACGCCGTCGGTCGGCGACACCCACGCCGCGGCCCAGGCGATGGGCGCCCGGCTGCTCGCCGCCGGGTTCGCGAAGGCCGACGTCCAGGTGTTTCAGTCCGCGCCCAAGCGCGGCAACCTGGTCGCGCGGCTGCGCGGCACCGGCAAGCGCAAGCCGCTGCTGCTGGTCGCGCACATCGACGTGGTCGAGGCCAAGCGCGAGGACTGGACCACCGACCCGTTCAAGCTGGTCGAGAAGGACGGCTACTTCTACGGCCGCGGCACCGGCGACGACAAGTACATGGCGGCCGCCTGGATCGTGAACATGATCCGGTGGAAGAAGGAGGGCTACAAGCCCGACCGCGACCTGATCCTGGTGCTCGAGACCGACGAGGAGACCTCCGACGGCAAGGGCCTGGGCATCACCTGGCTGATCAAGAACCACCGTGACCTGATCAACGCCGAGTACGCGATCAACGAGGGCGGCGGGGTCCTCGTCAAGGAGGGCAAGGCGTTCGCCAACACCATCCAGACCGCCGAGAAGCTGTTCCAGAGCTTCTGGATCGAGACCCGCAACTCGGGCGGCCACAGCTCGCAGCCGCGCAAGGACAACGCGATCTACGAGCTCGCCGCCGGGCTCGGCCGGCTCGAGAAGTTCGACTTCCCGATCAAGCTCAACGACACCACCCGCGGGTTCTTCGAGAAGATGGCCACTGTCGAGCACGGCCAGCTCGCCGCCGACATGAAGTCGCTGATCAGCGCCAAGCCCGACGCCGCCTCGCTCGAGCGGCTGAGCGCGCAGCCGCCGTACAACGCCCAGATCCGCACCACCTGCGTCGCGACCCGGCTCGAGGGCGGCCACGCCGACAACGCGCTGCCCCAGCTGGCGCGCGCGATGGTCAACTGCCGGATCGTCCCGGGCCAGACCCCCGACGAGGTCGGCAAGACGCTCGAGCGCGTGTTCGCCGATCCCAAGCTGACGATCACGCCGGTGCCGCGCGACGCGCCGAGCGACCCGTCGGCGATGAACCCCGAGCTGCTCGCCGCGATCGAGAAGCTGTCGCCCAAGTTCTGGCCCGGCGTGGCCGCGGTGCCGGCGATGACGCCCGGCGCCACCGACGGCCGGTACCTGCGCAACGCCGGGATCCCGACCTACGGCCACAGCGGCCTGGCCGCCGACATCTTCGACGTCCGCGCCCACGGCAAGGACGAGCGGGTCTCGGTCCAGGCGCTGTTCGAGGGCGAGGAGTACCTCTACGAACTGGTGAAGCTCTTGTCCGGCGGCTGAGATCCTCGGATCGAAGACTTGGACATCCTCGACTGATTTCTTCTTGAATGGCGGGAGCTCCGGGGCGCGGAGCTCCAGGCAGCACTGAGCCATGGCGATGAACAGCGAGTGGGATGAAGTCGAAAACGAGTTCGCCGTGCGAGAGCAATGGGGCGCGCTCCGGACTTCGATCGCCGCGATGAGGCGACTTGTGGAGATGATCAAGCCTGATCCACGATTTCATGATCTGCAGCCAAGCGTTTCGCTGGGGTCACTCGTGTTTCGACGGGGCGCGAAACGAAGCGTGTGGGTGTCCTGGGACGACGCAGGGACATATACGGTGTCCCTGGTGGCGCCAGGCCTCGAGTTCCTGGAGACGACTCCTGCGACGGAAGCCAGCATCCTTGACGTCCTCCTCGAGTATCTGGAGAAGGCTCCAGTCGGAGAGCCATGACGACGAACGAATGGGATGAGGTCGAAGAAGCGATCGTCGAACACGCATCTGCCGGTACTCGATCACGCTGCGCCGGGTGAAAGCGGCTCGGCACACTCTGGGCTATGTCGGTGACGATCGGCATTGCCAGCCGCCCCCCAAGAAAACGCGCATCCATACCACCTTCGTCGTGTGCATCAAGTACATTCCGCATGCGCGCATCGTGCGCGTGAAGGGACGTGTTCGATGAGGAAAGCGCTCAGTGTGCTAGTGGTTTGTTCGCTTGCCGCATGTGACGGGCCCGCCGGTACGACGGGGGCTGCCGGCGCGGCGGGGGCTGCCGGTGCGCCGGGGGGTGCCGGTGCGACGGGCGCTACCGGCGCGATGGGCGACAAGGGTGATAAGGGTGACAAGGGCGACAAGGGCGAACCGGGCAATCCAGCGGCCCCCGGGATTGTCACCACCGTCGCAGTCGAGGGCGTCGCCGTCGCGATCCCCGCCACCCCCGGCACAGAGGGCCCGGTGGCCTTCACCGGCTCGACGGTCCAGGTCACCACCACCGCAAATCAGCGAATCACGGCAGTGATCAGCTCGTTTGTCGCCAACGGACTGCCGGACACGGTCATCCACTACGTCCTCTGCTACCGCGGCTCGACGGCGACGACGGTGGTGCCGACGAAGTTCACCACCGAGGTGTACGCGCTCACCCTCGACCCCGTCAAACGCATCCCATTCACTGCTGCAGGCACAGTCGTACCCGGCGCCGGGACCTGGGACGTCGGGCTCTGTATCGGGGCGAGCGCGAACGCTGAGGGAGGTGCAAAGCAGGGCTTCGTCCAGGTCACGAACTGACCGAGTCCACACCGACGTTGCAATCCCCGTGGGATCCGGCAGTAGAGAACAGGAGACCGAAGACCTATCCACGAGGTCCGATGAGGCGATGGTGCTTGCCATTGACACGGCCGTTGTCCTCCCGGCCTTCCGGATGCTGCGCGTGTCCGCAAAGCGGACAAAGAGCCTTGCCGGCGACCGATGGGCGGAGCTGCCTGGCGTCGATGAAAAGCAAGCAAGCGCGGTGCGATGAAGATGTCCGGAATTCGGACCGATGGCCCTTCGACGGCAAGCCGCGCGCGCAGGCGGTTCGGCCGGCGACCTGGCGCCAGGCCTCGGCCGGATGGCCTGCGACTCGAATGATGGCTCGCTCGATGACGGCGGAGGTCCGAATTACGGACATAGACGAGTTCGGCAGGGCGAGCATGGCTTTGAGGTCGCGTACGCCGCGTGCCGGCCAGGCGCGCTTCGTGGGTTCTCCGCCGCGCTTGGCCCTCCGATGACAGGACGTGGTCCGTCGGCCCTTCCCTGTACGCGCCGTCTCCCACCCGCCTCGTGGTCTGGTCTACCTGGGACATCACGGGGACTGTTGCTACACGCGGCCGGATTTGCTCGTCCTCGACGAGCCAGGATACTTACCCTGCGACAAACGCGCCGCGGACCTACTCTACAACATCATCAGCCGCCGTCACGAGCAGCGCTCGACGGTCATCACATCGGTCAGACGATCGGGTCGAGCACGCGATGTGCAGTGGCCGATCGCGATGGCCTCCGTAGCCCCAGACTCATCGCCGTTCACGTCACCCGCCACGGGCGCCGGCGCCGCAGTGGGCCATGGCGCGTCGGTTGCGTCGCCCGCGGGCACCCAGGAGCCGCCGCTTGGTGGTGCCTGGACCGGCTTTGCCGCCTCGCGCGTCGACGTCGGCGCGACCGAGATCTTTGCTCGCCACGGTGGCACCGGACGCCCAGTGCTGCTGTTGCACGGCTTCCCCGAGACGCATGTCATGTGGCACCGCATCGCGCCAGCGCTAGCGCAGGAGCTCACCATCGTGTGCGCGGACTTGCGAGGCTATGGTGCCAGCGGGAAGCCGGCCTCGACGGCCGATCATGCGCCGTATGCGAAGGCCGCGATGGCCGACGACATGGTTCGCCTGATGGCCCAGCTGGGATACGATCGGTTCACCGTGGTCGGCCACGATCGCGGGGCGCGCGTTGCGTACCGGATGGCGCTGGATCATCCAGGCAGCGTCGAACGGCTCGTCGTGCTCGATGCGATCCCGACCGGCGAGGCGTTCGAGCGCGCGGATGCGCGACTCGCGCTGGACTTCTGGCCGTGGTCGCTGCTGGCCCAGCCGGCGCCCTTGCCGGAGCGCCTGATCGCGGCCGCACCCGACGCGATCGTGGATAACGCACTTGCCGAGTGGGGGAGCTCGCGTGCGAGCTTCCCGGCCGACGTCCGCGAGCGCTACATCGAGGCGTTGCGAGATCCCGATGGCGTGCACGCGATCTGCGAGGAGTACCGGGCGGCAGCCACCCTGGACTGCGCGCGCGATCTCGAGGATCGGCGCAACGGCCGCCGGATCGCGTGCCCGGTGCACGTCCTCTGGGCCGAGGGCGGTTCGCTGGACAGCTGGTACGCGGACGCCGGCGGGCCGCTCGCTCTGTGGCATACCTGGGCCGATCAGGTGACCGGCCGCGCGATCGCTGGCGGCCACTTCTTTCCCGAGCAGGCGCCGGCCGAGACCATCGCAGAGCTGCGCGCATTCCTCGCGGTCGAATCGAGGTGATGCGAGTCCGAAGACCCGTACCTTGATCCCGACCGACCGACCGCCGCCCGCTACCAGCAAATCACGCGGTCAGCGCCGCTGCCCCGTCGCCGTCAGATGGCTCGCGGGTCTCGAGGACGAGCGCGACGGTCTCGAACTCGGTGACCACATCTCCCATCCCTTCGCGCGCGACGGGATCGGGCGGCGGTCGCGGCAACAATCCGGCGGGTTAGCAGGTAAGCGAGTCGTCGCGCAAGCG
>Ga0307515_10022186_pt1 | contig 11204 bp, 7 predicted proteins | sample 17_EM_MG_FD_194513 | JGI IMG/M metagenome (GOLD analysis project Ga0307515, IMG submission 194513) | Populus trichocarpa ectomycorrhiza microbial communities from riparian zone in the Pacific Northwest, United States - 17_EM | ecosystem: Host-associated > Plants > Roots > Unclassified | place... | reverse complement strand
TTAAAATCTCTTGACCTAACTCTTTGCCTAACATGGAATATTTTTTTTTAAAAAAATTCAAGATGACATTTTTTTTATATTGAGAGAAAGACATATTATAACAACTTGATTTTCGTGATATAACTTGACAATCCCGAAACCCAAATCATAAACTTCGTTGGGATTTTTTTTAAATATTTTTTAAAGTTATTTTTTATTTAATGATATAATAAAAAAATCGTTTAATAAAATTGAGCATCAACCATATATCAAGATATTTGTTTGAGATTACGATAATTTCAAATAAAATAAATAAAAATAAATAAAATGTAAAAAAATAAAATTTAAAAAAACCGAAAAGCATTTCTTCAAAAGAAAAAAAAATTGAAAAATAGAATTAAAAAAAAAAAAGGTCTATCTTGTATGAACAGTGAAGCATGTGGGGAAAACCATTTTTTTTTTTTAAGTATAGTAGTTAACAACTTTTTTAGTATAGTAAATTTCTAATTAAATTATAAAATTTATCTCATACAATCAGACACAAGAAGAATCAAATGAAAAAAAGAATCTAAGAATCAATTTGTAAAAAAATGAAAAAGAGAGAAAAAGAGAGGCCACCTCATATGAACAGTGAAGAACGCGGGGGGATAACCTCAACTTTTTTAGTTAGTAGTTTACAACTTTTTAATATATTAGTTAATCTCTAATTAAGTGGAGGAAAAACATACTAATTAAACATACTTAAATACTATGTGAGTAGCTCAGAAGGAATTCAGAGGTGGTGCAATCCTATTGAAACAGACCCTTATACCTTGAATAGAACCGAATCATGGAGTTTTGAACTGAAACCGGGTAGATCAAGACCCGAATTCATCACTATATTAGTGAGCTTTGATGGCATAATTTTACCCTTTTTTGATATTAATATTTTTTTTTAGCACGATTAATAAAACAAATCCAATAGATATTTAAATTCTTGACTCTATTTTTTTAGAATGTGATTTTGTAATGTGCTAGGAGATCAAGTTTTTTAACCATCGATTAAAAAAAAAAACCCCCCTCCATCTCATAAGACCTACAAGGTTTATATGTTAGTTTTTTTTACAATAAATCTTTTATTGTTTAAGTTATGTTTCCATTATATATATTTTCTTTCAATTTAGTTCTTTAATTGATCTTTTCAATTGAACCACTTTTAATTTAGTCATTGGTTTTCACATTTCTGCAATTTCAACCAAATTTATCCTAAATCCTCTTTTGCTTTTCAATTGTATATCTAATTGAATCAATTTAGAACTCCAGATTTAGATCACTTATTGTAAATGTATCCTTGATTTCTAAAATTGTACAATTTTAACTAATCTAATTCCTAATTTTTATTTTCCTCTTCCAACCAGTTTTTAATTGATTTCTTAATTTAGTCAAATGTTTCAAATTCATCATTGACTCTTTAATTTTTCTAATTTAAACCAAATTAAGGTCAAACAATTTCTCTTCAATTGAATCCTTGTTTATGATCCAAATCTTGTAAACTTAATTTTTTACCTTTGACACTCGGCTATAGTCCAATTTTAACCCCAACTATATATTTTTATATTTTTTTTGTATTTTTTGTACTTCTTATGATTACTTCTAAGAACATAAAAATTAATAAAAAAAATGAAAATAAAAAATGATTAAAATTAACTAGATTTACAGAAGATGTACATTTTTTTCTGGAATTTTTTCTACGAAGAGAATAAATAAGCTCAAGCATTTGCCACCAAATAAATGGGATAAATTTTGGTGTAGTAAAAAACCCAACTCTTTAATTAGTTCATTAGATAAAGGTAATGTTAATTTTCCATTGTATAAAACAGTGACGATCTTAATTAATTTTTAAGTCATGATCAGAAACCAATAATTTTCTTATGATTTCATAAAAAAATTCGACAACTTTGACTAATTAGATCGATCCAAAAAAAAAGAAAAAAGAAACAAGCACGAAGGTGCTTCTAACTATTAACAACCTTGGAGTCTCTTCGTTTACGCGTTATAAAGCTGACTTCTAGCTAGAAATGCTCGTATAGACCAAGAAGCTAAAGTCAACTTCATCTTCTACAAGTGCCCTTGAAAATTATCCTCCTCTGTATTCTTCCCTCTTAACTCTTCAAGACCTATCTTGTCTTGTAAACCTAAAATCTTGTTTAACCAAAATTAACTTGTCATGGCTCAAACCGATCAACAACAAGCTCCAGGTAATTATTACGTATAAAACCAACTCAATTTCCTTTTAAAATATGAGTTTTTTTTTTTGTTAGGAATTCATTAGTTTTTCATATAAGTGATGCATGCTGCCTTTTGCAGAAATATATGAACCGGCTTGTCAGGTGAATCCACCACCTGCACCACCGATAGGGTACCCTCAAGGTCACTATGTTGCACCACCACCAATTGGTTATCCCACTATGGATGATTCAGGTTACCCTTCCAAGCATACTCCAGAGACCAAAATGAGAGGATCGTAAGTGCCACATGCATATATTTAGCTAAATCAAGTTATGCAATTCGATACCCTGCATATATTTTCCAGTTTTTCTTCTCACTTATTTTTTTAATGAGTAATTATAGGTGCAAAACTTATTTAATATTTGATGAGCACGTATAATCAATGTTATTAAACATGATCTTGGATGAATCTAGTTACTTGATGGCTTGATTTCTGGCTCGGGTTGAATTTTAAATTAAACGAGTTTGGAGTTGACTTAGTATAACTCAATTAATTTGATAGGTCAATTAACGATGTTGTCAAAAATCAATTTAAATCAATTCATCTAATTTATGATCCATGTCTTGAGCCAGTTCATAAACTGAACCGGGTTTAATAATTTTAAATATAATATAGAAAAACACAACAATTATATACATATAAAAAAAAATGAACATGCATCATATTTTAGGACAAAATAAAAATAAATTACTCTTTGGGATAATTAGACGACAGATTTAAGCATCATTTGTCAAAAGATGCTGATTAATTCTTGTTTTGAATTCTTATCTGCTTCCCTTTGCAGCATTGAAATTCAGTGTTGCTGCTTTGTCTGGAGCAAGTCGTCCTAGCTTGTGCTACGTACTAGATATCATATGGACATCTCGATTTGCATTTCGTGGGTATAAATGTTCCCTTTCATTTGAATAAAGAAAAAAGAAAAGATAATTGTGCTGTTCTAGTATCATATGCTTAATAGCATATAAATACATGCAAGGCTGTGTTTTTTCAGAATGGTGATTGACTTTGCAAAAAACTGATTTTGTCTCCTTTAATGACCTTTAAAAAGGGAGGTCTTTCCATTCCTGATTATTGAATTTATGAAGGGTTTGATTGCAAGAAAAATTGATTTTTAAGTCAATTTAGACTTTAATTTGAAGAAATTAAAGTTTTGGGGTCAAATTATATTTTTTGAGAGTTGATTTGGTCAAATCAGAGGCTTAATTGCAAAAATATTGAAGTTTGATGGTCAATTAGGGACTTAATTGAAGAAATCAAAAACCAAGGACCAAACTGGAAAAGGCGTGTAAATGGAGGGGCTGAAATTGACTGAATTAGGGACTAAATTGAAGAAATTGGAAGTTTATTGATCAATTGAGGGTCAAATTGCATAAATTAGAGACCAAGGACCAAAGTGGAAAAGGCGGCCAACTTCAGGGTCGACGATTGAATTTGGCAGGGATGTAATTGATTTGATTTTTAAAATCAAAATTGCAATTGAGGACTTGATTGAATAAATCATAAATTGAGGACTGATTTGGAATATGACGCGTTTTGGCGCCAATTTCCGTTTAAATGAAACGGCGCGTTTTGGTCAAAACGATGCCGTTTCATGCGTTTGAAAAAGAAAAAGAAAAAGAAAAAGCAAATGGTGCCCTTTTGAACGGCACCATAGATCTTCTTCTTCCCCTGGACGTGCAGAGGACAGGAGAAGAAGAAGCTATTATGTTCCCCTGCAACGCCACTATTTCCATCTCTCTCTGCCTTCATTTGCCCAAAAATACACGACACAACCCATACCCACACTCACCTGCTATCATGATGAAGAAAAGAGAAGGGATGCCACACCCTGCAGCGGCTGGGGTGGCTGTGCAGAAGCCACCCCACGCCACCCTGCCCTGCACCTTGACGAGACAGGGCAGAGTGGCCTCTCTCTCTTCCTGCTTATTGTCGCACATCCCTACGCGGCGTATGTTGGCGATTTTCGTTTGTTTTTTGCTATTTTTGGATTTTTCAAAAATTTATCAAAAAGATGGGTCAAATTTGGGTAGCAACAGATGCCCTCTCTTTACAATGCTTACGAAGCAAAACTCCTCAATGTTTTGCATAATAAGCTTTGTAAAGAAAAGAAAAAGAAAATGATCTCATTATCTTGGGCGACTTGCCCACATATGCTCACAATGGTCAATTTTAACGGGCGACCTGCCCATACACACTCATACTGGTTTATTTTCACGGGCGACCTGCCCACACACGCTCCTGCCCACACAAACTCATACTAATCTATTTTCAAGGGCGACCTGCCCACACACGCTTACACTGGTCTATTTTTATGGGCGACCACCCACACACACTTACCCTGGTGTATTTTTGTGGGCGACCTGCCTAAGTGGAAAAAATGAAGAGTGGTCTCATTGTAATGGGTGACCTACCTAGAAAAAAGGATGGTCTCATTGTAATGGGTGACCTACCCAGGTGGAAAAAGGAAAGAGTGATCTCATTGTATTGGGTGACCTACCCAGGTGGAAGAATGACCTCATTGTAATGGATGACCTACCCATGTAAAAAAACATGGAGAATGGTCTCATTGTAATGGGTGACCGACCCAGAAAAAAAAATGATGGTCTCATTATAATGGGTGACCTACCCAAGTGGAAAAAAGAAAAGAGTGGTCTCATTGTAATGAGTGACCTACTCAAGTGGAAGAATGGCCTCATTGTAATGGGTGACCTACCCAGGTAAAACAAATACAGAGAATTGGTCTCATTGTAATGGGTGACCTACCTAGAAAAAAAAATGATGGTCTCATTGTAATGGGTGACCTACCTAGGTAAAAAAATACGGAGAATTGGTCTCATTGTAATGGGTGACCTACCTAGGTAAAAAAATACGGAAAATTGGTCTCATTGTAATGGGTGACCTACCAAAAAAAATATGATGGTCTCATTCTAATGGGTGACCTACCCAAGTGGAAAAAGGGAAGAGTGATGGCTCAAAGGTGCACTTGAAATGAGGTAGGGTTAGAAAACGCACTACCTAAGAGATGGTGGCTCAAAGGCACACTTGAAAGGAGGTAGGGTTAGAAAACGCACTACCTGAGAAGTGAGGGCTCAAAGGCGCACTCAAAAGGAAGCTAGGGCACAAAGGCACACTCGAAATGAAGTAGGGTTAGAAAACGCACTACCTAAGAGATGGTGGCTCAAAGGCGCACTCGAAAGGAGGTAGGGTTAGAAAAATGCACTACCTGAGAAGTGAGGGCTCCAAGGTGCACTCGAAAGGAAGTGAGGGCACAAAAGCTCAGGTAGGGTTAGAAAACGCACTACCTGAGAAGTGAGGGCTCAAAGGCGCACTCGAAAGGAAGCTAGGGCATAAAGGCACACTCGAAATGAAGTAGGGTTAGAAAATGCACTACCTAAGAGATGGTGGCTCAAAGGCGCACTTGAAAGGAGGTAGGGTTAGAAAAATGCACTACCTGAGAAGTGAGGGCTCAAAGGCGCACTCGAAAGGAAGTGAGGGCTCCAAGGTGCACTTGAAAGGAAGTGAGGGCACAAAAGCTCACTTGAAATGAGGTAGAGTTGAAAAACGCATTACCCAAAAGGTGATGATGAAACACCGATCTGACAATGTTGAAAGCAATGCATTATGATCAATATGCATGTATACTTACCTGAGAAATATAGGTTCCCATTTCTTCATGGTGTCTTTTTTCTCAAAAGTTGGAGTGTTAGTAGTAAACTTCGATGGCTTTTTTGCTCTTGCTTACTCGAGTTATATCTTGTGATCTTGACCTCTAGAAAGGGCTTCATATCATCATACTTCTTTGTCTTCCACCCTTTATCTCAAGGGTTGCCAATTTTGCCTGACATTTTTCTTAGGAAGGGAATCATAGAGCCAACCCTACCAAGAGTTTTTGATTGCCCATAGCTTGATCATGCCCCCAAGTATTCAATTCGGGTTTCGGGATGAGGCTATGTGAAGGAAGGTTTGACAAGCAGTTGTTTTCATGCAAAATTTTTGGAATTTCAAAGCTATTCTAGACACAGAAATCATTTTGATGTCAATTCAAAACAAACTCATTCTGAAGAAATTCAAGTGATTCCTATGGAGAGGTTTTTAGAAGTGATGAAAACCTTTTGTTTTGCTTTTGGTGAAAAATATGAAGTGACTCTTGGTTGGTCAAAAAGGTTTAAGATTTAATTTGAGGGTTTCAAAGAACCAGTGTTCAAAGCATTCATTTTATTTGCATGAATAATGATTTGGTTCGCATGTGAAAGCACTGCTTGTCGATCCAGATTGCTTGCCTTTGATCAGAAAGGGCTTGATTAGGCACGTAATGTAGGCTTAGGCTCTTGGTTATGAAGAAAAATATATTTGTAGGCTTAAAAGGTGTTTAAGGGATTTCAAGACTAAGGATCACTTGTGCTTGTTTCATGACCTTTTGTCATTTAAATGTATTTCCAAAATGGTTTATCGTGCCCCCAAGTGTTGGGTTAGGACGTTTTCTCTTTGTTTTTGTTTTCTTCATTTGGTTTTGAGCATCATTGTATTGGTTTTTTTTTTGCTCAAAATTTTTGGATCCTTTGGATTTTTCTTCATACCCCCCAGCTTTGTTGGGGCACCTTTGATCATTGAGGATTTTTTTTTTTGCACTTGCCCCCCAATGTTGTTTGGTCACTTCTAATTATTAAGGATTTTTATATATCTCTCGCACTTGCCTCCCAGTGTGGGGGTGTGATCCTAGCCAAGGTTATTTCCAAAATTGTTATCAGGCTCAAAAGGGGACTGCAAAAGGATATATTTTAGCCTCGTGAATGGATTATTAAAGAAGGCCTTTCCTTATCTCAAACACATGCACTTAGGATCGATAAGCTTTGATTTCATGGGAGTATGCAAAATGATTTCTTATTATTCATTCATTTAAAACTCGGCTTTCAGAGTTACTTCATGGTGTTTTTTGTTTTTGTTTTTTTTTTCCAGGTTTTCTAGGTGTATGGTTACCTTTCTAGGGAATCATTTGAATTTCCAGAACTCGGTTGTTTTGGACAAACACAAACATGTTTTCTGTTTTTGTACTAAACTTTGAATTCTCAAAAATCCTTGTGAACATGTGCGATCATGCATAGTTTTGAAAGAAAAGGGAAACATACCAAAAGATTCTTGGCGCAATGGTTTCATGCTTAAAGGTTATGCTCAATGTGTCATTTGCATGAAACAACAAAAATGAAAGCACGTCATGAACATAGGAAAACACATGATCTTATTAACAAGAAAAGCTCATTTGACAGAGAAAGTCTTGTGATATTATGAGCTTACCCACAAGACTAAAACAGGTTGAAACAAAAAATCAAGAAGCTTTGAAGGCATGATCAACCAGAGGTAGTTATTTTTGGACAGAACAAGAACAAACTCCATTCTGCAACTATGGTGCAATTCCCCTTCGGTTAGCCTTCCCACAAAAGCTTTTGCAGAAATGTTGGATTGTGTTGAAGCTCTTGACCATGTTTGCCCCCAATTTCTTCGGGCTGAGTCATTGTCGGGGTTTGAAAAAAAATGATAGGTCGGTTGGAAGGAACTTCCAAGAGTTACTTTTCAGTATTTGCTCGAGTAAGCTAGAGGCGAGTCATGCTCGTCTTCAGAGACTCCAACTCCTCTTGAAAATGGACGTTCCTGTGAGCACGCTCTTCATCTTCCATGTCTCTCGCTCGTAGTCTGGTGTTGTAGACTTGTAAGGAACCTACTTTTCATCTCAGTGCATGGATGAAAAATGTATGAACATGTAATCTATATGATGAACTCGCCCTTCGAGGGGTGACATATGGTCATAACTCTTGTATGATGAAACAAGAATCTTGATTCTTGCTCAAACTCTATAATAAAGATTTCTTGAGTGATGATCATTATATCACCCACAAGTCTTGAGTTCAAGATGCTTTAAGAAGGGTTTTCCCTAATGCAAATAAAGATAGCACATACAGCCTAAGGACAAGTTCTATTCATTATGTGAACATGGGTAGGTTTTCTACCTGGTCTCAAAAGGGTCTCATATCTGCCCAGTGATGATCTTCGTAAAGACAGTATAGGGGCGTTGCGAGAAATGGTTAAGGCACGTATACCCACCATTAACAAGCAGGCACTCAGATATGAGTTGGGTGTTTCACGCATCTGAATCCTGACCAATAGTCATAGGGTAGATCGCTAGTTCCCCACCTAACTTAGAAGCTTGTGTGTGCTTTCAAAAATAAAAACATGTGATGCATGAGACAATTCTATACAATACATAAATAAAACATTAACACAAAAAGCCAAAACACAAAAACTTAAACACATCAAATACACAAAGCTTAGTCCAATAATGTCAGAAACAATACCTTCCCCAGTGGAGTCGCCATTCTGACGCACGTCCCCCCGCGGCGTCTGTTGGTGATTTTTGTTTGTTTTCTTGATTTGATCTTGAGAGTCGCCACCTAGTATTTCATTGAAGGGTTACAAGGAAACCCGAGTGTACTGGTTGTTGTCAGAGATTCGAGGGTAAGGGACTGGTTGTGGCTAGGGAAGGTATTAACATCTCTAGCGCACCCTACCTGATGTAAGTTGCTTCATGGTTTTGATGTGTTAAAGAAGTTTTAAAAATTTTATCTTTTCATCGGATATTAGAAATACGACTTACATGTAAGTTCATAATCTTTAACCGTGTGCAAATCAAAACATAAAATTCTTCTTTTGTCTTTGTGGCTTTATCATAAAAACAAACATTCATAAAATACAATTACAAGCACACACATTCACTTTTACTATATTTTACACGTACAACCATGTTCCAAAATAACAAAAATTCAAAATAAATCAAATACAATTAAAAAAATTACAAAATAAATCCTAAAAAATCCAAAGCCTTCTGGAATCTGCAGGAACAGTGCTAAGGAAGGTTTCTGGACATTTGAACAGTGGCGGCGTGTCTTCTCCACGCGCCCCCGCCACTAGCGGAGCGTGAACCCACGTGCCGCGAGAACAGACCAGGAAATAAGGTGGTCGGGATTGGCTTCCTCCCTTTTTCCATCCCTCGTCGACAGTGACCTGCCAAACACTTAAAAACGCAACAAAGCAGTCGATTTTGAGTTTTCTTTCTTTTTCAGATCTATTTCAGTTTTATTTTTTTAGATATGTCCAGTTTCTCTGCCTTCTCCCTTCTCTGTTTGTTTTTCTTCTGTCGATGGCAGATTTGGTGGTTGCTGTCATCCGTGGCAGCTGAAGCTGCAGTGGAGATGTGAGTGGTTGTTCGGTCGGAGGGGAAAGAAGAAATGGCGCCTACGGCTGAAGAGGGAGACCATGGGTCTATGGGCACCGTTGCTGGAGAAGGGTTGCTGTTGATCTGTTGAAGGAGATGTCGGTCTGTGATGGAGAAGAAGCTAAAACGGCCAACGAGAGGGAAGAGTGAAGGGGTATGGCTCTGCCCTCTTTTGGTCTTGGCGAGCTGGTTCAGGAGAAAAGGAAAATGAGGGCTGGTGTTTGTGGTGTGCTGGGAGGCTGAGAGAGGTGTAGTAGCTGGGGAAGAAGGGAAGGTCAGGCGGAGTGGAGATAGTGAGAAGGAAGTGAGCTCGCCCGGGGATGGGCGGCTGCTTTGCTTAGAGAAGATGCCCAAAATTCAAAAACCCAAAGCATGGTTTCTCTAGTTTTTCCTTCTTCAGAGAGGGGGCGGCCGAAAGATCAAATGGGTTTAGGTTTAGGGTTTTTTTTTTGTTGCCTCCCAGATATGCAAAATTGCCCCCTAGTTTGTGTGTTAGAGACTCATATTTATAGGCAAAATATTGTTTGGTCCTCAAATATGGTCCCTCAACTTCGTTTTATTTTTTTATATTTTGATTTTTTATATTTTTTTGTATTTTTTTAAAACAAGCAATATCAACGTCGACTCAATGAGGAAAATGAATGATTTTAAAAATGACGCGTGAAAAGTCGAACGCATTCAAAAGACCTTTAAAACTTTAAATTCTTTTGAGACGATACAAAAAAATAGCGAAAAACAACGAAAATCTAAAAAAATATGTTTTTTTTAAATATATTTGCATCGTTTTTAGCATTTTAGAGGAAGAAAATACAATGAGGAATTACTTAAACCAGCTACTGGAAAAGAAGGATAAACAGTTAACATATTTGACAAATGGCAGAAAAGGGCTGAGATAGGGGAAGAAATAGCTAAAAGGGTTCAAGATGAGTTAAGGAATCGAATAACTGAGTATGACTAGCTGGCTAACAAGAATGGACTAACATAAAAAGAGTTGGCCAAAGTCAAGAGATCAACAAAAGGCAAGATGAATGTTGATAGGGAGATGATGGATTCCTTGAAGAAAGAAAGGGGGAAGTCTTACGAAGAAGTTAGAAGCTGAGAAGGAGAAGAATCGACAAGCCATATTGATATAGAAGAGGAAAGAAGGATCTGATCCCAATATATGATATAGTCCGGGGAAGAGAGAAGCGCAAGGAAAGCTGCTGAGTCTGATATGAGAGATTACCAGAAGAGAGCTGAGTCTTCAAAGGGACGGATAATGACTTTATAATTTGAGCTAAAAATCCGAGAGGAGGAACTAAGGGAGTTAAGAAGCCATTATTTTCAGATAGAGGAAGAGTTGATTAAGATTAAGCAAGAGCATCAAGAATGTCAGGACTATATTGACAACTTTGTAGTTCAAATTAACTCCAAATAGCTGAGCTAGATATTAAGAGAGAAGAGCTACAAAGGGAGCTCCATTAAAAGGAGATACATCCAAGGTCACTGGCCAACTTGTTGATACATGCTTTGCACTTCCGGTTTCGGTAATCCAAAGCCACATTATAATCCTGGATGCTCATAGGGATCTTGTCACTGCTAGATGCTGCCAGTTTCATTTACAGAGATTAAACTTGCAAAATAAAGAAGATAAATTAGTAAGTACTATTATCTATCAGGATAGAATGATAAAATTACTAAGATTATTTTAGG
>Ga0307515_10022185_pt1 | contig 11204 bp, 11 predicted proteins | sample 17_EM_MG_FD_194513 | JGI IMG/M metagenome (GOLD analysis project Ga0307515, IMG submission 194513) | Populus trichocarpa ectomycorrhiza microbial communities from riparian zone in the Pacific Northwest, United States - 17_EM | ecosystem: Host-associated > Plants > Roots > Unclassified | place... | reverse complement strand
TTTTACCAGTTTATGTGTGTATTCTTATATGATGAATCCCTTGAGCATGTAGTTAAGATACATTGCATAAATTAGCTTGCCTCCAAAAATGCATCTATACTGTTCATAAACATCTATAATTTATGCTATTGAAGTGGGCAAATGCTTAAATTAGGGGGGGGAAACCATGTTTTCCATTGCCATAGTTTTTAGTTGGATTGCAATGATTTGATTTTAATAATAGGTGTCATTGGTGCTTCTATGCCATTAGAGTATCTTTACCTGCTTGTTTTTATCTAAAAACTTTATATCGTTTCTGTAGCCATATCCTTGGTTTGTGATCAAAGATATGAATATACTATGTTAAATGATCTAAGTAGTGCAAGTTTGTGAGTTTTACTGTCCTGAAGAGAGATAACCCACCAACAAAGTCACACACACGCACGGTATCACATCCTGGAAACTGTCTCTGAGGAATCAAAACAGCATAGTCATTTCGTGACTGAAATGTTATAATTTCATTTCGTACTTGTTGGATGTTCCCTTGACTATATGATACAGTACTGTCAGGAACAATTGTAGATAAAGTAATTGCTGAGCTGGAGTCTTGCGGATTCCAATGTTTGATTGCTGGAATTGGCGGGAATGGTGCTGAGATTTGCTTCGGTGCTTCATCCTGATTATAGGAAGTGCTAACAAACCAAGGGTAAGATCTGATCTCTAATGTTAATTTCCAAAATAAAAACTTGAAAATGGATGTTTTGGTATTCAATATCATCATCCATGTTTACTGTACATGAGGTTGTTGCTGTACTCTTTTTCCTTTTTGGATTTAGTTTAAACTTCTTTGATGTTTTGGGATCATTCATCTTCTTTCCTGCCAATGTTTGTGGCAGATAAAGAAACTTCCAAAAACTTTGGTTTCTTTGTTGATGCTTACTTTTCTTTTTCTTTTTTCCATGCATAAGCTATTATTGTAAGCCCCATCATCAGTAAGTGAACTTGTTCGTTCTTAATAAAGGTACACAAAATGATAGTATCCAATCTTTCACACATGGATATATTACATGATATCTGCATGCCTCACTGGGCATTATGGAAAATATCATCGAACATGTAAACTTGATTTATGATGAGAATGTTCACTTTCAAAAATTTTCTGTTTTTGTTTTTCATCAGCTTTCTGTCGGAATAGTACTTCCAAGAGCAATAGACCGTTCTTGATGCCATACTAATGGATTTTGAATCCAGTAAACCGATACTTTTAGAAGACTCACATTGCAGGCTAGTGGTACCATGGCTAACACAGCATTTATGCGATGCCACCATAGCACTTTTGTGCTCCATATATCAAATCTGAGCTACCATTAGCATCTGGCTTAAATGCATTATAATTATAAAAAAAAATCCCTGTAAAATGCTTGCGTGAATCCACTCAGCTAAATATTTTTGACATTTTGCTCGGCAAACTTTAGCACCTCTCATCTATATATGTTAACTAGGTCGATCACACTTGTGAAACCTCTTTCAAAGCTACAGCAATTCATTGTCAGATAAACAAAGGTAAGAACAGTCCCGCTCTCACACTGTTTTAGAATCTTCCTCCCTAGAAATTGACTCGGATGCAGTTAAAATGTCCAATTCACTCTTTACCGCATATTTTTCTCAAGGCAAGATTGCATTGGTCAGTCAACTAAAAATTTGTGTTTTGTATTGTGTTGTTATGTGTTTTGTATTGTGGCTTTTCAAAAATTCTTTTGATTCGAAAACGAATTAAAACAATTTTTTTGTGATTTTTTTTAAATTAATATATCAAAATTATCAAAAAATACTAAAAAAATATCAATTTGATATTTTTTCTAAGTTAAATATACTTTAAACACAAAATTTTTTTTAATAAAAACCCTCGTGACGAGAAAAAAAAACACTATTGTAGAGTTTTGGACTTTTGAAGGATGAATGATAAGTTGGTGATATTAAGAATGCTCATAGGTCATGCGTGCATTAGGATTGAATTCGCTTAGATCCAGCATTTAAGATCCATTTCACTTAGATCCGGTCTTTGAATTCAATTCTTTTGGGTATTGCGTCATCCAGTACCATGTCACAAGGTTCTTGGCTTTTAGATTTCTAAATATTATTATTTGTGTTAAAAATATTGTTATTTTTATTATAATTAAAAGTATTAATATGAAAAAAATTATTATTTTTATTACAATTAATAATATTAATATTAAAAATATTATTATTTTTATTATAATTAATGTTATTTATAAAATAATTAATAATTTTTTAAAAAAAATATTATCAATATTGAAAAACAATTTTAGATTTGATTTGAATGGTAAAATTAAAAATTATTATTGTTATTATTATCATTAATAAATTTTCTTAAAAAATACTATTATTACTATTGAAGAAAAAACAATTTTTTTAAAAAAAGATTAAAAGATATAAGAATTTATACAGACAAATTAATCATTATTATTTATATTATAAATATTATTATTGGGTCTAGTGTTTCAGCCGGACTCGAAGTTCTTGGGTCCGACATTACAATTATATCCAACATTTTTAATCTTATATTATTTTGATATTTTTTATGGGACACCTGACTACTTTAAACTGAGGATTAATTAATGCATGGATGATCTAAGCATTCCACTAATCCCATAGCCTCTCTTAAACAAGTAACTAAGGATTAATTAATGCATGGATGATCTAAGCATTCCACTAATCCCATGGCCTCTCTTAAACAATATATTTTTTGCTAGTTTCCGACCTTCCGCCCATAATCGACACGCCCATGTTTTCAAGTTTTTCAACGAAAGTCACCATAAGAAACTGATCGCCCATACCATACAAAAATAATATATTCTAATTTTCAGCTACGCAAATAAATAATAAGCAACCTCAACTAGCACTTTAATTCTGATCCTCTTGCTGCTTTTGATCTCTCTCTCTCTCTCTCTCTCTCTCCCCTGTCCATTGCTGTCTTCAGATTGGATTCAGTATTTCACCATGCCTTCACTTCTTCTAATTCTGATCCTCTTGCTGCTTTCTTGCATCCTGAAACTCACTCTCTCAATGATATGGGTTCCTCTAAGAATCCAAGCCCATTTCAAGAAACAAGGCATAAGTGGCCCTAAATACAGGTTCTTCTTCGGCAACTCGGCAGAGATCCGCCGTTTATTTGCTGCTGCAGCAGAGTCAAAGTCAACATGTATCAACCATGATGTTCTTCACCGTGTGGCTCCATTGTACTACGAGTGGTCACGCAAGTATGGGAAGACTTTCCTCTACTGGTTTGGATCCAAGCCCAGATTGGCCATGTCCGATCCAGATATGATTAAGGAGATTCTAATGAACACGGGTGGGTCATTTGAGAAGATTCCGTTTAACCCGCAATCAAAAGTTCTGTTTGGAGGAGGGCTTGTTGGGCTTGATGGTGATAAATGGGCTCTACATAGGAGGATCACAAACCAAGCTTTTAACATGGAGCGAGTTAAGGTAAGCCCATCAATTCTTGTATTGGGCTCATTATACATGTTTGCGAGTATTTATTACACATTCGGCCCAAGTACTTTGGGTTCTCATAATCTTTGCAAATTTGATCCATATTTCATCAAACTGCTGACACCAAAATCTATTTGACAGGGTTGGGTGCCAGAAATTGTGGGAAGCACTGCCAAGATGCTAGAGAAATGGGAGGGAATAAGAGGAGGGAGAGATGAGTTTGAGATGGATGTGCATAAAGAACTTCATGACCTCTCAGCAGATATTATATCCAGAACTGCTTTTGGAAGCAGTTATGAAGAAGGGAAGCGCATATTTACATTACAGGAACAACAAATGCATTTAGTTTCTCAAGCTCTGAGAAGTGTCTACATTCCAGGGTTCAGGTGATTACTATCCTTTCATTTGACCACAAATTATAATACTACTAAAAGAAACCAGAATGAAAGGTTTGTTTTATTATCTGTGCAGGTTCGTGCCTACTAAGAAGAACAGAGAGAGGAGGAGACTAGAGAATGAAACTCGTGAAGCGATAAGAATGCTGATCAAGAATAACAGCAGAGCAAGAGAAAATTCAAGGAATCTACTTAGTTCACTCATGTCTGCATATAAAAATCAGGAAGGGAAGGAAGATACATTAGGGGTAGAGGAGATTATAGATGAATGCAAGACCTTCTATTTTGCAGGAAAGGAAACTACTGCCAATCTTTTGACTTGGTCGCTTATCCTCTTAGCATTTCATCAAGAATGGCAAAACAAAGCAAGGGAAGAAGTGTTTTCTGTCTGTGGAGGGAATGATCTTCCAGTGGCAGAGCATTTAAACGATCTCAAGATTGTAAGCTTAGAATACTAGCCTGACAGAGTTGTAAGAATTTTAAAAGGGTGCAGTTTTGCTCTTCTACATCATAATAATTCTAAATTTCCTTTTGTTAATATCCCGGTTCCTTATCTTGCAGGTTAACTTGATACTCAATGAAACACTTCGGCTCTACCCTCCAGCTACTATGTTGATGAGACAAGCATCTAAAAAGGTTAAGCTTGGGACCCTGGACATTCCTGCTGGCACTCAATTCTATTTATCCTTGACTGCTGTCCATCATGATACTGATATATGGGGAGAAGATGTCAGTGAATTCAATCCCTTGAGATTTAATGAGTCTCGAAATCACTTAGCTTCATTTTTCCCATTTGGGATAGGCCCCAGAATTTGTGTTGGTCAAAATTTAGCCATTGTTGAGGCAAAAATTGTCCTAGCTATGCTCATCAAACATTACTCTTTCATAGTATCCCCAACCTATGTTCACGCTCCAATGCTCTTTATAAGCTTGCAGCCTCAATATGGTGCACAGATACTTTTCCGCAGGATTTCCAATTGAAGGTTGGTTAGCAGTAGAATCTGATGTTCCTGTAAAATAATTACAACCCGAAGAATTGTACCTTCAAAAAAGATATTCTTGTCTTTTTACATACCAAATTTTTGTATATAAGTTTCAAAATTTGGTATTTCTTGAGACATGAGAACTTGATTGGTTGGTCCACTAGATGGGAGGCTCATTGAGTTTTTTATGTCATTAAGGCATAATTTTTGTTGTCTATTTAATTGGTCATTTGAGTTTTGTCATGCAGGTTTAGTCTTTGCTCAATTTTACTTAGATCTGGAATATGCCATTACACGTCAAGAGCTCTCCTAAGAAAAAGGAGTGGCTAAGAAAAAGGAGTGGAGGTAGATGCCCCTGAAACATGCCAAAACTCCTGACAGTTAGCATATAATCTAGTTCAAGAAAAAAGTGAGCATGTTTCATCACTCTTATACATATACTATGCCAAACTTCCCCTGCAGTCTTTCCAACTCTTTATAACAAGGATAACTCTGTTATTACACTGCTTCAATCCAGTGTTTTGTATTAATGTAAACAGTAACAAAGACACTAATTCCTTTATTATATTGTATAATATATGTATAATGTCATGAATGTGCTGAGTAGTAAATCTTTCAGAGTGGTTGCTAACTGCTAAAAAAGGGTTGAGTATATTAATTCCTAGACTGCTGGTGTCTTGAAAGAGATAAAATATGATCATTGTTCTGATAATCACGTTACTTTGCCAGATTTCGTTATTTCCTTTCCTTATATCACCATTTGCATTTGAACCAACTTCTCAGAAGTGGATGAAGTGCATTTTTTCAGACACGTAAAATTTGACTATACTTAACCTCAGATCGAATTCAGACCTAAGAACATCATTCGAACATAAAATTGTACTTACAAGTGTTTCTAAGCTCATTAGCTCATTAGCTCATTTTCAATAATCCCTTGATACCTACAGGAAGATTATATGGCTAATATGAAACTTTTTTTACAAAAATATATTTGATTGAAGAGACAAGGATAAAGACATAAAATAATTATGTTTTTGTGATAATTTTAAAATGAATTTATATATAAGTTTAAAGTTATATTTTGTTTTTATTATATCTTTATCTTTTTTGTTCCGAGATGCCAATACTATTTTAAATTATTAATTTAACAAGTTACTAATCAATAAATAATTTTTAATCTAAAATGAATAATTTATTTAGTTTAATTTAAGGGTTTTATAACTTGAAATGGTTATCGAGATTCTTAAAACGAAATCATAAAATTAACAGAAATAAAATTTTATGGCATCGCCATGCAGTTATGACTTGGGACAGCAGTTTGCCAATCCATTGTTTAATGATCAGATATTGCTGGCGACAAACATTCTACTTTGTTTTTTTTTTTTTCCTGAAAGAAACTCCTACTCTATCAAAAAACTGTTAATTTCTTGCATCCAATTACTATAATATCAAGTGAATTAACCGTCTGTAAATAACTGAAAATCAGCGAAGAACACAGGACAAATGCTTTCTTTCAGTCCCGAAAGACTAGTAGAGGAGAGGAACCTGCACGCATGGCTGCCACGTTCAAATCCAATCAGATAATACTTGCCAGTTTTGCACCCACAAATCAACGAAAAACTCTCCAAATCTACTATGTAACCAACACATAACAGGACACTTGGAAGCACCCTCTACATTCAAGGCAAATCCATGAAAACCTACCATATATACGAAGGGATCAAGAAACAGTATTTACAAAATTCAAACTGCCTCATCCCACCCCATATTCTCTTCTTTGATTCATTCTTCTGAACTCTTTATATATAGAGTGAGAGAGTCTCACAAGGGTGTCTTGATATCTAATTATATTTTCACGAGGAGTTATTGGTAGTGGTTGTTACTTGTTAGTATTTAAATATGGTGTCTCACAAAGTTAGCCTCTTTGTTTTTGTGCTTCTTCAAGCCATTTTCTTGCTTTCTTCGCCAGTGCACTGTGGTACTGTGATCGCCTATCTATTTTTGCTTATGGCTTTCTTATTCATGATCAGTTGTTTGTGTGAGAATGTGCATGCCTTAACTAGACTTGAAGCATCTCTAGTTTTCTCTGTGCTTGATGCGTTACTTAGTAAGAAATGTGTCAATGCTTGTGTATATTCCCAAGGATCATTGTTCTAGCAAATTAAAAATAAAGACCTGAAGGAAAGGATAATTATTTTTAATTGTTAATGGTTTCTTAGAGAAAATTATATAGGTTTAAGACAGACAGTTATATTTTTTTTTCCTCTTGAATATCTGAGATTAACATGTTTCCAGACATGATAATAATGTAGGACCACAAATTTTTAATTTTTTTCTTGCAGACGAGGAAGATGATCTTCTTCAAGGTCTCAACAGCTACAGGCACTCTTTAAACCTGCCGGCCCTTGTCAAGCACACGAATGCAGGATGCCTCGCTGATAAAATTGCTGGCAAGCTAGAGGATGAACCTTGTACATCAGCCAGAGCGGCAAGCCCTGTGCAAATAGACGACTATCCTGACCTACTATCAAAGTGTGGCATTGATGTTAATCACACTAATGAAGGTGTTGCATTACCTGTTTGCGTGCCTCATTTGGTCCCAACTTTATTGCTAACAAATTATACACGAACCCCATATGCAAGATACATCAATGCTTCAAGATTTAGTGGAGCAGGACTTGGTAATGAAGATGACTGGATGGTGGTGGTCCTGACCACAAGCACCCCAAGAGGGGACTTTGCTGGGGCTACTAGTTTGGTTTCCAGGGTCGGTCTTGGCCATTGCTTGGTGACTTTGTTGCTAGGAGCTCTTGTTTATCTACTGTATTAAATAGTGCTAACCATGGCACTCCATGTTGTTTCTTTTATTAGGATTTTGGCATTGTATGCGTTGTGCTGTTTTAGATCAATAAATTTAGTAGGTTTGATTTTAATACTCTTGACGATCGGTTGCTGTGATGTGATGTACTGTTACATTTAGATGGTTCATTCAAGGTTGTTCCTGTATATGTTGTCTCTTAGTGCTGACTAGCCACGGTTAATTTGTAGTTCCTTGATCAAATTTGAGCCCCTCAAGTATTTCCCGATTCATAGTTCCATCCCTAACTAATCAATTTTACTGATTTTGTACAAAACATTAGAAAATGTTCCTGTCCATATCGTTGATTTTCTCCCAGAAGGTATGACTGGATTTCCAAATTTGTCCAAACTAATTATTTTTACCGATTTGGTCCCAAACCCTTATGGCATTAGACAATGCTCCATCCTGCACTAGGGAGAAAAATAAATTAAAGTTTGTGTGTTTGGACGAGCTTGCTCCATCAGGGATTCTTAACGGTAGAAGATGGCTTCCGAGAGTCTGCGGCCACCATCAGAATCTCATCCAAAAGAAAAGTACTTGCCGCCGCCGCCACCCTGTATGTGTTCTTTGATCATACGGAGGCATTGGAACGGTGCCACGTTTCTTTTTACGTGCTAAGCAGCACCATAGAAGAACATCCCGAGCTCCATTTTTCAGCTCAGGTCAGTGGAGTTGGGTTCGTTCATCAAGTTATTCGAAGTCTTTATGATTCTGCCACTAACAAGGGGCACTAACAACGGTGGCCAATCCGGTCGGTTGATCGCTAAGGAGGAAACACAGGATGAGTTAGAGTTGACTAGCCACAAATTGGTTAGGAACTTAATTAGAATATTCATTCCTGACAGTGAGAAAATGTTCACTTATTTATTTCACAGTTATCCTGGTTTGGCATGTTCAAGGCCTGTGCGCCACTTGGGGAATAGGAACTTCTGTTTGGATGGTGGATCAAGTGTCCTGTCAGGTGTGGATAGGTGTCCTTTCAGAATATAACAATTTTTCAAGACACTAGGAAAGAGAAAAATCTCTCAGGAAAAATGTCTATATACTGCTGATTATCATGCCGACTCTATTAGAAAATAATATAAATCATATTCTGAGATTTTATTTAAGAGCTCAAGTTTTTGGATTGAGATGGTTTCTTTGATATAGTATTAGAGCCTTGATAATCAAGCGGTCACGAGTTCGAATCTCACCATCCCTATTTATTTGATAAAAATTAAACACAAGATAATAATTGAGATGATTTCTTTGACACTCTCCAACCAATCTGACATCCATAACTACTACGCTCTCACACCTGTCAGAATTTCAGTGTTAGAGAGTTTAAATACTAAACAATCTTACCATCTCATTCTATCTAATTAAACTACAATAGCTTAAGCTTTTGGCAGTGGTTTTGTTTCTTAAATCTCCCTTCTTGTTCTTTCTTTCTCTTATGATAACAATTCAACTGCTACGCTTGATCTTACATGCAAGTAAGGATGGAAAATGGAGATAAAGCTTCAAAAATAACCTGTTATCTTTCTCTATACGCATGTCAATAAGACGTTATCGGTAGATGTAATAGCGATATGTTTTAATAGTGGAGAGATCAACTGACACCTATTCTTGAATTGTCCCTGTTGGATATGAAAGATGCATTATCTATGCGTGTAGTGAGGTTAATTTGGTGGAGGGAAGGACAAGGAAGATGGTCTGGAAATGTGTGGTATATTTGATTCTCTAGTGTTTGTTGATATATAGAAAGAAACACGGAAAGCATCGAGGATCATTCTAGCTTCGAAACTTCTGTGGGGGTAGAATGTTTTTTTAGCCATTTTAAGTTGCCATGCTTCAAGGTCAAGGTTTTGTGGGAGGGGGGGTGGGGAGTCTCTGCATCCGAGGCTTTCCTTTTCCGATAATCTTTCTAGCTTTAGTTGGAGTTTGAGTTTAGTTTATAATTGCTAATTAAATCCGGCATGGTCTAGTATGTTGACTTGGAAAATTTGTAACTCAAAACTTAATTAGGATCAGGATTTTAGTTGAACTCGATAAGTTATTGATCCAGTTAAACCTGACTAGGTCAATCTCTTGTAAAAAAGAATAGAATACTTTCATTCTGATGAAAATTGTTGACCAAGATTAATGTTACTTTTTTATCAAATAGTAACATTGACATTGATGGATGCAGGGGAAGAGAAAGAAGACAATGAAGAAAAAGTAAAACAAAGAGAATATAAATCTTCGAGCTCAAAATTTATCTTTTAAGAATGCTGAAAATGCTCAGTAAAAGATTTATACAGGTAGAACCTTTCGGTTTGTGTATAGACGAATCTCAATACTTGATAGTAGTTAAATGCTTTTGTCAAGAATGGTTTGGTATCCGCAGCTCCATTGTGTAACAAAGACATAAAGGAGAATCTGGTAGCAGCCTTGACAGTCAAGAAAAATGCATGCACAATTAAACAAGGAAAGAATAAATATTCAAGTATAAAGAAGCTATACCGATTAAGTCCAGCAACTACTCTTCTTTGATCTTCTTAAGAATTCTTATGCTGTAATATTCAGAAGGGCAATTAAACTTGTTAGCTATGGCCTCTCTCAAAGTTAACATCTGTCTCTTTGTGCTTTTTCATGCCATTTTCTTGCTTTCTTCTGAAGTATTGGGCTATGGCGGTAATCCTCTCTCTCCCTCTCTCTCTCTCTCTCTCTCTCCATGAATATCTTTTTTTGGTGTTCCTATATGATCAACTTGCATTCAAGTGTTGTTGGGCTTGAAATTTTCTTCTGATGTTTTCATAGGACTGAAATGCATTAGATGTGAACTGCAATGTACCAAGAAACAATATTTTTCCAATTATATCACATTATTGATGAATTGTTATGGCTAAATTAATAAACATTCATTGCATTATGATGATAATTAATCCATGTAAGTTTCTTATACTATTTGCAGGTGAAGAACTCAGGCTTTTGGAGAACATCAATGCTTACAGGACATCATACTGGGACATACCGGCCCTGACCAACAATAAGAAGGCAAGATGCGTCGCAAAAAACATTGCTGCCACGCTAGAGCAACCTTGTAATGAAACCACTCGTGCTTACAAGGTTAAACTAGATAAGTACCCAGATCAATTAGCTAACTGCATTGGCACTAACCATACCACAGATGGTGTAGTATTGCCGGTTTGCTTGCCCGAGGATGGTCTAGCTGAAGTTTCATTGCTTCATAATTATACTCGAACCCGGTATGTACATTACATAAAAGACTCGAATTTTACCGGGATAGGAATTGGATCCAATGATTATTGGATGGTGGTTGTTTTGAACAAAAAAACCTCAACATGGAGTAGTTCTGCAAGTGCAAATGGTTTGGTTTCAAAGCTTGGTTTTGGTCATGGAGTCGTGTCTTTGTTTCTGGGGATGCTCTTTTATCTGGTGTTATGAGTTCTTTCTGTAACTTCTGTATATTATTCCTCCAATGGTTTG
>Ga0307515_10022184_pt1 | contig 11205 bp, 11 predicted proteins | sample 17_EM_MG_FD_194513 | JGI IMG/M metagenome (GOLD analysis project Ga0307515, IMG submission 194513) | Populus trichocarpa ectomycorrhiza microbial communities from riparian zone in the Pacific Northwest, United States - 17_EM | ecosystem: Host-associated > Plants > Roots > Unclassified | place... | reverse complement strand
CAGCCCATCGCGGCAACCCGTCCGGACACCGTGGTCGCGCGGCCAGCCGTTCCCGGCGGCCGTTCCCGGCAGGTCTTCCCGAGCAGGTCTTCCCGGCAGGCGTTCCTGGGCGGGCGTGATATGCCGGCCGCCCAGGAACGCCTGCCGGGTTGGGGCTGGTGGTGTCTGGTCCGGGTTGACATTGTCGCATGTTATGACTCACTCTGTTGGGACAAAGGTTGCGACATTTGGAGGTGGGTGGCATGCGCCAGGCGGATCACACGGAGGCTGAGCGGTGGCTTGCCCGGCATGGCTTGGCCGACGCCGAGCCGACCCCGCTGCTCGTGGCGCGGCTGGCGGTGCGGCGGCGTGCCAAGGTTGCCGACAGCCTGCTGCTGGCCGTGTTTCTGATCGGCGCGGCACTCGCGCGCGTGTTGGGTATGTTCACCGACGTCAAGTTTTCCCGGCTGCAGTTTGTCTTGCTGGCGGCGCTGGTGGTCGGGTTGCTGGTGGGGCAGTGGCTGCTCGGCTGGTGGGTGCGGCGTGCCGACCGGCGGGCCGGCGCGCAACTGACCCGGCGGGTGGCCCATCCGGTCGAGCTCGGCTGGCCGGCGGTGCTGGGCCGGCCGTATGCCGTTTTTGCGGTCGCCACCTTTGCCGGCGCGTTGCTGCTCGCGGTGAGCGTGCTGCCGGTTTCGGACTCCAGCTTGCGGTACGGGGCCGTCGTCGTGCTGATCAGCCTTGCCGGCGCCGGTGTCGGCATCGTCATGCAGCTGCACCAGGTGCTGGCGAGCCCGGCCGTGGCGGAGGACGAGGCTTCACTCACGGCCGATGTCATCATGCGGGTCGAGGACGCCCGTGCCCTTGTGACACCCAGCCTGGTGTGGTCGCTGCCGGCCATTTTCCTGTACGGGGAATCGCTCGGCTGGTGGAACGCGGCCTCGGTGGCGCTCGTGGTGGCGGGCGTCATCGCGCTCTGCCTGATCCAGGTCCGGGCCACGGGGGTCGGGACGGCGGCGCGGCGGGCCATGGTCACCCGATGATCGTCATCGACGCGGGCTCGCCGATGCCGCCGTACGAGCAGCTTCGGGCCCAGCTCGCCAGGCAGATCCAGGACCGCTCGCTCGCCGTCGGCGCGAGGCTCCCGACGATCCGCCGGCTTGCGGCCGACCTCGGCCTCGCCGTGAACACCGTCGGCCGGGCGTACCGGGAGCTGGAGGAGGCCGGGCTGATCGAGACGCGTGGGCGGGCCGGCTCGTTCGTCTCGGCCGCCGGCGATCAGGCCCTTGAGCAGGCCCACCGCGCCGCCCGCGACTACGCGGCGGTCATCGCCAGCGTCGGCATCGATCCCACCGAGGCGATCCGGATCGTCGAGGCGGCACTCGGCCACGCTTCCATCCCATAGTCCTTAAGGGACAGTCGAAGGTCGGTCGCCGGCAATCAATGCCCTGCTCCGCTCGACCTTCCGGGTCCTGGCCCGAGCGGCAAGCACGTCAGCACCGAAGGGCTGCTGACCGCACGCACCACTTCCATCGCGCGGGGTGGCGCTGCGGGCTACTCGGCGGCGACCAGGACTTCGACCGGATCGCAGTCGGGTGCGGTGGCGCGCAGCACGATTTTGCCGGGGCCGGTCGGGCGGAGGACCGCAAGGGCACGACCTTCATACGTACGGCGTTCGGTGGCGTCGAAGCGGTCCTCGGTGGCCGGGTCCGCGCTGCCGAAGCCGAGCAGGACGCCCGCTCCGGAGACCTCGACCTGCACCGCCCTGTCCGCCGCGGTGTGCAGGGTGCCGTCCGGGTCGGTCAGGGTCAGGGTGATGTACGCGAGGTCGCCGCCGGTGGCCGTGATGACCGGGCGGTCGGCGTCGGCGCGCAACTGCACCGGGCCGTTCGCGGAGCGCAGGGTGTGCCGGCCGGTCTCGGTGCCGTCGCGGTAGGCGATCGCGACGAGTTCGCCGGGCTCGTACGCCGTGTCGAACTCGGCGCGGAAGCGGTGCTCCGGCCCGGCCGGCCGGCGGCCGAGGGAGCGGCCGTTGACCAGCAGCTCGATCTCGTCGGCGTCGGCGTACGCCTCGATGGTGATGGGTTTGCCGTTGAAGCCCGGCCAGGTCCAGGTGGCGACGGTGTCGCTCCACGCCCAGGGCGAACCGGAGAAGGTCTGTCCGTGGTGGTGCGGGCGCCGGACGGCGAGGTAGGGCCCGGTGCGCAGGCCGAAGACGATCTCGCGGTAGTAGGAGGCGGGGCGGCGGTGGCCGGTGATGTCGATGTCCCCGCAGCCGGCGAGCAGATATGGGTAGGGCGCGGCGAGGGCCGGACGGGGCGTGTCGGGGTTCAGATACTGGGGGCGCCCGATGCCGACCTCGCCCAGGTAGTCCCAGCCGGTCCAGGTGAAGTCGCCGATGACGTGGCCGTGCTGCTGGACCAGTCGCCAGTTGCCGTCGATGCGGGTGGCGAAGGTCTCGGTGCCGAGGATGATGCGGTTGGGGAACAGGTCGCGGTCCAGGCCGTAGCGGGCCTCGGCGTAGTTCATGCCGGCCACGTCGAGCACGGCGAAGGACTCGGCGGTCTTGCGGGTGACGAGTTCGGAGGCGCCGATCGCGTTCATCGCGTCGCCGGCGTCGGCCATCATGGTGTTGATTCCCGTGCCGTCGTCGGCGCCCTGTTGCAAGAGGGCGCCGAGCTCGGACATGACGGCCAGCGCGCCGTTGATGGCGTTGGTGACGTAGCGGGTGTCGTCCAGGGCGCGGACCTTCTCGGCGAGCTTGCGGCCCCAGACGGCTCCGGCCGGCGATCCGGTCTCCGGGATCTCGTTGCCGATCGAGTAGAAGATGACGCTGGGGTGGTTGTAGTCCTTGGCGACCAGCGCCTCGACGTCGCGCTCCCACCACTCGGGGAAGTTCAGGCTGTAATCGAACGGGTTCTTGGCGGCCGTCCACACGTCGAACGTCTCGTCCACGACGAGCATGCCGAGGCGGTCGCAGGCGTCCAGCATCGCCTTGCTCATCGGGTTGTGGGACATCCGGATCGCGTTGAATCCGGCGTCCTTGAGCAGCTGGACCCGGCGCTGCTCGGCCCGGGCGAAGGTCGCCGCGCCGAGTACGCCGTTGTCGTGGTGGATGCAGGCGCCGCGCAGCTTGACCGTCTCGCCGTTGATCCGCAGCCCGCGCTCGGGATCCAGGCTCAGCGAACGGATGCCGAAACTGACAGTCTCGGCGTCGGTGTCCCCGAGGGCCACGGTGGCCGCGTAGAGGGCCGGCGCGTCCGGGCTCCACAGCGCCGGAGAGCGTACGTACAGCCGCTGGCGTACGGTCGCAGGCTCGCCCGGCAGCACGGTGACCTTCGAGACGTCCCTGGCCACCACGCTCCCGGCGGCGTCGCGGATCTGCGTGTCGACGTCGAGCGTACGGAGGACGATCGAGTCGTTCTCGACCCGCGTGGCGACCTCGACCACCGCCCGCTCCGCGTCGATCTCCGGGGTGGCGACCCGCACGCCGTCCGGAGCGATCCGGACCACCTCGCCGACGAGCATCCAGGTGTCGCGGTAGATGCCCGCGCCGGTGTACCAGCGCGAGTCGAGGTGGCTGCGGGCTTCGACGCGGATCTCGTTGTCCTCGCCGAAGCGCAGGAAACGGCCGACGTCGATGAAGAAGTGCGAGTAGCCGTAGGGGCGCTGCCCGGCGTAGTCCCCGTTGACGTACACGACGGCGTCGCGGTAGACGCCCTCGAACTCGATCAGGATCCGCTTGCCGCTGTGCTGCCCGGGCACGGCGAACGTCTTGCGGTACTCGTACGCCCCGCCCGGGAAATACGCGCCGGCACCACCGTCGGTGGCGTCGTCGCCCGCGGCCGTCCGCTCCCGCTCGATCATCGCGTCGTGCGGCAGCACCACGGCCCGGAACGGGACCACGGCGCCGGACAACTCCGCGAAGGGGTTGACCCTGGGCCGGGTCTGCCAGTCGTCGTTGAACGATGTGCGGATCATCTGCAACTCCTCGAATGCGTCGCGGGTCGCCGCCGGGCGACCCGCACCAGCAGGGCCCGGGGGTCCAACGTTGCCACGAGACCTCGCGCGGGAGCGATCAAATCGCCGTCCACCTCGCGGGGCTGGGCGCGGTCCAGACTGATGGCGACCCGCCGCGCCCGGAACGTACGCCGGCGGTGCTCCGCCAGCGCCGTGCCGGCCAGCACCTGTGCGCCCAGGGCCAGCCATTGCGCCGGCCGCCGGGGCTCGATGACCATGACGTCGAGCATCCCGTCGTCCGGTTCCGCGCCGGGCATCAGGTCCAGGCCGCCCTGCAAGCGGCCCACGTTGCCGACCAGGATCGCCCGGGCCCGCAGCCGCACCGGCGGCCGGTCGTCCAGCCGCAGCTCGGCCTCGACCAGGCTGCCGCGGGCGCTTCGCAAACCTCCGATGGCGTACGCGGGCCAGCCGATCCTCGTCTTCAGCAGCTCGGGCGTCTCCCGCAGCATGGCGGCGTCCCACCCGGCACCCGCCATGATCAGGAAGGGCGTGCCGTCGTCGAGCCGGCCGACGTCGAGTTCGCGGTCGGTCCCGTTCAACGCGGTGTCGATCGCCTCCGGGTACGCCAACGGCAGTCCGAGGTTGCGGGCCAGCAGGTTCCCGGTGCCGCCGGGCAGGATGCCCAGGGCCACCCCGGTGCCGGCGAGGGTTTCGGCGACGGCGCGGACCGTACCGTCGCCGCCGGCGGCCAGGACCAGGCCCGCGCCGTCCCGCAGCGCCTGCCGTGCCTGGCCCTGGCCCGGGTCGGCGATGCTGGTCGGCAGGACCACCGGTGCGGGCAGCCCGGACTCGCCGCAGCGCCGGGTGAGTGTCGCGACGAGGGCGCCGACGTCGCGCACCTTCGCCGGGTTCACGACCAGGGCGACGGTGCCGGTGTGCTGGGGGCGGGCGAGCACGCCCGGATCTGTGACAACCACGGTGACTCCTCATGTCCGACGCCCTCACTTTGGCAGCGGGCTTGTGCGGTGTCGTCGTCTGCTGGAGTTAGTGCGGATACCGCATCGGCGTTATTCGACCGGTCGGTCCGCTACGATCGCGACGCGAGACGTCGATGGGGGAGTGCCGGTGAAGCTCAGCAGCCATCTGGTCCAGCGTTTGCTGCGGCTGGATCCGCCCCTGACCCGCGACCTGGTCGTCCAGCGCGACCTGCGGGTGCCCATGCCCGACGGCGTCGAGTTGCTCGCCGACCGGTGGACGCCCCGGACCGGCGGCGGGTCACTGCCGATCGCGCTGATGCGCAGCCCGTACGGTCGCCGCGGCCTGATCGCCGCCGGCTCGGTCCGGCCGCTGGCCGAGCGCGGGTTCCAGGTGCTGATCCAGAGCACCCGGGGGACCTACGGCTCGGGTGGCGATTTCGACCCGATGCGCCGCGAGCGGGACGACGGCCTGGCCACCCTCGATTGGCTGGTCAAGCAGCCGTGGTTCGGCGGCTCCATCGTGCTGTTCGGCGCCAGCTATCTCGGCTACGTGCAGTGGGCGCTGGCCGGTGGCCTGCCGAGCGAGGTCAAGGCCATGGTCCCGCTGATGACCGAGTCCGCCCTGACGCTGGAGTTCCTGCGCCCCGACGCGTTCTCGCTGGAGACGCCGTTCGTCTGGGGCGTCACCAACACCGGCCCGAAGCGCCGCGGGGTGGTCAGCGGGCTCACCCAGATCCGCCGGGCCAGCCGGGCGCTGCGGACGCTGCCGCTGAGCGAGGCCGACGTCACCGCCACCGGCTCCCACGTGGACTACGTCCAGGACATCCTCACCGAGGACGCCGGGTCGTCGCGGTGGGCCGGCATCGACCACACCCACCGGGTGGCCGAGGTCAGCACGCCGGTCAGCTCGATCGGCGGCTGGTACGACATCTTCCTGCCCGGGCAGCTCCGCGACTTCCGCATCCTGCAGGACGCCGGCCGGGCGGCCCGGCTCACGGTCGGGCCGTGGACCCACACGTCGCCGACCAACGTGCCGTTCCGGGAGGTGGTCGAGTTCGGGCTGGCGTACGCCCGGGGCGAGCAGCCGCCACACCGGGCGCCGGTCCGCCTGTACGTGACGGGCGAGGAGGCCTGGCGCGACTTCGAGTCCTGGCCGCCGAGTGGCTACCAACCGCAGCGCTTCCACCTCCAGGCCGATGGCGCGCTGGCCGCCGACCCGCCGGGCGAGGCGGAGCCGGACGGATACACCTACGACCCGGCCGACCCGACGCCCGCGGTCGGCGGCGTCCGGGCCGGGGCCGGCGGCGGCCGCGTCAACAACGCCAAGCTCGAGGCCCGCTCGGACGTGCTCACCTACACGACCGCGGTGTTCGAGCAGGACGTCGAGGTGATCGGCGAGGTCGGCGCCGAGATCTGGTTCCGCTCCAGCCGGCCGCACGCCGACGTGTTCGTCCGGCTCTGCGACGTCGACCCGCGCGGCCGCTCGACCAACGTCTGCGACGGCCTGGTCAGCCTGACCGGCGCCGACGAGATCACCCGCGCGACCGTCCGGCTCTGGCCCACCGCGCACCGGTTCCGGCCCGGCCACCGGATCCGAGTGCAGGTCGCCAGCGGCGCCTTCCCGCGGTACGCCCGCAACCCGGGCACCGGCGAACCCCGCGCCACCGCCACCACATTGCGCGCCGCCGACCAGAGCGTGTACCACGACCCCGGGCACCCGTCGGCGATCATCCTGCCGCTCAGAGCTGGGTCTGGCCGCCGTTGAGTTCGTAGACCGATCCGGTGGTGTACGCGGTTTCGCCGGAGAGCAGGAAAGCGACGACGCCGGCGACCTCGCTCATCGTGTCGACCCGGCCCATCGCGGTCTTCGCGGCGCCGCTCCGCAGGACCGAGGCGGGCGCGTTCGCCATCGGCGGGGTCAGGACCGGGCCCGGCGCGACGGCGTTGATCCGGATGCCACGCTTGGCGTACTCGACCGCCGCCGGACTAGCGACGAACTGGCCGCGCGCGCCGTGGTGGCGGCCGCGCTGTCCGCCCTCGACGTCGCGGCCACCATCTGGACGGAGCAGGACGGCGCGACCCCGCTCGGGGAACTGCTGGACGCGTCCGTGGCCGCAATCAAGCGGTCAGCCGGCGAAGGTGAGCAGGGTCATGCAGGGGCGGTGGTCGCGTAGCGGTGGCCGGTCCAGCAGGGCGCGGAAGGTCCGGGAGGCCCACAGACCGCGACCGGTCGGCAGTTTGCTGTCGGTGGCGGCCGCGATGTGCGGAATCTGCTCGCTCAGCCGCAGGGCCTGCGTGACGGACAGGCTGAACGGCATCGGCGGGGCCGTGTAGCGGTCGGACAACTTCCAGCCCTTGAGAGTGCGGGCACTCAGCAACGCCGGGATGGAGTCGAAGAAGAGCCGGCCGCCGGGGAAGCGGGCGGCGCAGTCGGCGATCAGCGACATGACGTCTTCGCGGTCGAAGTACATGAAAAGCCCTTCGGCGCAGATGAACACGCCGTGCGCCGGGTCGACGCGATCCATCCAGGACCGGTCGAGCGCCGAGGCGGGCAGCGGCTCGATCCGCGGCTCGACCGGCAGGAGCCGGGCGCGCAGGTCGTGCACCGGTGCCAGATCGACCGACAGCCAGGGCACGTCTGGCCTGCCCAACCGCCAGTACGTGGTCTGCAGTCCCTCGCCGAGGGCGACGACGGTGGCCCGCGGGTGACCGTCGAGATAGGCGCGGGTCTCGCGGTCGACGGCCGCGGCCCGCAGGGCGTGGACCTGACTGGGCTTGCCGAAGCGCGCGTAGTCGTACCGGATGGTCTCGTAGAGGCGAACCGACCAGGGGTCGGTGAACGAGGAGCCGGGATGCTGCGACTCCTCGGCGCGGTTGCGCAAGGTCCACAGCAGGGTCTCGGCGACACCGTCCAGCGTCGGAACCACTTCGATAGTCATGGACTCGATGCTTGCCCCGGCGGGCCGGAAAAGCGTCGTGCCGTCGCATTCACTTGGCCGGCCGCCGGCTACCGCAACGGCACTACGCGCCGCTACCGCGGCCGCACCATGCGCCGTCCCGGCGGTGGTTCTACAGTTCTGTGGTGCGCCCGGACCTGCCCTACGCCGTCGGCGGCGCCGCCCTGGGCGCCCTCGTCCTGGGCGACACCGCGCTCGCGCCGGACGCCGGCCCGGTCCGGGCGATCGACGTCGCCCTGGTCCTGATCATGACGGTGGCGGTGGCGGTGTGCCGGCGGTATCCGCTGGTCGCGCTCGGCGTGGTGACCGGGGCGATGCTGGCCTTCCACCTCCGGGTGCACGCCGGGGTCGTCGCCGCGTTCCCAGTCCTCGGCACGGTCTACATCGCCGCCTGGCAGGGATATCGACGCTCCGCCGCCCTGGCGAGCCTCGCCTTCCTCGGCGGTTTCCTGGCCCGCGACATCGCGGCCGCGCCCACCGACCGGCCCGGCCAGCAGGTCGTCGAGCGCACCGCCCTGCTGCTGGGCTGGTTTGTCGCGGCCAACGTCGCCGGGCTCGTCGCGCGGCAGCACCGGGCGTATCTGGAGCAGGTCGAGCATCGGGCAATCGAGGCCGAACGCACCCGCGAGGAGATGGCGTTGCGCCGCGCCGGGGAGGAGCGGCTGCGGATCGCCCGGGACCTGCACGACTCGCTGACCCACAGCATCTCCGTGATCAAGGTGCAGGCCGGGATCGCCGTGCACCTGGCCCGCAAGCGCGACGAGGAGCCGTCGGCCGCGCTGCTGGCGATCCAGGAGGCCAGCAGCGCCGCGATGCGGGAGCTGCGGGCGACGCTGGAGGTGCTGCGCAAGCCCTCCGATGTGGACCGCGTCGGGCTGGCCTGGATGGACGAGCTCGCGGAGCGGACCCGGGCGGCCGGGGTGCCGGTGCAGATCACCGTCTCCGGCCGGCCGCCGGAGCTGCCCGCCGAGGTGGACCAGGCCGGGTATCGCGTCGTCCAGGAGGCCCTGACCAACGTCGCCCGGCACGCCGGCCCCGCCACCGCCCGGGTCGAGGTGGAGTACACCACCGCCCGGCTGACCGTCTCGGTGCACGACGACGGCCGGGCGTCGCCGGCCCGGCCGGTGGCGCCGGGGGTGGGGCTGCGCGGCATGCGGGAACGGGTCACCGGGTTGGGCGGCACGCTGCACGCGGCCCCTCGCGACGGCGGCGGGTTCGCGGTCCGGGCCACCTTTCCGCTGGACGGCCCGGCATGATCCGGGTGCTCCTCGCCGACGACCAGGCCTTGATGCGGGCCGGCTTCCGGGCCCTGCTCGACGCCGAGGACGGCCTGGAAGTCGTCGGCGAGGCGGCCGACGGGGCCGGCGCGGTCCAGCTGTCGCGACGCCTGCGGCCGGACGTCGTGCTGATGGACGTACAGATGCCGGGCCTCGACGGCATCGAGGCCACCCGGCGGATCGCCGCCGATCCCGATCTCGCCGCGGTCCGCGTCCTCATCCTGACCAACTACGGGCTCGACTCCTACGTCTTCGCCGCTCTGCGCGCGGGCGCCAGCGGATTCCTGCTCAAGGACGCCGACCCCGCCGACCTGCTGCAGGCCGTCGCCGTCGTGGCCCGCGGCGACGCGCTGCTCGCCCCGGCGGTCACCCGGACCCTGATCAGCGAGTTCGTCACCGGCTCGCCGCCGGCCGACCCGGCCGCCGGGCGCGGCCTGCTGACCGTACGCGAACAGGAGATCGTCGCTCTGGTCGCCCGCGGGCTGGGCAACGACGAGATCGCCGAGCGGCTGGTGATCAGTCCGTTCACCGCCCGGACGCACATCAACCGGGCGATGACGAAGCTGCACTGCCGCGACCGTGCCCAACTGGTCGTCTGGGCGTACGAATCGGGGCTGATCTCGCCGCGCCGCCGGTGACCCACCCGGTCAGGGCTCGATCAGCAGCTGGGCGATCCGCGCATCGCGCAGGGTGAACCGGTAGTGCAGGTCGACCACGCCGCCGGGGAAGTCGCCCTCCAGGTGGTGCAGCGCGTCGAAGTGCTCGTCGTCGATCCTCGTGGCTTCGGTCAGCTCGGTGGTGTAGGTGTATTCGCTGGCCGAGCGGCTCAACCAGGCCCGGATCTCGGCCGGCCCGTGGTAGGTCTTGCCATCGTCGGTCACGACGGCGTCGGGGGTGTAGGACACGATCGCGGCATCGGCGTCGCGGGCCTGATGTGCGCCGAGGTAGCCGGTGATCGTGGCCGGCAACTCGCGCGGCGCGATTCTTGTTCCGCGACTCCAGTCAACTGTGCTCATGCGCCCAACTGTCCGGTCTCCCGCGGGGAGAGGGTCAAGCGATGCGGGAGAGTGTGCCGATGAGCCCGGGACTGACGATCGGGGAGTTCGCCACCCTGACCCATTTGAGCGTACGGACGCTGCGCCGCTATCACGAGGCCGGACTGCTGGAGCCGGCGACGGTCGACCCGGTCACCGGATACCGGTACTACACGGCCGCGCAGATCCCGCCCGCGCAGGTCATCCACCGGCTCCGGCAGCTGGACGTGCCCTTGGCGGAGGTCAAGTCGATCCTCGCCACCGACGATCCGCAGCGGCGGGCCGACCTGATCGCCGGCCACTTGCAGCGCCTGGAGGAGGCCCTGGACCGCACCCGGGCAGCGGTCGTGTCGCTGCGTCAGCTGCTGCGCGCGGACCCCGAGGACCTGCGGGTCGAGCTGCGCTCGGTACCCGCCCGCCGGGTCGCCGCCATCCGGGGCCAGGTGCAGCTCGCCGACGTGCACGGCTGGTACGACGCCGCGATGGCCGAGCTGGACGCGGCCTTTCCCCCGGCCGAACGCGCCGGACCCTCGGGCGGTTGCTACGCCAACGAGCTGTTCACCGACGGCGCCGGTGCCATGACCGTCTACCGACCGGTCCGTGCCCCGCGCGCCGCCGGCCGGATCGAGGTCGTCGAGCTCGCGGCGGTCGACCTGGCCGTCACCGTCCACCCCGGGCCGCACGACGACATCGACGTCAGCTACGGCCGCCTCGGCGCCTGGGTGGTCGAGCACGCCCTGGCCGTCGCCGGCCCGATCCACGAGAACTACCTGGTCGGACCGTGCGACACCGGCGTTTCCGGCCGGTGGCGCACCGAGATCGGCTGGCCCATCTTCCGCCTCACGCCCGGGTCGGTCTGACCCGGGCCGGGTCCGGGTCTGACCCGGCCCGGCTTCGGGTCAGCGCTGCTTGGCGAACGGCCGGTCCATGATCGTGGCCCGGATCCGGGCCTGGGTGTGCCGCTCGACCGCGGGGTTGGCCGAGCCGCCGCCGGGCTCGCCCCAGATCAGCTCGACCTCGT
>Ga0307515_10022183_pt1 | contig 11205 bp, 1 predicted proteins | sample 17_EM_MG_FD_194513 | JGI IMG/M metagenome (GOLD analysis project Ga0307515, IMG submission 194513) | Populus trichocarpa ectomycorrhiza microbial communities from riparian zone in the Pacific Northwest, United States - 17_EM | ecosystem: Host-associated > Plants > Roots > Unclassified | place... | reverse complement strand
AGGATCCATATTATATATAAGCACCTTAAGTTTTCTATTTCTTTTCAATATGAAATATTTACCATGTCAAATTTTACCCTTGGTTTGACTTGGTGAAAGGCTTGGGTCACCAAATCAACCCACTTTATGTTTTTTAATGAATAACAAAAAATTACGTCATTTTGAATTGTTTTTTGGTATTAAAGAATTGACTTGATTGATTTTAAATTGAGTTAGGCCACATCGATCAAGTCTTCCATATTTAACTCAATTGATTAGATCTACCGAGGTCAATATTTGATTGGTTTAATCATAATGATAAAACCTGACCGGGCCTTGTGGGTTAACTTGGGACTCGGGTGACCCAGGATCTTGGCTTGGTTTCAAATCACAAAAAACTAGGCTTACAATTGGTATGGAAAAACCTGGTCGACTCATCAGGTCAACCTGAAACCCGGGTGACTTGGTGTAAGGGTGATACCTAATTTTATTTTAACAATTTTTTTTATTTTTTTAATAAATTCAAAAAATATAAAGTTAATTTATGAATATTTAGCCTCACATATCCTTTTTATAGCTTACATTGTTTCTTACCTTTTCATTATGGGATAACTATACTACAATTCATATTATTTTTTTATAGCCTCCATCCACATGTATTGTTTTTGGATTTTTTGATGTGGGATAACTATGTATGGCTATATCAATACAGATTGTTTCTTAATTTTTTGATGTTGAATAACTATATATAACCTACATCCATATGGATTATTTCTTAAGTTTTTGATGTGGGATAAATATATTATACTTCACTTTTCTTTTTATAGTTTATATCCACATGAATTATTTATTAACTTTTCAATTTGAGATAATTATACTACAATTCACATTTTTATATATATAGCTTACATCTACATGTATTATTTCAAAACTTTTTCATGTTGGATATTAAAACCTCAAACATATTTTTTTTTCCCAGGTTCCCTAGGTTAACCCATGTAACTTAGTACCTGACCTCTTGGTCGGGTCAATCCTTGGGCCGAGTTTAACAACTATGTGTTTAATGTTAAATCTAACCTGGTTTAAACTCCAGATCAACCTATTTAGATCGGGCTAGATTTAATAATTATTTTTACCACTCATATGTACATCCAACATATTAAATCACAAATCATTCTTACATTTTAGAAATGTGTGTTGTCTTAAGTGTAAGTTTATTATGATTTATTAGAACTCGTGTTTAATTACCTAATATTAATTTCTAAATGTGACACATTGTCTTAATCATAAATTTGACACATTGCTATAACCCTTAGAGCATCCGAAGAGACATGGCCAGAACTATTCCCATCTCGTATCACCATATATATGCAAGGGGAATAATTAAACATATATATACAAGCAATGATGTAAGAATTTTGATTAAGAATGCATGTTATATATTTTCATGGATCCTAATTTTCCAATAATCTTTCGTGTTTTCCTTTTGTGTTCATATTGGTCTCAAGTGCTTGCTAGCCTGAAGTTGACAAAGAGTGCTATATGAACAGTAAAATCATCACCACAAAACCTAACATGATTAAATTCTCTACCTTATTTCATGTTTTTTCATGAAGATGTCTCTAAATGCACATTTACATATTGCCCGAAACCAACTGAAAACATTCATGATTGATAAGTGAATATGTCCCCCACTACCCTGTCTGAATGCTTGATTCTTCTGTGGTTTAAGAAAATGTGAATTAAAAGCTTGATATATATGCATTATGCATCACAAGACCTTATTCACTGAAGATCCAGTGACATGAAGTAAAGCCAACTTCTTGTCGCATGTCCTTTATGTGACCACAAGCTAGTAAACATAAGATTATAATAATTAATGTTCATATTGAATCATTTTACATGTAATCTTTTCCCATTTTACAAAGTGGAGTAGTTTTCTAGCATTCACCATCCTTTCCAGCATGGGTTCTTGTAAAATACTATAAAATATGAATAATAATACTGTTGGAAGTAGTTTTTCAAAGTATTTTGACATGGAAAACACCAAGTTGATTTTTCTTTCCAAATATTTACTAATAATTTTGATAACCTCTCATATTGAAACTATTAAAAAAAGAAAAAAAAATATTTTTCAATCTAAATACATTTTTAAAAACACCTAAACTACAACATCAAATGGAGCTACTGTTTGGAAATACATAAAAGAATATCAAAATATGTACACACACACACACACACACACATTTGCTTTTCTTTGTCACATCTAATCAATTAATGCTTCATATATTAGTAGTCTCGTAGTCTGACTTATTGTTAAAAAAAAAATCAGGCTATCTGCTTAGGTTTTTAGGGCACATAATGAGGAACATTTTAGAGTGGATTTTGTGAAAGATTAATTAATTGATTAAGCAAAATCGCAGTTGGAGTATGGGAATGCATCAGCCTAATAGGCATCATCAATCAGGAAACGTATCCCACTTCCAATATTAAAAAAAATAAAATAATAGGGCATAAAGTTAACTTTTTCCCTTTATATATATGTGTGTGTGTGTGTCTGTGTGTGTGTGTGTGTGTGTTATGGTGTCTTTTTTAATTGATAGATGCTGGTTGATAATTGGAATGGTTTATTATAGTGTTTAACAATTAGACAACTAAGATATTATTAATGTCTTTCTTGATATATATTTTTTTAAATTTTGGCTGACATCATCAAAAATATCATTCTAGGTTAGTTCTTATGCCATGCATGAATTGAGAGAGCATATTCTTATGCACGATACTATAATTAATTCCATACATTAAAGCAAAATCTCATGTTTACTTGTCCTAAATCTGATTTCATCAAGTGGAAATTATATATGTTTGTGTGTTGTTGATAAGGTTGCATGTCATAGTTCCATTGACAACTTTTAATACATCTCTTCTTTACATATGATCTGTTCGCATGATCTTGGACCGTTGAAGGAGACCTTACTAATTTCTCCTACAGAGGAGAAACTATTGCAAAGAGTATATGATATAATTGTTTCTCATGTTTATATTGATTCGAATGGTGGTATATATTACAGAATAGTATTTTTAACTATTATGTACTAATATAAAGCTAGGATTAAGGCTGACCCATGTATCATGGAGTTTTATTTATAATAAATACAATCCCTATAAATATTCTCCAATTAACTCCTCTTCCTTAAATTGATGCATAGTTATCTTTAATCTTCAATATCCAACTTGTAAAGTGAGTTTTAGAGGATTTTAGTAGAGACTGTCTTTGATTGTTAATTTATATGCTAGCTAATTGGTTTTTAAATTTTACAATTGAGAACTGGATTATCTTAACTTGAAGTTTTTCCTTAATGAAATGTCGATTCACCTCAACATGTTTTATATGGTCATATTGAACTAGATTATAAGCTAATTCTATGTATGCATTCTTGTTGTAAAAAAGTCACATCCTATCATTTGGTGTGTAACTAATTTTCATGAATACCTCCTTCAACCATAAGAGCTCACAGAATCTCTTGGTCATTTTTTTGAACTCAACTTTTGTACTAGATAATGCTGCTATCTTTTGCTTCTTACTTCTCCATGTAATTAGGTCATTTCCTATAAAGATGAAATAACTTGATATAAATCTCAAGTGATGCTTCCTTCCTAATTTACATCTATATATCCATCAATGTTCAAGTGCTTGTTTTTTTTATAACACAAGCCTTTTAACAAGTGTTGATTTCAAGTATCAGAGAATCTAATCTATTTGTTTGTATGTTTTTTCACTTGAATTATCTATAAACTAACTCATCAGGCTTATAGTATAAGCTATATCCAAAAATGTATGAGATAAGTACATCGGTTTCTAACTAATTGTTAATGCCTTTCTTTATTAGTGAAAGTGAAAACTTGATATGGGTATTCTTTAAGACTATAATTTGTATGATTGGAGTGTCAACTAGTTTACAATCTAGCACCTATTTTGAAACTAAGTCCACCATATACATTCTTTATAATAGGAAGATACCTCTTGCTAATCCAGCTACCTCAATGCCTATAAAATGTTTCAATCTCCTAAGATTCTTTAATTCGAATTTAGTTGCCATTTTTTTTTTATTCTCAAAATATCTTCGTATCGTTGACTATAATTATCATATCATCAATATGAATTATCAAGGTCATTACCTTCCCTTTCCTGTTTGAGAAACAAGGTATGATCTAAATTGCTTTGTTTGAATCCATGTTTCTTTATAGTTGAACTAAAGCGTCTAAACCATGCACAAGGTGATTTTTTGAACCTATACATAACTTTTTGCAACTTATACATTAATCTAATTTGTGAGCCTGTAGTGCATCAAGGTGGAATGTACATATAAACTTGTTTTTCTATCTCCATAGAGTAAAGTGTTTTTGACATTGAACTGATGTAATTGGTAATCCAAATTTACTGCTACAAAATATCAAAACCCTGATTGTATTCAATTTCACAATTAGAGATAACTTCTTTTAGTATTTTATGTCATATGTTTGAGTATACTCTTTTATCACGAGTGTTTCTTTGTATATTTTAATATTTCCATCTACCTTATGTTTGGTAAAAAAAAGAACATTTTGCAACCTAGAGGTTTTCTTTTCCCCATGAGGGGGAATAAAAATCCACATTTGATTTTTCTATAATGCCTCCATTTCTACCATTATTGATTTAGTCCATTCTGGTTTCAATAGATCTTCTTGTAGCTTTTTAGGAACCTATATAGATGACAACAAGTGTACAAAAGCTTAAAATAGTTCTAATAGCTTCTATAATGATACATGACAATTGCAAACTTTTATTTTTCTGCCATGTGCCTTTAAGAATATTGATTTGGTGGTTTCTCATTATTATACTTGAAAGGTAATCTATATCCGGTAGAAGTATCTATTTTATTGATAGGTGAAGTGGATTGTATTAACTCAAGAATATTATTAGGAGATTATCTTTTTGGTATTCTTGAAGATATTCATGTATCTTCAACCTATAGTTGGATTGTTACATACCTAAAAAAACTATAAAGAACAACATATGGATCAAATTTTATACGTTGATTTTTATGAATAAAAACAAAAACATCACAATAACAAAATATGATGAGTATATATTAAGATAGATTGTATCGTTATGACTATTTCTTCATTCTAGTAATAGCATAACATATAATCTTTGATAAGGCATGCTCTAGATGTTTCATAGATATGTTTGTTCTTTCTTTCTATATTTCCATGCTGCTAAGGTGTTTGAATACAAGATGTTTTATGAAGGAAAGCATTTGTCTGAAAGTACTTGTGAAATTCATAGTTATCATACTCTCTTACATTATTAATGTGAATAATTTGAACATTAGTTGCAAATTAATTTTGATCCGTTGTATGAAAAATCTTGAAATTACTAAATTCTTCATGTTTATTTCTCAATAAATAAAGGTGAGGGTCCTCGAATATCAAACTGAATCAAGTAAAATGGTATATTACCTGTATTAAAGCCTAAAGAATACATGTATCACATTTAAAGTCTGAATCTTTCAACAACAAAAAAAAACTAGAAAATAAATGCTTTAAATAGTTAGATGATGGATGCCCTAATCAAAGGTTCCATAACCATATATGTCTCTTCTTGACTCGTGTTAAGTCTTGTATATTTTTGCCTTGCTGGTATTGAAATCATCCACAAAATATAGTGTCTCTCTTTTGATACCTTACAAAACCACCTACACCCAAAACCAGTAGCTCCATGGCAAAACCAACTAGGTTTTAGCCTATTAGAACCCTAGCCAACCCATCTAGAAGACCTAAATTTGCCTATAAAATAAGGGGTTGAATAATATAGAGGGAAGGAGGAAAAACAGAGAAAAACATAGGGAAAGAGGTGAAAGAAAAGAATAAAAGAGAAACTTAGGCTAAGGTGCAAGAGTCCTATCTAGAAAGTTTTTGAAGCTTTAACTCTGATCTAGGAGGTCTGAAAACAAGAAGAAAGGCAGGCAACACCAAGAATTAATTCAGATTTGGATTTTCAAAGCTAAGAAGGTATACACATTCAAACCTAGAAAATAGACTCTATGAGGCTTGTTGGATCCTTCTTTTATGTTCAATATGAAGTCTTGAATGCCTTGATATGCTCTTGCTTGTTTTTCTGCCATTTCATTACATGAAACCTTGGTTTAATGGATGTCAAAGGTGGCAGCAAATAAGAAGGGGCATTTTCTATTAATAAAAGGATAGCCCCTACTTCTAAGTAGTTGGTTCGACCTTTTGAAGTGAAAATGGTCAGATTTTAAAGCTCATTATGTTAAATATTGATTACTATTTTGAGTTAGTAGCATTTAAGATTGAAAATCAATGCTTTTTTTTGAGTTCTTGTGTTGTTTTGTTGTTTCTTTGTCCATAATAATGTTCCTCACTACTAATATGGTCTGTTAGGATAAGAAGGATACGTTTTAAAGGCCAAAAAAGGCTATTCTGGGTGCATTTACTCTTTAGGGTTTCTAGTTTGCTTTTTTATGGGTTTTAGGCAGATTCATTTGTTGAATCTTGCCTTAGGTGCTAGTTTCAAAGCTTGTTTGGTTTTGTTTCTGATTCCCATAGGTTTGCCCATCATCGTTGATAAGTAATCTAGAAGTTTTTTTTTTCATCAATAACAACTTTTAATAGATTTAAATTCTAGGGTTTTTGTTTCGAACCGAAACCTATTTTGGCAAAAATAGCGTGATTTTGATGATCATTAGAACAAATGAACTCTTGATTATTGATTTGTGGAGGATTATGAAAAAAAACATCCATTCCTTTGTTCGAAATTTGCTCTAGATTGAGAATTACATTTTGTGAGGAGACAGAACATTCATCTATTTTTTTTTGTCTTTACTATTTTGATCCATTTTGATTGAAATTTTTTTAAGTTTTCATGTTTTTGCCACTTTTGATCTGTTTCGGTTGTGTTTTCTTTTCATCGATTTTTTTTAAGTTGACTCGATCGGGTTAACCCGGCCATTTCAACCAGGCCGAGTCTGCCCGACCCGACTGAAAGAATAAAATAATAAATAAAGGATAAATAAAAAAGAAAAAAAATATAAAATCAAAATTTTCTTTTCTTTTCTTTAGTTTTTTTGGGTTTTAAGATGTGTTTAGGAAAACTCCTTTTAAACTCTCAGGATTGTTTTTTATTTTCAAGAAACCTACAAATAAAAAAAAATTAGTTTGTGTATTGCATATGGTCAAATCTCTCAAAAAAATAAAGTAAAAAACATATTGTTTAGTATCTTCATACGAAAATAGATATGTGTGTGTGTGTGTGTTTTGACATGCATTTTAGGATTTAATAATTAATTTATTAAATTCATGATAATTTGGCCAGTATTTTAATAAATCACCTTCTTTAATTCATGACAACTAATGGTTAAAAATCTGGGTATAGAACGCTAGACCTACAAGTGAGGTTGATATTTGAAATATCAGGAGTTCACCATAAAATTTTCAAAGTTATCCTAAATATTCACTAATTTTAATTATGAGTATTTTTCACCATAATACACAAATTACGAAGAACCTTTTTTTTTCCTAAGAATTTATTAGGGTACACGAGTCCATAATAAATTCTTAAACACTGGATTTATTCATACGAGTAAATCTTAATCTTAAACCTTTACACCACATCAAACCACACAAAGCAGCTTACCTCAGATAGGTTGTGGTAGGGGTGTTAATACCTTTCCTAGCCACAACTAATTTCTTACCCTCGAATCTCTGATAAAACTAGTACACCCGGATTCCCTAATGATCCTGAACCGAACAATTAGGTGGCGACTCCTTCCGCCCCTACTCTCCTTTCACACACGTGGAACAACTTGGATGAAATTATCTATATAATTAGTTAAAAAAAATTTACCTATGAATTTACAATCTTACAAAAGTTTTCATTGTATTTTTCATGTCATGTTTAGAAAAGTGCTTTTGACAAGCTTAATAGATCTCTAAGGATCCACCCTCCTATTTCAATTGATTTACATGATTATTCATACTATATACATGAGATGTGTCATTTTTATTGAAGTAGGTAATTGTAATCATATCCCAAACTACTTTTATTGTTGGGGTCTGTCTTTGAGAATTTGAATTTTTGTCATCCAAGAATATAACTTTTTTTAAAAATAAGGATTAAGTCTTGTCATCAATTTCAGATTTTATATCACTATTTTGGATCATTACAGTATTTATCGTGAATAAAAAACAGACAATAATACAACTTACTTTAAGTAGAATATATAGAGTGGTTATTATGTTACACATTATATAACTATTTTTTTTTTATCTAAAACCTTTAAAAAACTAATTAGAATTTTTTACTAACTATAAAATTAAATGACGATTGATTTTTCTATTTTTATTCTTTTTACATTGTGATTCACCAAGATGTCTGCTGCAATAATATTATGGAAGGTAAATACAATCTTTATAAATATTTCTCATCCTCTTGACAGGTCACGCTAGCTTATTGGGTAGATGAAGTTTTATTATTTTTAGATCACACTAATAAATATATGATATATAAATAAAACATAATGATTATCATCTCACGATTTCACTGGCTATATATATCTATTTAGTCATTTCATCAATGCATATAAACATGATCACCTTTGTTGTTTTTCCCGTTCTGGCCATTCTAATTTCTTAATGTTGACTTACAAAAACATCATTCTAGGTTAGGTATTAGTAATCATTCATTTGTGCAATTTTGCCGGTTTAATTAACTTTTTTTAATATAAAAAAAATTCTAAAAATTTCTTGTGTGTTTTGTAATAGAAGAAAATCTAAACCATGCAAGTATTAACTTGATATGGCTTAATCAATTTAATGGATGAAAAAAAAACCTAGACAATTAGTGAAATTGTAATTTAACTATAAAAAAATTTCAAGACAATATTTATTTTTAAAAAAAATATTGAGACGACAATATATTGGTTTGATCCAAATCAACCAAGGTTAATATACTAAATTCATGATTTAGGTTATGAGACTATGATAACCCTATAGAAAAATCAAAATAAATTCTCCATCAATGTAATGTTAAAGGATGAAATTGAGAAAAAAATCAATTAAAAAGAAAGACAAAAAAACAACTCGAGTCAATTTAGTTAACCCACCAAACTCAAGATCTAAGTTGTCTAATTTATAATCAACCAAGTTTGAAGTATGAAAATAAAAAAACCATAATTAAAAAAAAGACACAATAAAAAACAGTTCAAGTCAACTTGCGTTAACTAATCAAACTCGTGACCAGAGACATGAAACCAAGAAATATCATAGAAAGCAAATCTAAACAAATTATGAAACTCATTTCCTAGTCAATTTAATGTTGAAAGATAAAATTAAAAATAAATCAATTAAAATAAAGAAGAAAAAATAATTATGAGAATTTGTTTTCTATAATATCGTATTTTTACATTGATTTAGATTTTTTTCTCGTATTATAATGGATATAATTTTTAATAAATATTTTTTTTCTATAATATCACATATTTATTATGAGAATTTGTTTGCTTTTTTGCTTTTGTTTCGATTTTCTTAGGTTTAATCGGGGTAAAAATGAAATAAAATAAAAAGATTCAATAATAATACATGATATTATATGAAACAAATTTTTTATTCTTTTAAATGCATATACTTATTTAAATCTAATTAACACATATCTTATGACGCATGTAAATTTTTAATGATATTAATAACACTAGCTAAAGAAGGGGCGCAATTATAACGAAAATGTGATGTACCATATTTATATTAAAAATAAAAATAATAAAGGGACATTTTGAATATAAAATGAGAAACGTAGACACTCACATAAGGCAATAACTTGTTACATGTCATATTTCTTGTTGCACGTGTGTGGGTGGCATGACGGAAAGTTGGAATTAAGAAGGTGTTATTTAATTGTTTAGTTTCGGATAACTTGGAGATCTAGATGAATTAGTTTTATCAAATATTTTAAGGATGAAGAACTGCTTATAGTTACTAAAGTTACTAAAGGTATTAGCATCCTTAACATATTTTATATTAGGTAGGCTTCATTATATAGTCTAAATATAATTTAAAGGTTTTAATGAGTTTATAACCGATAATTTATCATTGACTCAGAATAAAAATTTACTCTCATTAATAAATTTGGCACTTAGAATTTATTATGGGCTTGTATGCCCAAATAAATTCTTATGAGAAGGGTCTATATAGATACCCTAACAGGGTTCACGTATCCTGGAAAGCAAAAAGATTTACAACTCGTATATTGTGGTGAAAAATATTTCCAATTAAAATTAGTGAATATCTAAAATAATTCTCAAAATTTTCTAGTCAACTCGTAGTATTTAAATATCAGTCTACTTATAGGTCTAACTTTTATACTAGGATGTTGACTATTAATTTTCATGAATTAAAGTTTTAGAGTTATTGAAATATTGACCAAATCCTTAAGGAATTTTACATACTTTTTATAAATTCCAAAAGATGCAAAGGAAAATCAACACAAGTATATTTCTAAAATCATGCTAAAAAAAAAATTTCTATCCATTTTAAAAATAAAAATGTAATTTTGATAAGGATTGAGTCGAATGTAATAAGAAAAAATCATTCTTTTAATTTTTAAAAGAAATATTTTTAGGGCCACGTTTGGCAAAACTATATTTTTGTTCAAAACAAAAAAGTTAAAACAAGTCTAAGGACATGTTTGCCAAACATGCCCTTAAGCCAAAATTTCTTTTTATCAAAACAGTGGCAAACTAAACAAAGCATTAAGTATTTGACCTGGTTTTGACCCGACCGGGTCGACCAGAAAACACTAGTTCAACCATGAACTAAACCAAAAACCAATGTTTAACCTAGAATTAAACTAGAACATAAATTTAAACTGAAACATTCAAACTCAAACCCAGCAACGTAAACATCAAAATAAACCAGATTTCAAGCAATAAAAGGTAATGTTTTGTTTACAATCAAGCATAGATAAAAAAATCAAGTATCCATTTGCTTCAATTATTACTCAAACATCATAATTTTTGTCAAAATGGGTTTCAGTTCAAAACCAAAACCCTATGATTAATACCTACAAAACATGTTATTGATGCACAAAAACCCTAGATTATTTACTAATAATGATATATGAACTTGTAAAAACTAAAATCAAATCAAAATAAAACCTAAAATTGACAC
>Ga0307515_10022182_pt1 | contig 11205 bp, 5 predicted proteins | sample 17_EM_MG_FD_194513 | JGI IMG/M metagenome (GOLD analysis project Ga0307515, IMG submission 194513) | Populus trichocarpa ectomycorrhiza microbial communities from riparian zone in the Pacific Northwest, United States - 17_EM | ecosystem: Host-associated > Plants > Roots > Unclassified | place... | reverse complement strand
TTTTTTTTTGGGTTTTTAGGTTTCAATTTTTCTCTCTCTTTATCTTTTTTTTTCTTTATCCTTCTTCTTTAATTTTCTTATATTTCACCTTATGGCTCGTTTCCTCATCACAAACTCTCTTTTTCTAACTTGACATTTTCTCTCTTTAACCTGGCTCCTCTTGTTCCTTGTTTTACCTTTTTATTTATAAGCAATGATGAAGTTTCTAAAACCTTTACTAGTGGAATGATTGCGATCGTTGGTTCACATGGGTTAATCACAGTCCTCCATTATGGTTATAAAACTTTAACCAAACATTTTTGTGTTGGACTATTTGCACTTGGTTTTGCAGCAATTTTAGAGGGTCAAATTATTTTTTTCTATTGAGCATATAGTACACATGCAGATAAATGAAAATGGTGTGTTGTTTGATATTTTTTGGGAGGCATGGGAGAGAGAAAAGTGTGTCTAAAATGGGATTAAAAAAAATAAAGAGTTGTATAGATGCCATGAAGAAAAGGGGGATTGTTTTGTCCCATGCACCAAAATGATGTCATTTTGGTGCTTGTTTCAATGAAAACTAAGGTTATGTTTGTTTCTCGGAATTCACTTTTCGGGAAATCACTTTCCAAACTTTACTGTGTTTGTTTGACATTAAAAAAGTTGGTCAACGAAAAACACTTTCCAGTCAAAGGAAAATTTAGCTTAGTTTCCAGGAAAGTGTTTTCCTGGAAAATTTGGGCGGAAAACACTTTCCGGAAGTTATGAAAAATTTAGAAATATCATATTATTTGCTGATTATATCAAATTTGGTCATTAAACTTTTGATTGCTATATATATTTTGTTTTGAATATTTATTTTTCAATTTCATCTCTTAAAATTTAATTTTTATATTAACTTTAGTCCTTATTTTTATAATTGTTATTTGCTTTTCCCTTATCATTTTTTTATTGAAATTTTTTATCTATCAAATTTGGTTCTCATTCTTTTGATTGTTACTTATTGTTTTTTAAATAATTTATGAAATGTTAATTATTATTATTTTAATTTCTTCATCTTTCATTTTTTTTTAATTTTTTATATTATATCTCTATTATTTTGATTATTATTTATTTTATTTGAGATAATTTATGAAATTATATTTTTTTTATTTCATTCTCATTCAACTTTTTAATTTATAAGATTTGTTTACATTATTTTAATAAACTTGAGAAAAATAAAACATTAATAAGTTATTTTCCAGCTCATTTTTCATGACATAACCAAACACTGGAAAGTGGAAAGTGTTTTCCAACTTATTTTCCATTACACTACCAAACATCAGAAAATAATTTACTTTCCCGAAATTCACTTTTCAAAAAGAAACTTCTTTCCAGCAAACAAACGGAGCCTAAGTGAAATATACTATTTCACTTAACTTTTTTTTTTTAAATATGGAACAATGTTGTTTCAAAGAGGTTCCTCAATTTTGTTGTCTTTTTTTATTTGATTTTTGGATTTTTTTATTTTTTGATGAATTTCAACTTTTTTCTCAATATTTTGTTCAATTTTGTTCCAGGTTGCATTAAAATGGTCCCTCAATTTCTCTATTTTTTCCAATTCAATTATTGACTTCTCAATTTTCAATTATTTAGTGAATTTCAACATTTTTTCTCCTAATTCCATCCCTGGTTGTATTTAAAATAGTTCCTGAATAATGATGTCTTTTCTAGTGCAGTCATTAACTTTCCAATTATTTATATTCAACCCTTTTTTTTAATTTCGTTTCAAATTGCATTTTTTTAATATTTTTTTATATTGTTTTTTTGGTTGATTGGAATATACTTTTTTAGAAGAAAAAATTCTTTTTTTGATTGAGATGTTTTTTATCATTTTTTTTAACATTTAAGAGTGGTTAAAAAATGAGTTATGATAACTATTTTGAGTAGAAACTCTTTAAACCCACAAAAAATTGAGGTAGCTAAATACCCGAAAATTCATCCTTTATTTTGAGTTATTTTTTACTTTCCTTTCTCCTTAACGAGACCATCATAGCAATTAGCCATTAGTATAATGAAATAATCTTTATAGTGATATTTATTGTGTGAAAATCATCTTTCTAGGTTTTATGATCTTGTTAGACAACAATTTATCTTGGACTCGCCGTAGAAGAAGAAGTAAATTGAGGAAATTCTTATAAATTACATTAAATTCATGAATGGTTTGGCAAGTAGAAATCATTTTAGACTGAGAAGTAATGATAAACAATTTTATTTTATTTTATTGGTGCAAAGGAGTGATGAACGCAACTAGACTAGAGGTGAGCAAAAAAACCGATCAAAACGAGAAAACCGTAAAAAAAACCGATTAAAATTTTGAAAAAACCAGCCGGTTCAGTTCGGTTTCGGTTTTATAAGCAAAAAACAGAAAAAACCGAACCGAACTCAAACCGAAAAAAACAGGAAAAAAATCAAGCCAAAACGAAAAAACCGGGCCAAAACTAGAAAAAACCGAGCCAAAACCGGAAAAAACCGAGCCAAAACCGAGAAAACTGAGCCAAACCGGTTTGAACCGGTTTTTGCCCTAAAAAACTCAAACCGAACCGAACAAAAACCGGTTGGTTTGACTCGGTTTCGGTTCGGTTTCGGTTTTTTTTTTTAAAAAATTCAGTTTAGTTATTTTTTTTTATAAAAACTAAATCGAACCGAAAACGATCAACCCTAAAGTCTTAAGAAAAAAAACTCCCAAATGATCACTAGAAGATGTGGCTATACTTCTGTGGTCGAAGTAACACCGAAGCCATGATATAAACAAATAAATAATGTTAAAGCCAATGAATTAAAGGTTGGACTGCCACTCACATGTCTTCCCTTCAAAAGACGTCGGATTCTCTTTCAGCTATGCTCTTCCATGTGGGATTTTTTTATTTATTCTCAATATGAGAAAATCTCCATCTTCCCTTAATTTCTTCTTAGATTGAAATCTCTGACTTCAGATATTCATATCTTTTGAAAGAAATAAAAAAAAAAACTTTATGCTTAATTAATTAAAATATTTTCGGTGTTCGATGATTATATCAATTTAAAACAAAACTCAGTTTAGATCTAAGCAAATTATTAGCTTTATGGTATTTTTATCCGCTAATTAATAAGAATTTTGAAAGTATAGTAGTGATTGTTTTTTAAAATAATATCTTTTTTTATTTATTTTAAATTAATTTTAATATTAATATATCAAAACAATCTAAATATATTAAAAAATTTAAATTCTAACTAACCCCGTTAAAATGCAATACCGAGTAAACAGGTAGGGGTAGAAATTCGAAATTCAAACTGTGGGAGTCCGTACATTATTTAGATTAATAGAGAAGATGGAATTAATTAGTAACATTTATTATGGGCACGAAAAGTGTTGGTTGATACACTGCGAGAGTCGTGTGACTGCATTTAAGGCTGTCGTTTTGGTAGCTTGGCAAATATCATGCCCCTCCTCCGTGAGACTTCTATCACTTTAGCCGCAGCCCGCAGGTAGTAAGCTTCTTTATTAAACTTTACTTGGCTTAATATGTGATCTCAGTCTTTTTCAAATTTAAATTTAGTAAGAATTGACTCAGTGTAATCTTATTGATAATTTGATAAATTAATCTATATTTTATTGATATAATTCAAACCTTGTTTGATTTTATTTTTTTTAATTAAAACAACATTGTTTAAACTTAATTTTTTTTTAAATAACTCATTTTAAATTAACATGAATAAACTCATTTAATTTATAATCTAAGCTTGATCTGAGTCGAGTTAGGTTTAATAACTTTATTGGATTCAAGAGAAAATATAAGAATATAGTTGGTAATAAATATGAACCCTTCTTGCTTTATTTTTATAAGTAATTAAATAGGTTTATATATCCATAGGTAACCTAAGGTATTTCAAGATCTAAGAAATTTTAGAGTATAATTGAAATTGTTTTTTAAAGTATTTTTTTGTTAGAAATATATTAAAATAATTTTTTTTATTTTTTTAAATTTTTTTTTAATAATTTATACATTAAAATAATCTAAAAACATAAAAATAAATAAATTTTAACTGAAATGAACACGAAAACAAGCATTGGCGAGATGATGTGCTATCAAACACTATACTAGTGATTTTATCCATCACAGATGGCCTAGAATTGAATATTTGGCCGGCAACTAGTTCATTGATTTGCATCTATGGTATGGACTGCACTAAGCTCCTGTTTGGCAATGCATTTTAAATGGGATCAAGTAAATTTTGAATTTTTTTTTTTTATAAAATTATTGTTTTTATATCATTTTGATATATTAGTATTAAAAATATTTTTTAAAATAAAAATATTATTTTAATATATTTTCAAACAAAAATACACTTTAAAAATAACTATTATTACAATACGTCGGAACACCAGTTTAATTATTGTTGATAAAGCCTTGTAGGTCAACCTCTTCTGTCTTGTAATGTAAAATGCTAGCAGAAACATTTCAAAATTCAAATGTTTGGGGCAACTTGGTAGGCACTAAAAATATTTAATGGCCCTTCAAGAGTTGGGTTTGGAAAATCAAACCAGGCACAAAATAGTAATTCCTGGTTGCTGGTTAATATTTAGAATCAAACCTTCAATTACTCAATCTTTATATTGAAAGTTGTACTGTTCTTCACATTTGTGAAACAGCTTCCTCAAATTCTCAAAGTAACCGTGCTCAAATTTCCAAAGTCCAAACACGACCTTAAGTTTTAGTTAATAAAATCAGGGTAAAAAAAAAAAAAAAAAAGCTGACAACCATGACTGAAGGCAGTTTCCTATCAAGTTCTTCTGTCTGTGATCTCATCTTCCCACCGTCTTGTTCTTCTGTAGCAATACACGTTCGACAAGAAACCAAGTTGTAACCCCACAAGAATCTCTCAATGATTTTATTGTCCCTTAAGTCCCGGTAAAGAAAAGAGAGAAAAACAGAACCAACAAAACCTTTGACGCTCTCTTTCTCTAGCAATGAGCGAATCTAAGAGAGCACACTTATACACACCACAAAGGCAATGTACCGACTGTATTTGTTCTCATTTGTGGATCTGAGTCTTAATTTGAATGTTCTGCAGCTTGCAGGTGAGAAATAGGAATTCACTGAAACTGTTTATGATCAGACCTGATCACTGTCGCCTTGCCTGCAGGAGGTTGTTTTTCATGCTTTTCTCTCATCTGGGTTCGTGTATTTTCTCTTGTTTTGTAGTTTTTACATGGTTTATGCGTGGAGGATGATGAAGAGATAACTGGGTTGAGGAATGCTGAGAAAGAACAGAAAGAACGGACCAAGAATTTAGGTACTCGCTTGTTAATTTGTTTTTCTGATATTATAGGTTCCATGTGTTTGTTTATCATTGATGCTCATAAAGCCTGCAACATAAAAATGTTATGTTTTAAACCAAAGAAAAAAAGGGGTCCAATTTTAATGTTTAAGCCTATGAACCTGACCTTTCATTTCATGATCAATCAGCAAAGGTCATTTTCGTTGAGAAGTTGCTTAGAAACTATCAGTACTTAATCTCTTGGACTTGCCCTGTAGTTTATGCCTGAAGATTTCAAAAGGTGAATGATCCTTTTCTTTTCTAATGGACATGCTAATTGTTTATTATGACGGCAGCTGATTGTTTATTCTGTTTGTGTTCGAGCTGACACAAAGCAGATTCTGATTTGCAGACAATCATTGAAAAGTTTGGAGAGAATATCCAAAACTATGTGAGTATTCTGTTAGAGTTTTTTTTTTTTTCCAACTCAATTTGTCATATTTGGTTGTTCGAGTACCAATAGAATCTGACTTTGTCAAATCAAAATTCTGTGTTAGAATATGTACAGATCATTTGTAACATGTGATGATCCGAAAGGAGTTGTAGAATGCGGGACAATTAGAAAATCCAAGAGTGGTTCCCACAAAATGGAGCATGAGATCATAAGCCATAAAGCACAGAAGAACTCAAAAGCAGATTTGACAGTCATAGCTGAAAAGAAGGAGCTGGTCTCTAAAGGGATTGTGGAAGAGTATCGCACTCCATCTTCATTTCAACTCCTGGAGGTCTCAAGAGGAGCTCAGAAGCTGAACCAGACGATCAACTCGTGGTCTAAGGGGTTGAGCTCTGATGGCCAGTCTAAAGATATTGCAAAAGATTTGTTGAAAGGGGCTCTTGATATGCAGGAGTCTCTCCTCATGCTTGGTAAGCTGCAAGAAGCCTCGCATTATATGGCCCAGCTGAAAAGGCAGAAGGAGAAGCTAAAAAGAGGAAAAATTAATGAAGTCGGGGCTGAAATGATGAATTCACATCAATTTGGCGATCTACATTGCCAGACAGGATTTCAAAAGCCACTGCTTTCTGCTGATGGTTCTTCCAATGATTACATTGATGAGCTTAAGAAAGCAATCACAGATAGCCTTGGCAGGCATAATTTGCTCCCAAACAGAACCACCCGAGAGAAGACGTCCAAAGAAAGGAGAAAGAGGGACTCAGCTCCAGATGTCCCCTCCACAAGCTCAAGCCAGTCATCAGTGGCTCAGTCTAGCAGCAGTCATTCTACTCGCTCCATATCTACAGCAGCTCCTCCAAGGAAGGAAAACAGTCCAAATCTGATTGCCAAGCTAATGGGTCTGGAAGACATGCCATCAAAACCATTGCAAAAACATCCACAAAAACAGTTGGATGTTGAGACTGATTTAAGCCGGAGGAGGCCAAGGCCAGTCTTTGATATTGAAATGCCAAAGGTAAGGAAGCCTCAACCCTTAATGCATAAGGTACGTCCAGAGCAAAGAGCACTGAAGGATATTCTTGAAACCATGCAATTTAAAGGACTCTTGAAATGCCATTCAGTCAAAGAGCTCAAGTCCTGGTCCCATCACTCCAGAGAAACGAATACCAACCGGAGGTCTAGTAATTATATTTCACCTATTGTACTAATAAAACCTGGTGTGTCATGCTTCGAATCAAAAGAGGTGCCTGCACCAATGGTTTGGGAAATGGGAGCCTTGAAAGCTGAATTGATGCCACGAAAAGTGAAGTTAAAAAAAGGACCCGAACCTGATACTAGATCAGTAGACTACAAAGAGGGAACTTATAGCACTAGCAAAATGCTGCGTAAAACAGAAGTTGATGAGCCTACAAACAGAAGGCTGGGCCAGGAGGAAGGAACTAAGGACCGCAGAGAGGTAGTTGTGAAACCAGAAGAAAAAGAAATCAAAACAGTTGTCCAGGAAGAAGTTGCTGTTCGTGAAAACAAAGGGAACGCAGAGCCGGAACCCGAAGAGACTCTAATAAAAATGCTAGGCAAGGAACGAGTAGAGGACCGCAAATATGTAGTTCCAAGAGCAGAAGAGCAAAGAATTAAGACAAAATTGAAGGGTTCGTCCAAGTTGAAAGCTAGCTGTCCTGTAACTAACCAACAACAGAAAAAAGAGACAGCTGTGAAAAAGGTAAATAAGACTCAGAGGGTGGATACTGATAGCAGGAAACGGATAGAGGCAGAGGTTGTGAAGCCTAAAAATGTATCAAGATCTCAAGAACAAGCCAAGGTGATCTCAACGAACACAAGAATTGAACATGGATCAATGACTACAAAGACTCAAATTACTCAACAGAGCAGTACGAATCAAAAATCCATCTTGAAACACACAACAAAAACCACAGTTCACGGCCCTAAAGATCAGAAGCGGAAGATAGTTGCTGAGCCTACAGCAGAAAAACCAACTGTATATCTTCTTACATTTCATCTTCATGATACTGAACAATCTTTCATTTCTGCACTCATTACAGTCTTACTTGCCTAAATGCATGCTCAGATATTTATATTTTAAACTACAAAAATAGGGTCCAGATCATGTGTGAAAAAAGAAAGTTCAAATCTGAAGTTTGGAACACATAATAAGCTTCCCAGGTGACCATGTAATGCTTTGTGTTATAATGATATCTTTCATGCAGAATAAGGAACTAGGATGCAAAGAAGACAAGAAGAATGGCCACAAATGTGATGCTGATCCTGTTTCCAAAGTAACGAATACCCCACTTGCTGGTCAACCATCTACAGAGGAGGAAGCAAATGTCTTAAAATTTCATAATGAAGGTAAATTGGTGAACTCCATTTCAGGATCCTGTCAAGTACGGAAATCCTTGTGATATAAGTGCATTTACATGAGTTTTGCACACGATAATTGTTCATGTTCATCTCAACTTGTGTTCAACATAAACATGTACATTAATGACTGATTCTTTCTCCACATCCACTGATATCGTCACTGAAAACTCGGGTTGGTTGGGGGTAAGGTGGGAATAGAGTAGTGATTTCAATCTTAAGAAAAAGAAAACTGCAGGTAAATAGTTGTTTTAACAAGCCTTATGGTAATGTGGTAAAAGTATCATTCCTAAGAACCTGCTGTCGCTGGTAGGATGAAGCTTATACCAATTATCTTCACCATCCTAGAAATGGTCTCAAGAAAATTATTGTTCTCAACAAAAAGATAGTGGAACCAAGAACTAAAATCAAAAGGCTGTAATAGTGTAATGTGTTCACAATAACCGGAAAAAAAATATTCACAAAGCTATTATACTATTCCTACCTCTAGTATCAAGAATAAACATTGAAACATTTTTGTGTAAATATATAATTTATTACTTTGTCTGATTGTTCTGTCAAATTGCTTTTTTTTCCTCCCTTCAGAACATTGCAGTGACAGCCAGAGTTCTCCCTGCAATCATACATTGGTGACCTCTGAACATGAGGAAGTTGCGAAATCTCCTGAAGAAGCCAACAATGATATGGGTCTCATAGGAGGAGATGGAGAAAGTTCCAAAAATGGAATCCAATTGAATGCTTTACTTTTGAGCAGTCCATTGTTTCTCACTCGTGCAGAGGAGCTTTTCGATCTCAATATGAATAGCCCCGAGACCTTTCCAACATCTGGCATCTGCGATTATCGAATAGCCAGCATGGAACTTTCTTTAGATTATGCTAATGAATACATTGAACGTAGAAGCTGTGTAGATTCACAAACAAGGCATCCGCTGTTACAAACGTGTACAGGAGATTCAAGACTTAATCTTTCTTTAGAGAAGTTGGTGGAGGAAGTTGTTAATGGAGCCAAGACTCTTACTAGTTATTGCAAGCTTGGTTTTTACAACCTTCCAGCTGATAGTCTGTATGGGATACTGGAAAACGATATAAGATGTGGATCAGTAGCGAGTGGAACATGGGATTTGGGGTGGAGGAACGGATTTTCTGTGGATGAAGCTGAGCAAACTGTGAATGACGTAGAGAAGTTGCTTATAAGTGAGTTGATTGAGGAGATGTTTACATAATTAGAGCTTTTAACCCTTTATGTAAAGCAAACTTTTCCTGCTTTGCAGGTCTGAGAGGTAAGAATTCAGAAGCTGTCAGCGTGAATAAGCTAAGCTAGGTAGGGGCTTGCTGTTTATATGGCCATCTAATTAACATACAAACATTTAGGATTTAAGCTAGTAGGTGTTATGGTGATCAAAAAATGTTTGGGGGCAGAAAGACTGTACACAAGTAAACTCATGAAACCAAGCTTTTCAGGATAATTAGTTGATTTCTTGGGTATCTAACTTGAATCCTGCTGATCAATTTATATGCATTAGCTTTTCTAATATTGGCAAAGGACTATGATTCTTGATTCCTTGTCAAGTGAGAAACTGTAAGAATCTAAATTTGGTCTTAATTTTTATAAAATGCATGTCTGCAATCAGCTATTTTTATGTAAAAAATGATAAGAATTGGATTGATTCAGCAACTGCTGTATACAATCATTGTGTTTGACATTGCGTTTCGAAAGCGTTTTTGAAAAAAATTAAAATTTTTTTATTTTTTTCTTTACTTCAAAATAATATATTTTTTAATGTTTTCAAATCATTTTGATGTGCTGATATTAAAACTGATTTTTAAAAAATAAAAAAAATATTATTTTGAAGTGTTTTGGAATGAGAAGGCACTTTGAAAAGCAACCGCTACCACACTCTTAATAACACTAGTCAACTTGTATAGATAGTTTGTTGAGAATTGTATTGTATTATGTACACAACTCCAAAAAAATATTCGTCTCTTTTAATTATGATAATTTCATGAAAAGTAAATCAAAATATATTATGATCATCAATTTAAAATTAATAAAATATTAAAAAATAAAATTAAAAGAAAAAACTTTTGAAGGTGAAATTTAAGAGAAAAAAAATTTGAAAAAAAAAAACTTTTTAAAAGCAAATAAGTTTCTTTTTAAAGTTATAACTAACACCAATTAATCAAACAATATTTTTAAAAGAAAAATAAAATTAAAATCAGTTGTGCTTTAAATATTCAACAATATGCATTTGTTAATGGGAAAAAAACATATCCTTTTGTATGTTTATGTTTTAGTCAACGAATGAGTCATTTTATGATAAAAAATAAATAAATAAATAAATAGAAGATCCTCTTGAACTATTGGTCAAAGTTCGGTGGTCTCTGAATTAAAAAATCTACGTAACTAATATCTGAATAAATTTTTTTAATTTGATTTAATCCACCGTTCCATCCATGATTAAATAGAGCATGTTCTCTACATGTGATTTCCATGATTAAACTCAATACTGATGGCACTTGGACCAACTAATAATTGGGATCCATACAATTTAGCCTAAAAAAACAATACGTTAATAATGCTATTAATAGGATGCAGATCATGAATTCAAATCTGATTTAAAATTGGAAATAATATTAGTTACTTTTTCTATATTACTATATGAAAATTCATTAAAATAGTTTTTTTTATATTTTTTATTGTTGATATTATCATATTAAAATCATCAAAAAATATATATAAAAAATTAATTTAATACTTTCTCATGATAAAAATACTTTTAGAAAACACTTAAAAAAAAAAGGCTACTAAAATGAAAGAGTGGTGTTAAATAATGTAAAATATTGTATATCTAGATTCATTTGCACCATGGATTGTAGTGAAATAATGAATTTTCTTTTAACAAAAACAAATAGCCTAACAATTAGAGATAATACGGTCTTTCACTTTTTTGCACCGCAAATTGACTAACTCACTCTTGAAAGAAAAAAAAATTTAGGGGTTTTTTTTTACTCTTTATTATTTAAAACACAATAAAATAACTCAATTGCTCTTAAATTAAAAAATTCTTTAACCGGCATCCGTGCTTTCTCATATTTTCATCTATATATATATATATATA
>Ga0307515_10022180_pt1 | contig 11207 bp, 12 predicted proteins | sample 17_EM_MG_FD_194513 | JGI IMG/M metagenome (GOLD analysis project Ga0307515, IMG submission 194513) | Populus trichocarpa ectomycorrhiza microbial communities from riparian zone in the Pacific Northwest, United States - 17_EM | ecosystem: Host-associated > Plants > Roots > Unclassified | place... | reverse complement strand
GTTTCACCATGGCGGACACGCTGTCGGGGCCGAGCTCGCCGCCGCCGCGCAGCCCCTCGACGTAGGCCACGCCCAGCCGGGCGGCCAGTTGGGCATCCTCGCCGAAGGTGCCGGCCGAGCGCGACCAGCGGGGCTCGGTCGCCAGGTCGAGCTGCGGGTGCAGGGCGAGGCGCAGCCCGACGGCGACGTACTCCCGGCGGACCGTGTCGGCGAACCGGCGGACCAGGTCGGGGTCGCGCAGCGCCGCCAGGCCCACCGGTTCCGGCCATTCGGAGAAGGCACCGGCCAGCGCGCCGGTGCCCGGATTTTCGGTGAACGAGTGGCGCGGGTCGGTGGACAGCGTCACCGGAATCCCCAGCCTGGTGCCGGCGGCCAGCTCCTGGATCCGGTTGTGCCAGCCGGCGATCTGCCGGGCCGGGCCCGACCCGAGCAGGCAGAGATGGGTCATCTGCTTGCCGCCGATCAGCTCGCGGGCGGTCATCTCGCGCGAGGCGCGTTGCGGGTCCTCGGCCAGCGCACCGCCCTCGCCCATCCAGACCATGGCGTGGAACATCTGCCCGATCTTTTCCACCAGCGTCATCCGGCCGAGCAGGTCGGCCACCCGTTCGCTCACCGGCAGCGCCGGGTCCTGGTAGGGGTGCGCTCCGGTCTGACCGGCGACCATTTCTCTCCTTCGACAGGGTTTGCTTCCGGCAACGCCTGCGGGTCCGGCCCGAAGGTGCCCCACCGTAGCTTAAAAGCCGACGCCTACCTCGGTTTTAGAACGGTGTGATGCAGGTCATGCGACGAGCGGCGGCCGCCTATGCTCAGCTCATGGCTCGCTCCACACGGCCCGCCACGGAGGCCGAGTCCCCCGCCGGTCGACCACCCCGCAAACCCCGGCGCCAAACGGGTACGTACGCGGCGGCCGACGACCGGCGCAAGGCGATCGTGGACGCGGCCATGCAGCGCTTCGCCCGCCTGGGCTATCTCAACTCGTCGACGCAGAAGATCGCCGCGGACGTGGGCATCTCGCATTCCGGCCTGCTCCACCACTTCGGAAGCAAGCAGGGACTGCTGCTGGCGGTCCTGCACGCCCGCGAGGAGCACGCGAAAGCGCTGTTCGACCAGCCCGGCCTGGACGGCGACCCGATCGAGATGATGCGGCGGCGCGTCGTCCTGCTCGAAACCAACGCCACCCAGCCCGGCCTCACCCAGTTGTACACCGTGCTGTCGGCCGAGGCGTCCAACCCGGAGCACCCGGCGCACGCGTACTTCCGCGACCGCTACGAACGGCTCCTCGCGAGCGTGCGGCAGACGCTCGAGAAAGGCCGGGAGTCGGGCGTACTACGGCCCGACATCGACGCGGAAGCCGTCGCGCGAGAGACCTTCGCGGTGTGGGACGGCTTCCAGATCCAGTGGGGCCTCAGCGACGGCGCCTGGGATCTGGTGAGCGCGTATCGCGCCTACCTCGACGGCGTGCTGCGCCGGATCACCGTCGACGGGCGCGGGCTTGACCCGCCCGCCGGGCCCGCAGCGTCCGCAACCTAAGCCCAATCCACGCGCGAATCCTGGTCCTGCGCGACGGGGTGAGCGAGGTCGTTCTGATCTCCGCCAGCGGGGCGAAGAGAATGCTCTGGAGCGCCGAGCGCCCCGCATCGACGACCGCGCCGCCCTCAGCTACATGCGCGAGGTCCTCGTGGAGCTAGCTCGGCCCGGCGCTCTCGGGTAAGCCGGGAATTCCCCGGATTCTCAGTACGGATTGCCGCACACCCGCCACTTGTTGTCCTCCTTGGTCAACCTGAACAAGTGCGCCTCGGAGCTTCCGTCGGCGTAGGTCAACTTCGCGTTCACCGACGCCGAGACGTTGCCGTTTTTGTTATTCACCATCGTGCCGAGGATTTCGTGCTCCGCCATCGCCGGCCGGCCACCGACGATCTCGTCGAACTCATCCGTGGTGAACTCGTCGCGGGCTTGCGTGCACAAGTAGGTATAGGCAACGGCGGTCTCACCTCTCTCGAGGTGATCAATAAAGGCGTCAGCGGTGTCTTGGGCCGGCCCAATCGCCGCGGTCGCGGTTTTGAACAGCCCGTACCCGCCCACAACCGCACCACAACAGCAAAGCGCGACAACCACACCGACGATGACCAGCACGATCTCCGTCGTGTTGTTCTTCTGCGGCGGGGGCGGCGGCCCTGGGTAAACCATGTCCGGTACGGTAACAACCACGATCAATGATCAGCGACCCCAACTAAACATTTCGGGCCCGAATGACACAGCGAGCAGCACAATTAACCTTTTCAGCATCGACCCGCGCTCCGGAACGCTGACCGACACCGGCATATCCACGCCTATCCCCAATCCCGCCTGCATAACGTTCTACGAACCTCGGTAGCGAAAAGCCGTCGGCCGCTGAGATCGCGGCCGGCGGGCAATGGCCGGCTACGGCGCCGGGACGCCGGGGCGGCGGCGTAGCGGAGAGCTGGGCTTGGAAACGGCCAGCGGGTCCCAGTCCGGGCCGATCGGGGTGAGCTTGGCCGGGTCGGCGATCACGGCACCCGCCTTGACTTCGGCGCTGAGCGGCCGGCGAAGGATCGCCCCGGCCGTACCCAAGCCGCTGCTGACCGCGCCGACGATGCCGTTGCCCCAAATGGTGCTGGCGCCGGTGAGCCAAAGACCGCCGATTTCGGTACGCGGGCCCGGCCGGCGCGGACCGATCTGGTCGGCGGCCATCTCGATGCCATAGCAGGAGCCGAGACTTGCCCTTGCGGCGGAACACCTGGCTGCGGCCGCCGACGACCTGATTCTGCTCGAGCACCAGGGTCCGCTTCCCGGCGGCGGTGAGATAGGCGGCGCAGGTGAGCCCGCCGAGGCCGGAGCCGACCACGATCGCATCCCAGTCATTCATGAAGACACCTCCGGGGGCAGGCTAGCGACGTAGTGCTACGCCCACGCCGATGAAGCCGATCAGAATCGAATACACGACGCCGCGTTCGACCAAGCCGATGAGGACACCGGCTTGCGAGGAGAGGTCGGCCATGAAGGCCGCCAGGGAGACGAAGCCGAGTATCCCGAGCGCCACCAAGGCCCGGCCCAGTCCCACGCCGCCCGGTTGTTGGACAGCCGTTTGGGGCTTGATGTCGTTCATGCTCTGTTCCCTTGCTCGTGCCGGTGGTGCGGCGGGCGAAGACTGCGGCGGGCCACTGACACGCGGCCCCGATTTGGGGTCTGGCGAGGGAGCGCGCGAAGACCGGGGAATGGACGGGGGGTGCACGGCTTCGCGTCACGCTGCTCGGCGCGTTTCAGGCGTCTCGCGGTGACGCCGTCCGGCTGCGTGGCGCACATGACCACACCGATCCGCAGGTCCGCGAGCTCACCCGCCGGGGCCAGGACGCGCTGGGCGGGGACGAGTTCGCCGCGGCGTACGCGAAAGGCTGGCACCTGGACGCGACGGCGGCCGTGACCGCGGCCGACCCGGCGCGGCCACCCCGGTGATCGCGAAAAATCGGGTGCGCGAATCGGGACGGTCTCCGTAGGGTCGGCGCGTGCCGGTAATGACCATGCCCAGCGCCCGCGTCCCCGCTGTGCGGGCGACCGGGGAAACGTGCCGGCCGCCCGGCCTGGGCGCGCTGCTCGCCGACGGGCTCAGCGGGGCCGCCGGCGATCCGGTCTCGCTAACCGCGATGTCCCATTGAGCGACACACGCCAGCTCGGTCCCCTACCAAAGCGCGTCCCGGTCGACTCGGAACAGGTGCGTCAGCTTGTCGCCGACCAGTTCCCGCAATGGGCCGGCCTTCCGGTGCGGCCCGTGGCCAACGGTGGCTGGGACAATCGGACCTTCCATCTCGGCACCGCGATGTCGGTGCGGTTGCCCAGCGCGGCCGAGTACGCCCTGGCAGTAGACAAGGAACACCGGTGGCTTCCGGTGTTCGCCCCTCGGCTCCCGCTGCCCATCCCCACCCCACTGGGCAAGGGTGAGCGCGGCGCGGGCTACCCGTTCTCCTGGTCGATCTACCGATGGCTCGACGGCGAGCCGGCGAGCGTGGAGCGGATCGGCGACCCCGTCCGGTTCGCGGCCGATCTGGCCGGGTTCCTGGCGGCCTTGCGGAGCGTCGACACCGCCGACGGTCCCCGCCCCGGAACGCACAATTGGTTCCGCGGCGGCCCGCTACGCACCTACGACGGGGAAGCCCAGCGCGCGCTCGCGGCGCTGGAGGGTCACGTCGACGTCGACCTCGCGCGGGAAATCTGGCGGGGCGCGCTGGACGCCCGCTGGGACGGTGTGCGGAGCTGGTTCCACGGTGACATCGCCCAGGGAAACCTCCTGCTCGACGACGGGAAGCTGTCGGCTGTCATCGACTTCGGGACGTGCGGTGTCGGTGACCCGTCCTGCGACCTGGCGGTTGCCTGGACCTTGCTGACCGCCGACGGCCGGCGGGTGTTCCGGGAGCGGCTGTCCGTCGATGCGGACGGCTGGGCCCGCGGGCGTGGCTGGGCCCTCTGGAAGACCCTCGTCACCTGCGCCAACACCTTGGACGATGCCGACGGGCAGGCCGCGAGCGCCCGGCACGCCCTCGGCGAGATCTTCACTGAGTACAAGAAAGGCACCAGCCGGTAGCGGTCAGTCCGCGCGCGAAGCCGCGGATCCGCCCTACCCCAGCTGGTCGCGGCGGCGGGTCAGGTAGGCGGTTTCGGCGGTGTTGCCCGCCAGCTCGATCGCCTTGTCGTACGCCACCCGCGACTGCTGACTGCGGCCCAGCCGGCGCAGTAACTCGGCGCGGGTCGCCTGGTAGGCGTGATAGCCGGCCAGCTTGTCCTCGAGCCGGTCGACCGCGGCCAGCGCCACCTCCGGGCCGTCGAGCTCGGCGACCGCGATGGCCCGGTTGAGGGCGACGATCGGTGACGGGTCGAGGCGGACGAGCTGATCGTAGAGGGCGACGACCTGCGACCAGTCGGTGTCGCGGATGTCGCGGGCGGAGGTGTGCACGGCGTTGATCGCGGCGAGGATCTGGTAGCGGCCCGGCGCCACCCCGGCGGCCAGCCGCTCGCGCACCAGCCGATGCCCCTCGGCGATCAGCGCCGCGTCCCAGGCCCCTCGGTCCTGCTCGCCGAGTGCGACCAGTTCGCCGCTTGCCGAAACCCGGGCGGTGCGGCGGGCCTCGGTGAGCAGCATCAGCGCCAGCAGCCCGGCCACCTCGCCGTCCGCCGGCAGCAGGGCCCGGATCAGGCGAGTGAGCCGGATCGCTTCGGCGGTCAGGTCGTGCCGCACGGGATCGGTGTCGGGGCCGGTCGCCAGGTAGCCCTCGTTGAAGACGAGGAACAGGACCGCGAGTACGCCGGAGACGCGGGCCGGGAGATCCTCCGCGGACGGCACCCGATACGGGATGCGAGCCGCCTTGATCTTGGCCTTCGCCCGGGTGATCCGCTGCCCCATGGCGCTTTCCTGCACCAGGAAGGCGCGGGCGATCTCGGGCATGGTCAGGCCGCCGACCATGCGCAGCGTCAGCGCCATCCGGGTCTCCATCGCCAGCGCCGGGTGGCAGCAGGTGAAGATCAGCCGGAGCCGCTCGTCGTCGATGGCGCCGAGCGGCTCAGCCGGGTCATCGTCGGACAACATCAGCGCCTCCCGGTGTTTGTCGTCGCGCTTGTTCTCCCGCCGGATCCGGTCGATGGCCTTGCGGTTGGCGGTGGTGGCCAGCCAGGCGCCGGGGTTCGGGGGTACGCCGTCGGCCGGCCACCGCTCGACGGCGGTCGCGAACGCCTCGGCCGCCGCTTCCTCGGCGATGTCGAGGTCGCCGAAACGTCGGGTCAGGGCCGCGACCATCCGCGCCCATTCCTCATGGTGGGCGCGGGTGATCACTTCCGGTACGTCGAGCACGCTCACAGAAACGGGCGCACCTCGATCTTCCGGTTGCACGCTTTCGACCCCTCGGCGGCGAGCTTGAGCACCACGTCGAGGTCGGCGGCCTCGATGACCCAGAAACCGGCGAGGTACTCCTTCGACTCCACGAAGGGCCCGTCGGTGAAGACCGCCGCACCGCTTCGGTTGTCGACGACGGTGGCCGGGTCGGGGGACCCGAGGCCGCCGGCGAAGACCCAGTGGCCCTCGGCCCGGAGCCGGTCGTTGAACGCGTCGATGGCGGCGTCCTCCTTCGGGGTTTCCGGGCCGGTGCCGTCGTCGATCACAGAAACCAGGTACTGCATCTGAAGATCATCTCCTGTGGTTCGGTGCGCCCCTCGCGGGCGGCCGCTCACCCCTGCAACGAACACCGCCGCCCCGATCCGACACCGCCTCCCGGATTTCTTTCAACAGCTTTTCGGGTACGCCGGTCGCGAGCGATCCGACAGCGACAATATCCCCCTCCGGCGGCTCACGGCCCGCCTCGTGGGAACCGCTGTGGTGGAGCCACGATCGCCGGCCCGCCCGCCGGTCCGGCCCGGTCCTGGTCGTAATGCGGGGTTGTTTTACGATTCTCGGCGTATTGTCGATCTGTGACTATCGTTCGGTGCAGCAATGGTGGCCTGTTCGAGACCAAGTGGATTTCGATGATCTCACTGAAATCGATTCGACTGGGGTCGCGTCGACTTCAGCGGTGCCCGGTGCACCGCCGCTGGGAGCTCATTGCGAAGGTCGATCCCTCGCTATTGTCGGCAGCCGAGCGCGTCGCGGCGGCCGCACACCCCGCCGGGCGTCTTCCATAAAGCGTCCGGCCGCGCAACACCAGCGGCTATTTCCCGATTCGCTTGCCGTACCCGTTCCGGAGGCCAGCGGCGCCGCCCTTTGTCCGGTATCTGACTTCGGCGGAAACTCCCGACTCGCGGGCGACCGGCGGCTTAGCGTCAGGAATGCGCAAATTCGTGTACGCGTCAGTTAGGTCGGCTGTCGGAGTCTCGGTAACTATCACCCTGACGACGACGCTGGTCGGCCTCGCGGGCTCCCCAGGAATCGCCGCGGCGGTAGTGAACACCGCGACGTGGCCGGTCACCGACGCACGGCATCATCGGGTGCCGTTGAAGCGTGCCCTGCTCGGCAGCTCCGATCTGCCGGCGGGGTACACGCGAGCGAACGCACCATTCGAGGCCTGGGTCGATATCCCACCAACCAATTTCGGCGAGTCGTGCCCGCCGAGCACGCCGACGGTCGCTTGGAACCGTACTCACGCTGCGGTCGCCGCCTTCGTCAAGTGGCCGGGGGGCCCGACAGAAATGTACGAACTGCTGGTCGTGACGGGTAGTCGGAATGCCCGCGCCGCGGTCGCCGAAACCGCCACGGCGTCGCAGATCTGCCCGCCCGTGGTAGTCGAAAACTTCGGTTCCCAGATGACCGTCTCGTATTTTCCGATGCCGGCGCCGCGGCTCGGTGACGCCTCGGCGGGAATTCGATATGTCATGCGGACCAGCGGCCCCCAGCACGTCGTAGAGTATCGCGACGCGATCATGGTCGCCTGGCGGAGCGTCTTCGCCATGGACGTCGTGCCCGTCGTGTTCGGGTCCGGCAAGCGCTACTTCGGGTCGGTCCACGCGCAGCATCTGTTGGCGGATCCTGACGTGGTGATTCAGGGCAACCGCGTGCTTCACCTGCGCTATCGGGTGCGCCGTTGACCGATCTGAGCGGGTACGCGAAGAAGTCCACCGCGAACGGTGACACACGATAGGCCCTGGGCGGTCCAGCAGGTTCGGCTGGCCAAGTGCCCGGAGCACCGGCTGGGCAAGCCCTGAGAACGGCGGCTCCCCTCGCGATCGGCGCGCTCCCGTTTTTGTCGGGGGTGCGTGGCAGTCTCTCGCGCATGGAATCGCATTCGCGGGAGATGTGGGACGGGCAGGCGGCAACGTTCGACGACGAGGCCGACCATGGCCTCCGCGACCCCCTGGTGAGCAGCGCCTGGGCCGCCCTGATGACCGCCGCGCTACCCGCCGCCCCGGCGTCGGTCGTCGATCTCGGCTGCGGAACGGGCAGCCTCTCGGTCGTCCTCGCCCGGGCGGGGCACCGCGTGCGCGGCCTCGACGTCTCAGCTCGCATGCTCGAGGTGGCCGGCCGAAAGGCGGCCGGGCACGGCCTCGACGTGGCGTTTGTCCACGGCGACGCTTCCCATCCGCCGTTTCGGCGCGCTGCCTTCGACGTCGTTCTGGCCCGGCACGTGCTCTGGGCGCTGCCTGATCCCGCCGCCGCCCTGGCGCGCTGGGTCGCGCTGCTGCGTCCCGGTGGCCGGCTGGTCCTCATCGAGGGCAGGTGGGCGACGGGCGCGGGGCTGCCCGCACGGGAGTGCGCCGCGCTCGTCCGCCAGCACCGCGCAGAGGCCACCGTCGAGCCGCTCAACGATCCGGCCCTCTGGGGAAGGGCAATCACCGACGAACGGTACGTACTGCTCAGCCGTGCCTGAGCGCCCAGCTCGCCGAGTTGGCACTAGCGCCAACCGGTTTGTTATGGAGACCTATTGGCATGACTACAGACGTCCGAGGTCGGGACCTCGAGCCCGCACCCGCCGTCCGCCCACCCGGTCAACGGCCTGGACGACGTGGTGCACCAGCGGGTCCGGCTGGGCATCCTCACCATCGCGCACGAGGCGCGCCGGGTCGAGTTCGGCTACCTGCGCGCCCAGTTGCAGCTGACCGTCGGCAACCTCTCCCAGCATGTCGGCGTGCTGGAAACGGCCGGCCTGGTCGAGGTCGAGAAGGGGTACGAGGGCCGCCGCGGCCGCACCTGGATCACCCTCACCGCCGCCGGCAGCACCGCGCTCGCCGACGAGATCGGCCGGCTGAAGCTGCTCATCGCGCGGGTCGAGACCACCCAAGACGAACGATGACCGCCTACGGCAGGCGCAGCCGGACCTGCACCGGCAGGTGGTCGCTCGGGTACTGGGTGCCGCGGCGGTAGGTGTTCATCAGCGCCGCCACCGCGGTGACGCCCGGCGTGGTGAGGATCCAGTCGTCCCGCTCGCCGTCGGGCACCAGCGCCTGATAGTTGTGGATTGTCGCGTACGCCGGGCCGTGCCGTAGCGCGGCGATCCAGCTGTCGCGATACCCCGCCTGGTTGACCAGCAGGTTGTAGGCGCGGCTGCTCGGCTTCGCCGGGGAGTTGAAGTCCCCGGTCAGCAGGATCGGCAGCCGGTCGAGCCCGGCGAGTCGATCCCGGATGAGCTGCGCGGCGTGCCGGCGGGCGTTTTCGCTGACGTTGTCCAGGTGGGTGTTGACGGCGTAGAAGTGCCTGCCGGTTTCGAGGTCGGTGAACAGCACCCAGGTGACCATCCGCACGTGGGCGGAGCCCCAGCTGATGGATCCCGGCACCTGTGGCGTGCCGGAGAGCCAGAAGTTTCCGGAGCGCTGCGGTGCCAGCCGGTCCTTGTCGAAGAAGATCGCCATGTGCTCGCCGCGAGTGCCCCCGTTGCGGCCCATGCCGATGTAGTCGTACCTGGCACCCAGGTCCTTTTCGATGTCGCGCAGCTGGGCGATGAGCCCTTCCTGGGTGCCGATCAGAGCCGGCCGTTCGGCCGTCAGCAGGGCGCGCATCGCCGGGCGCCGCTGCGCCCACGAGTTGGGCTTGCTGCTGCTGGCGTAGCGCAGGTTGAAGGTCATGACGTCCAGGTCGCCGGGTGCGGCCGGGCCGGCGAGTTTGTCCATCGCGGACGGTGCCGGGCCGGCCGGCGCGACCGGGGTGGTGGGGCTTGGCCCGCTCGGCGTGGGTTGCGCCACAGGTTGCACCACGGGCTGTGCCACGGGCTGTGCCACGGGTTGTCCGGCGCCGAGGTCGACGCTGACCTCGTCCGTGCCGATGCCGGTGAGCGTCAGGAGGATCAGCGTCGGCAGGGCGAGGACTCGGCCCAGGCGCGATCGACTGCTACGAATCGGCACGACCCGAAGGTACCTCGCCCGCGATCACTTAGAGTCACCGCGCGCACCGATCCGGGGCCGGGTGGACGCGCCGGCGAAGGACGACCTGCACTATAGGGTCATGACGTCCCGTGAGCCGCCCCCGGCGAAAGACGACGGCCTTGTCCCCCGCGACCGCGATGCCACCGGCCGCGCGCGGAACGCCCGCCCGCGGGATGGGCTGGGCCGCCCGTTGCCGCGCGGCCTGCCGGGCGTGCCTACGACGCCCGAGGACATCGTGCTTTCGCCGGTCGAATCGCTGCGGGAAGCGGAGCGGCTGCTGGCCGCCGGCCGCCCGTTCCACGCCCACGAGGTCCTGGAAGGCGCCTGGAAAGCGTCCGGCGACGATACCCGCGAGCTGTGGAAGGGCCTCGCCCAATTGGCGGTCGGCATCACCCATGTCCGGCGGGGCAACGAGGTCGGCGCGGTCCGGCTGCTCACCCGAGCCGCCGACCGCATCGAACCGTACGCCGCCGCCGCGCCCTACGGTGTTCCGGTTGCCGCCCTGACGAGCTGGGCCCGCGCGCTGATCGCGCGGATCGAGCAGCACGACGGCGAGCTCCCCGAGGACCAGTTGGCGCCCCACCTGATCGGCTGACCGACGGCGCCGCCGCCGACACCCGCAGGGCACCAACACAGCTCGATCGCGAGTGGACCGCGCACGAACGGTGACATCGCCAAGCCGGTTGCGGGGGCCTGCTCGAATGGGAACGTGGACGACATCGAGGAACGTTTCCTTCGGTTGGCCGAGTTACGGCGCGAAAGCGAGATCCTGGCCGCCCGCGACGACGATCTGCGGCGACGCTGCGATGCCCAGTCCGCCGAGCTCGCCGCCCTCCGCGACCGGCACGCTCTCGAGCAGCGCGACGTCAAGCGCCTCGAGGGTTTGTCCTTCACCCGGGTGCTGGTGGCGCTGCGCGGTTCCCGCGAGGACAGGCTGGCGCAGGAACGCGCCGAGGCCGACGCCGCGCTCTACCGGGTGGCGGAGGTGCAGGCGCGGCTCACCGCGCTGCAAAGCGAACGGGCTTCCGTCGAGGCCCGGCTGGCCGAACTCGCCGACCTCCCGGCCCGGTACGCGGCCGCGGTCGACGAAAAGGAGCGTTATGCGCGCGCGACCGGCGGTCCGACGGCGGACCGGCTGATGGCGCTCGCCGAGCAGCGCGGCCGGACCGAGGCCGAGCTGCGCGAGCTAGGCGAGGCGGCCCGGGCCGCGGAGGCCGCGCGGCGGGCGCTCGATGAGGTGGCCCGCCATCTGGACAGCGCCGGCAACTGGTCGACCTACGACACGTTCCTCGGCGGCGGGCTCATCTCCAGCTCGATCAAGCACGATCGGCTCGACAATGCGGCGCGGGCCGCCGCGT
>Ga0307515_10022179_pt1 | contig 11207 bp, 2 predicted proteins | sample 17_EM_MG_FD_194513 | JGI IMG/M metagenome (GOLD analysis project Ga0307515, IMG submission 194513) | Populus trichocarpa ectomycorrhiza microbial communities from riparian zone in the Pacific Northwest, United States - 17_EM | ecosystem: Host-associated > Plants > Roots > Unclassified | place... | reverse complement strand
TCCCTTTTGTAAGTTTTCCTAGATAAACTCTTTTAATGCTCTACCTTCTTCTTTAGTAAGCTTATAGATTGGAAAAAACCTTAGACTTATTCCTAGTTCTAATTCTATCTTATAGTCCCATACTATATACTTTAACAGCTTTTTACTTTCTAGCGACTATAGTTTCTTGCTATACTTATAGTATCTCTTTAGTACATAATCTAACCCTTTCTTGGTTTCTTCGTACGTTGCTCTAACTTAGTACTATACTAACTTAGCTTATTATTACGTCTTACGGCGTTAAGTATCTTTAATATTAACTTAACCTATAACCTAATTAATCTTTAGATTGTATTCCTATAACTAAGGCATTCCTAGTATTGCCTTATTATTCCCTAATAGTAATATATTAAAAGACATCTTAATTTATCTTCCTTTAATGGTTATCTAAATAGGTCCTATTTTAAGTTTAATAATACCTCCTCTATAGGCTATCGGATCTCGTAAAATTATTACTAATAGGTAAGGATATTCCTTTTTCCTATATAGTAACCCCATTCTTTTAACTACTGCTAGCAAAATATGGTTCCTTATTACTCCACTATCTATTAATGCCTTAAACTATTAATCTTGCCACTTTACTTATAAATTTAGGTGTTGTTCTTAAATTCCTTTAAGGGTCTAAGGCTCTACTACTAGTTCCCTCTAGTTCTATAGGCCTCTACTTTTCCTAACTATTAGCTGCTTAATCCTAGTTATACTTAGTCCAACTTAGGCCAATACTTAGTTCGCTTTTTATCTTTAATATACTATAGATAGGTGTTCTCTAGATATTCCTACCATTATTATCTATCTAGGCATTCCTCTATAAGGAATCTTCCTGGTTAAAGTATTAAGTCCCCTTATTCTTAAACTTCTATAGGGTACCAACTATGCATATACTTAGCGTTTTAATATTTTGCCTTATCTGTTAACCAATACATCCTTACTAAATATTTCCGATTCTTATCTTTTAGTGCTCTATGCATATTGCACGCATTATCCACGTATACTATCTACGATAGTGTATAATATGCTTAGTGTCTTAGGTTAACTCTTAGCTTATCTTTATCCTTAAGTTTAAACCTCTTTTTTATTAATCTAAGCGTTATAACTTCGTTCGCAGGTACTAAGATTCGTCTTTTACTTCTCTAGTTCTCTAATTGCTCCTTTAGATCCTTTAATATTATAATTAAGGCTCCTTTAATATAAGTTATAGCCTTCTCTATAATCGGGTAGTCTTAGATAACTTTTTTATCCAACTATATATAGAAATCTTCCCACTTATTATTATATCGCTGTCTATACCACTTTTAGTATAACCCTTTAAGTATATACGGCTCGTCCGTAAGGAAGTATCTTCTTATTACTGCATCGTAATAACCTTTAGTATGTCGTTCTTTAAACCTAGTTAGAATCCCTAGATCCTCTTCTTATTCCAGTTTAATAAGCTACTTAGCTCTTAGTGTGCCTGCTCTAGGCCTATTAGTAGTTCTTTATATAGGTGCTCTATCCCTTATACGCCCTAATATACTAGATCTCTTATTTAGTTTCTATTCTTGCTATAAGGTAATTCTCGCTCTAAATTCCTCTATAGTTTCTTTCCTTTCGCGCCTTGCAAGTGGATCCTTAAAGTTATTATACTTTTTAATCTTAGTATTAACTTTTTAATCTTTAGGCCGAACGCTATATTCCCCTAGTAAGTCTTTTAGGTCTATATATCTATCTCCTAGTCTAACTACTATTTATATTATAGATTCTCTAATCTATAATAAAGCTCCTTGCCTTTTACCTATAGGTATCCTTATTTATACTCCAAATTCTTAATCCCCTGGATTCTTTAATCCTAAGCTTACTTCTAACTTAAGCTTAGCTCCCGCCTTAGTTTAACTAGGCGTCTATAGTATTCTTATTTTATCTTAAGAGTCTTAAATCTTATCTATCTTATCTTATAAATCTAATGCCGTAGAAAACTTTTCTCCCAAGCTTATTTATATGTCTTTAAACTAAGCTATTACTCTACTCTATCGGTTTTCGTCCATTATGGGTCCTTAAGCTGTCCTTATCCTATCTTCGGAATCTTAGATCTCTCTTATTTCATCTTAAGAATCTTAAGCCTTTGGCCTTTTGCCTTTATTAAGTAGTAAGCTAGCACTAGTAGTCGTCTGCTTACTTAATCCTCTTTAGATATTACTCCTTCCGTCTTATAAAGCAATAGATGCCGTATCTAATGGTATTATAATACCCATTACTAAACCTTACTCTATAGCGGTCTTAGTCTCTACTTTTATTATAACTTCTTTAAGGTTTACACGTTTCTAGTAAACTGCCTTTATTTCCTTATTATCTGTAAATGTTTTGCCTATATCAAACTCGTCATCTTTAATATCTGATCTGCGCAATAGTTTATTAGTTCCTCTACATTTTATAGGTTTTAGCTTTTATAGCTAATAGCTTATACTATACTTAGCGTCTTTATAAATTTAGCATGCGTTATTATAACAGAACGCGAAACTTTTAATTAAATATTCTTTTATTCCTTATAGTATATTATCATTCCTCTATACGTATATATCTTTTACTAGTTAGGTTCCCTTTATTACATAGTAACTCTAACTATCTTTATAATCCCTTATAAAATAACCCTGTTTCCCGTAATTTATATAAGCTCTATTTCTAAACTACTAACTTTACTATAGAGTCCGCTTAAATATCTTTTGCTACTAAGATCCCTAGTCTAGCCTATGCTCCTTAGTCCTATAATTACTAAATCCTTAACCTCTAGGTTTCTATGGTTTCTTACTCTATCTTTTATAGGTTTCTTTAGTACCACTTAGGTCCATTAGCTCTGCGCCTTATATAACTATAAAACTCTATCCTAACTTTTCTTAGCCTATTCCCTTTAGAAGATCCTATTATTAATTTTAATTACTTAATCTATTAATTCCCTTAGGGTGTCCGTATCTTCTATCAAAATAATTATATCCTAGACTTTAGCCTTAAGTCCCTATTTATACTATGCTATAAGCGCCCTATTATTCTACTTAACTTATATTACTAGCGTTTAGAACTACGTTATATACTTAATTACTAAGGTTCGTTATATAATATTTTGGAGTTTTCTTTCCGCTATAGTTACTAACTCTAGATCTCTAAATATCTGTATAAGTCGCTCTATAAATCCCTCCCAACTTAAGAATATAAACCGTATGTTTTGGTTTATTATTATTATTTAGTTTATTTATATCTTTGTAAGGTAAGGCTTAAACTATTTAAGTGCTCTTCCTAATAAGAATAATCCCGCATAAACTATCCGATCTATAGATATTGCCAACTTTACTCCTTCCTGCGCTACCTTAAAGTACATTTACGTAAGAAATCCTTTAAGCTTTAATCTTTCTTCTAAGAATCTTTTAATTGATAGTAACTTAACCTTTACTACTCCTATCCTATTAATCCTTTATTTAAGTATTATATTATTCTCTATTAACTGGTTAACTATCTCCTATAGTTGCCTGACCGTTATAGGTTGCTATAAATTAGTATCTACCATACTAGTGTTACCTCCTGACCTTAAAGTAGTTGCTGCCATCAATGGCGTTATAGTGGCTGCTTTTGGTAGTATGTTATTTAACTTATTAAAACTATAACTAGATAGTGATTATATAACGGAACCTTGTAGTAAGTACTATAATAGGCTCGTTATTAAGCTAGGTGTGTAGGTATTATAAGTAAGTTAATAACGTAATAATAACTAGTGGAGTGGTTGCCTAATAGATTAACTCTAATTGTATTCTAAGAATCACTATAAGGAAGGAACTATCTAGGTAGGGACTAAGGGTCCTTAAATACACAACCGTACTTTTATAAAATTCTTCTTATACGTAATATACGTGTTATACGTGTTATACGTACGTTCCCTTCATACACTGCGTACACTGCGTACAACATTATGTAACTCGCTTACTATTCCTCGTCACATGGTTCTACCGGCTCCATCCTAAACCGTGCTTGCATTAACCAACCAGCTTCTTCCGACTCTTCTCTAAGTAGTCGTAGCATCGTACTTAAAGCGTCCGTAACAATTTATCTATATCTAATTATAGACTAGCTCCGTGTAGGGCTTATAAGATAAAGTTAATGTATTTCCAATATTCGGTTAAGTTATTACTATATATTAGGATATTATTAATATAAGTAGTATAGAAGATATTTAGGTAGGGGCGCAGGGTATTATTTATATAATATTAAAACGAGCTTAGAGCGTTTATAAGGCTAAAAGGTATTACTAAGTACTTAAATAGTCTATATTGGGTACGAAATGTAGTAAGCCATTTATCCCCTTTTGCGATATAGAGACGGTTAAATATAGAGATAATATTAAGCTTTGTGTAGTAACAAGCCTTACTTAATTAGTTTAGTGTCTCTTATATTAACGGGATCGGATATTAGTTTTTAATAGTAATAGCGTTAAGAGCCTAGTAGTCTATACAGAAGCGCAAACCGCCGCTAGGTTTCTTAACAAAGATCACTAGTATAGCTATAGGCAATAAGCTTACTCTAATAAATCCTTTACTTAGGTTCTTATCTAAATACTTTTATAGCACTTAGAGTTTATTTTAGAATATTCTGTATAAGGGTCTAAATCCGGGCTACTTTCCTTCTTTAAGTATAATCTTATTATTATATAGTTAGTATTCTGGTAGCTTATTGGCTTCCTTTTATAAGAATACATCTAGGTAATAATAATACTCTATTAGTACCTTTGTGGTAGGGTTAGTGTGCTTCTTTAGTACTAAGGCCTTCTTAATATCGGCTATCGTAATAGTAAAGATTGTATACTTAGGTTTCTTAGCAAGTTGCGCTAACAGGGTAGCTCTAATTATGCGGATATCTAGGGTACTAAGCTTGCTTAGATTGTCTATAGTTTCTTATTTAGGTTTAGGTTTAGTATTAAATATAGAGTTAGTATTAGATTTAGGTTTAGGTTCTTTAAGAATCCCTTTTATAGTGGAATACTAGTCCTTTTAGTATTTTTGTATATAGAGCTTAAGCTTTTACTTGGCTTAGGGCGGTATAGTACTTAGTAATAACTTATAGAATTTAGTAGAGTTTTCGGATCCTTAGTAGATATTAGTAGAATTCTTAGGCATAGAGTGGGCATTAGTAGAAATCTTATGTTGGTGGAATTTAGTGGAATTTCTAGGTTAGTGGAATCTGGTAGATTCCTTAGGTATAGGGTAGATAGTTATAGAAATTTTAGACTGGTGGATCCTGGTGGATTTTTTAGATTTTAGTTTTAGGTCTAAGTAGTAAGTTATAAGGCACTTCTGCTTATAACGGGAGGCAGTAAATAAAAGCTTAAGGTTGTTCTAATTAATAGTTATCTTATATAGCTTTATCTAGGGTTATTTAAGGATTACTAAGTAACCTAAGGTAGTAACAAAAAGTTTAATTAATTCTTTGTAGTTTAGGTATTAGAGTCTTAGGGATACTATATAGGTAATACAGCCTAAAATGGTACGTTTACTATTAAATCCAAATACGTTAATATGCTAGTTAAGGGGGGTTAGGGTAAAACCATTATCTTATATAAAGATCTTATTAATAAATCCTATGCCGCTAGCTCCTATATTAATTAGGATTTAAGCGTTAGCCTATTAACTATTCTACTAAAAACGGCAGTTAATAGTTATGCTACGGTCCTAAAGGTTAGAGTTTATAACATTAAATGCGTTTAATAAAATCCTATAGCAGAGCCGTCCTAGAGAGCGACTTAGCTCAAGGACCTTCCTTTTAGAGGTAATTAAGGTGGGGTTCTTATAGGATATTAGCTGTAGCTTTATCCTTATAAATAGTGCTTACTAGATATAGGGCTAGAACTAGGTAAAGATTAGGGATAGTAACCGGAAGATTAATATAGTAAACGGCTGCTAGTATTAGCCGTTTATAATTTATGTTTAGGTATAGGGATAGAGTAGTAGTTGGAGAAGTAAGAGCTACTTCTATATTTAAAGCAGAGGCCTAGCTTAATACGTTGTTCTTATTTAGAGGACCCTAGTAGGGCATACCCTAGGGTCCTAGTGTTAATATCCATAGTATTAGGGTGCTTAGGCTAAGATAATAACTTAATAAATATTTACGGGGTTGCCGTATTATATTAAGGAGCAGGCTTTGGTATTAGGCGTAGTATATTATTATATCGTTTATTAATAACGTTTATATAAGCATTAAGGGCTCCTAGTAGGTCTACGCCTATTAAGGAGGTTTTTGGTTTAGGGCTTAGGGATTTAACGAGGCTGTTAATTAGTACGGAGTTGTTCCAGCCTATTTTCTTTACGTAATAGTTAATTTTAGAGAAGTATACTAGAAAACTTTTTATTCCTTAAGTTATATAGTTTATCTTTCTTTAAGTAGTAGCTTAGCGGTTTGGGTTACTATATATAGCTTTAAGAAGTACAACTAGGCTTTATACTAAGTTTAGCTAAAGCGGTTTAATAAGGTTAGCTATATTTCCTTCTAATTAACTTAGGGCGTAATAGAGTTAGTTAGCTTTAGTTAGGTAACAATTAGCGTTACTAGTTAGCTTATTTTTAAGCTAGCTTAGAAATAATTAAAACTTTTATTATTTATTAGTAAATACTAGGGGATCTAGTAGTTATTCAGATTATTTCAATATAGTAGTTAGCTTAGGGTAAGTAGCTACTGCAGGTTCGGGGCTCGCGTTCCGCGTATTTATCTCTAGAGATAGCGTTTAGTCTTAAGGTCCTAATATAGGTATCTTAAGGGCGCGGACTTTTTCTTAAAGGTCCTTAATTAATTGCTAGTATCGTGCTTCTTATTCGGCTTATTATTAATTTAAAGTAGCTTAGTTCTATTTAAGGGCGTCTATAAAAGACTTCTATATCCCTACTAATTGTTCTTAAAGTGCGGATATAATACTAGCGGCCGTTATAGGGGCTTTAGGTTTATTCTGTATATTAACAGTAGTATAGGTAGTTAACGCAATATAGTATTACGGAGTAAGTATAAGCGACGATAATATATAGCAAGGTAGATATTATTAAGCTATATATATAAACTATATAAGGAGGTTAAAACGTTATATAAGGAAAAAAGGTAGGAAAACGGGAAGAAAGGGTATATATTATTAACTTAGTTGCTTAGTTAATACATATATAGGCAGAATAGGGTTTAGGTTATAGCCCTAGCAAAACTTAGTAGAATTTAGTAAAACTTAGCAGAATATAGCAGAATGCCGTAGATTGCCGTTAGATTGCCATTAGATTGCCATTAGATTGCCATTAAATTGCCATTTCGCGGTTAGTCTTTAATTGCTAAGTCGGTGGAAATAAGTAGACGTGTACAAGGTATTATGGGGGTGTCCTATAACAAAACTAAACTAAAGAAGGCCGCCGCCTAAAGGGACCTATAAGATGTTAACCTAGCTAAAAAGGGTTAAGAAAGGACTACTTACTAAGCGCTAGTACTAAATCCCGCCGAATTAAAGCTATTAGCTAAATTATCCCTAACTAAAGAAGAATAAGCTATATTAGTACCAGAATTACGCTCCAGATTCCCTAAAGTATTAAAAGAAGTTATATCGCCACTAACTGGCTTAAGATGGCTAAGGGGATTAGCTTAAGGTGTAGAAGGGGCTATAGGGGTTAGAGTGCTGCTAATAAGCTCTATATTATTAAAACGGTCAGTAATACGGCGTAAAGTAGTGTTAATGCTAGTTATACTCCCTTTAAGAAAATTAAGCCGGGCCCCTAGGTCCTTAATATTATAAGAAAGGCGCTAAAGGAGGTTAGTATAACTATTAAGCTCTATAATAACCTTAGTAGAAGTAGCTAGAGTATATTACACCTAAAATAGACTAATTAGCATTAAGAATAGCTAAAAGGATATTAATAAAACCTATAGTAATAAGAGCTTCCTAGAGATGTTCCAAGTTCCATTTTAGTAAATTAGATATACCGTTTAACTAAATAGATAAAACCCTATTAGGAGAAGTTAGGGCTAATTCTTATAGGAAGGATAAAATAAAAGCTAGAATGTCCCTTTATAGAGTAGAGGTTAACTTACTAGGCTTAATAAAAGTAATAGGGTTAAAAGAGACAGTATAAGACTTCCTAGTAGTAGTAGAGCTAAATCTGGCTAAAGGGCTAAAATAGATTCTTATAGTGCTAAAATGGGGCACCTTAGTTATAATTACCTCATTAACTCTAGGAAGGTCCTCTTTAGAAGAATTAAGGTTAATTTTAATTTACTCGCGTTTAGGTATAGCCTTATAGCGCCATTTGCTGCTAAATAAGGGTAGATAGGGTATAGGAGTAGTAGATAAGGCACCAAAGGTAATAGAGCTAGAAGATGCTTTAGTAACGCCGTATTTAGCTAAAGCGGCCCTAATAGAGCAATTATAACGCGGAAGTTTCTTACTGGACCTATTAAAGTAATAAGTGCCTATATAGGCCGTAAGATTATTATTTTTAAGAATGTGGTAGCTATTAGGGTTAATAAGAAACTAAAAGGACTAGAAGAAATCACTTATATATAAAGCGCCTTTATTAAAACTATATAAGTACTATCTATATTACCTTAAAGAGTCTTAATCTAGTCCGTATCTCCTTAGTTAATAGCTAAAATTAGGGCCTAAGCGAGCTTCTAAAATCTAATAAATTGGTTAAATAAGTGTTTAGGGATCTATAGGACCAGTTAGTCTAATAAGCGCGACACTTAACTAAAAAGGTATAATTTAGATTTAATAGGAACCAACCTGGCCGTAATAAAGCGAACTATCTTTAAAGTATCTGCGATATTAAAAATCGGAAATAAACTGGGCCGTATTAAAACTAGCCGCAGTAGAGACAGAATAGACTATATTAAACCGTTAAACCTCCTTATTCTAGAACCGTTTAAGCCACTTTAGGAACTTAGAGAAATAATTATAGCAACCATTAGTTATTGGGGTCTATTTTAATTTATTATTATAAATTCGGGCACAACTCTCTCCTATTACTACTATATTAGGCTAAAGGATAATAGACTTAGGTAAGCAGGTTCTAGATAAAGAAGAGAAAAGAAATTAAAAAAGGAATAAACTATTGCTAATTAAAGTTAGTTGGAATATTTAGGACTATAAGGGTTAGAAGTGTTAGTAGAATTATTAGTAAGGGCTAAAAGAGCTTATAAAGAGCTAGAGAGGAGCAAATTGGACTAAAAATAGGACGAAATTTAAGAATAAGTTACTAAAATTAACAAAAGAATAACTAAAGAGCTTAAAGATTTAAATTCTAGAACTATCTTATAAGATAGTGCTAAGCCACTAGTCCCTAGTCTCTTAGCTAAGAAAACTTAATTTTTAAAGAGCTATATTAAGGATTTAGGGGTCGCAATCTATAAGAAGGGGGGCTTTATTATAAATAGTGACGATTTAGTAATAATTGGAGTAGAGGAGGACTTACTACCTTATACGGAGCCTAAGTGGACCTAAGTTAGGATAATAAGGTATATTTAGTCCAAGCTATAAATAAAATTAGACTAATTAGAGGCTTTACCTTAATTTAGTAAAGTCCTAACTAGACAGCACCAGATAAAACCATAAGCAGCTACTCTAGTAGGGAGATAGCTATTTATAATGTGTTAAATATAGATAGTATCCCCCATTAACTAATTGTGCCGAGTTAAGCCTTTTTCTATTATATTAACTTTAGGAACTCCTAGTTCCTTATAGCTACTTTATAGCATATACAGAAGAAATATTAGTAAAAGATATTGCTAAAATCTATATTAAGGAAGTATTTATAAGATATAGAGTACTAAGTAAAATTATATTAGATAGATATTTAAGATTTATAGCAGTATTTTAAAAAGTATTTTTTAGCGGAATAAGGGGTTTACGTAGTAATATTAATAGCGTATTACCTATAGATAGTTAAATAAAAAGATTAAATTAGACGCTAAAATAGTATCTAAGATATTATATTGATTACGCATAAAATAATTAGGTATTAATTAGGTATTATTATTACTAGTTATATAGTTTATATATAATATAACACTATAAGAAGAAATAGGTATATTACTATTTAAGGCAAATTACGGATATAAACTAAGATTATTATTATTATAGTAAGTAAAGAAAATAAGTAGTATAGCTAAAGAAAGAATAAAGATACTAATAAATCTTTATATAGACTTTATAGAATTAGTAAAGATAGTATAAAAAAGAATAAAAAGGTATTATAATACTAAGAAATCTAAGGGACTAGATCTTAAGGAGGGGGATAAAGTATAGCTACTATATAAAAAATTTAAGAGTTAATAACTAAGTAAGAAATTAAACTATATTAGATTAGAACCTTTTTAAACTAAATAAAGAATTTTACTAGTTATATTTAAGTTAAACCTACTAGCTAAGATAAAGATCTACCCTATATAGTATATTATAATACTAAAGCTAGTATATAGGAATATTAAGCTACTAATTTATAAAGCAGACACGTATAGAGGGTAAGAAAAAGATAAATAGTAAGTTTTAAAGACCACCAGTTATTAAAGCATTAATAATAAAACTACCTAGGAACTACTATAAAACCTAAAAAACGCTATAGAAAAGGTATAGGAGTATTAGAAAAAAGCGGGTTAAGTAATATTAAGAAGGAGTTAAAAATAAAGGGATTAGTTAAAGGTAATAAATAAGCCGGATTATTTAAGGGATCTACTACTAGCGTATTAGTTATTTCCACCTTAACTTAATTAAAATCCTTTTTAACCTTTTTAGCCTTAAGCTTAGAGAGACTTTACTCTATAAAACGTAGCTCCTTTAAGCGCACCTTTTTATAACCCTTTATAAGACGGCTTAGTTAAGTATAAGTATTTAGTTAAGCCTTTAGAGCCTAAGACGCCTTATTAAAATAATGTTAAACTTTAGTAAGGGCCTTCGCTAGCTTACTCTTTAGTTTTTCAGCTATTACTAATATATAAGACCCTAAGGCAGATTAAATAAAGAAGCTAAAGACTTTAAAGATTAATAAAATATATATACTTAGCGTTAGAGACGGATTAAATATTATAGGATAATCGTATATTTACTTATATATATTTAGCGTATAAAGAAGATTAGCGACTAGATAGAGCTATAATTATAATATATACTAATTTTTTCTCCCTATAATAAGAATAGG
>Ga0307515_10022178_pt1 | contig 11207 bp, 9 predicted proteins | sample 17_EM_MG_FD_194513 | JGI IMG/M metagenome (GOLD analysis project Ga0307515, IMG submission 194513) | Populus trichocarpa ectomycorrhiza microbial communities from riparian zone in the Pacific Northwest, United States - 17_EM | ecosystem: Host-associated > Plants > Roots > Unclassified | place... | reverse complement strand
CGTCGTCGGACCTGAGCTGCATGTCCTGCGCCAGCAGAACGCCGCGGCCCTGTTCGAGGGCCGACCACGCGCCCTCGGCGTCGCCGTTCGCCACCGCCGCGGCGGCCGCCTCCACGCCCAGCCCGGCCAGCTGCGACAGTTGGGCCTGGCGTTCGGCACGCGACAGATGACGGTCGACGAACTGCGGCAGAACGGCCAGCATGTGCTGCCAGGCGGCACGCACGGCCGGTTGGTCGTCGCGGTCGGCGGCCAATCGTGCCCAGGAGAATCCATCTCGCAACCGGGCTCGGGGCATGGCCGTCTCGATCGCCGCCGCTCGGCGGAACCAGAGCATGCTCTCCGCGAGCAACGCTTCATCGCCGCCGAGCCCGCCCTCGGCGGCCAGCGTCTCGGCCAGGTCGCCGAGACGCGCGGCATACGCTTCGTCGCCTGCTGGGGTGGCGTCGACGGCCTGCCGGGTCAGGGCCACGGCCGCCCGGACGTCTGCTGCTTTGCGCGTTCGTTGGAACCGGGCGAAGTGGCACTGGGCCAGCGCGGACAGGCAGCCGGCCCGGTCCTGGTGGCCCACCTTCGCCGCGGCCAGCGCTCGCCGGGCGAGACGCATCGCCTTCCGGAGGTCGCTCGCCCGTCCGGTGTGGACGGACCGCCGGGCCAGGGCGTCGGCGAGCGCGCAGAGATGCTCGGCATGATCAGCCGGCGCGGTGGTCAGCAGCGTGATCGTCTCGTTCAGGTTCGCCAGCTCCTGGGTACGGCTGAACCGGGTCTGCAGGGCGGTGGCCAGGAAGAACACGAACGCACTGCGATCGGGGTCCGCCGCCGGGGTCGCCGCGACCGCCTGCCGGTAGACGTGCACCGCGTCGTCGAGATCGACCATGCTGCCGAAGACGCGAAAGCGTAGCCGCAGCGCCGCGCCGAGACCGGCCAGGTGCCGGCCGCGACGTTCGGCGGACGAGACGGCAGCCGCCGATTGTCGGCAGAGTTCTACTCCGTCATCCAGATCATCCGGGTCGCCGGCCGTCAGGAACCGTTCGAGCAGGGCGACCCCCACGGCACCCAGGAAATCGCTTCGTTCCGGCCGGTCGGGCGCAGTCCGGGCGATGGCTTGCCGGCCGCATTCGAGGCCCTCGTCGAGGTCGGCCGCCGAAGCGGCTCGGGTTCGCAGCAGGTTGCCGAGGTTCGCGAGGTAGGTGCCGATCCACGGATCATCGTTGGCGGCCGCATCGAGCGTCTGCCGGCATACCTCGATGGCTTCGTCCAGGTCGCGGCGTTGCCGGCTGTGCAGGAAGCGGGCCTGCAGCGCGCCACCGAGATGCGACAGCACTTTGCTTCGGTCCGGCCCGGCGACCGTGGTCTCGGCGACGACCCGCCGCCACAGCACGACGGCTTCGTCCAGATCGGACGGTGTGCCGGACTGCCGGAATCGGCCGTTCGTCGAGGTCACCGCGTCGTCCCTGGATTTGGCCGGGCCTGGCTAGAGCCCGGCGTCCGCGCGGAGCAGGGCCGCGAGGTCGGGGCGGCCGATCGCGTCCAGTGCGAACGGCAACTCGTCCAGCCTTTCGCGGGCCTCCAGCCACGCCCACAGGCTGCGCGCCTGCTCGCCACGCGGAAAGCGGGCCGCCTGGTTCGCCGGGACCTCGAAGTAATCCACCAGGTCCGGCCAGTTGTCGAGCCGGCGACACACCTCGAGCTTCACCACGCCCGAGAACTTGACCTTGCCGGGCGCCGGGACACGCCGCAGACGGGGCGGACCTGCGGCGGTCGCGGCGCCCGTCTCGTCGGCGAGCGCGGCCGGAATGACCACGTCAACGGCGGGGGAGACGCTGGACGCGGCGGGGCCCTGCGCCGGTGCGAGCGGGGGCGGTTTGCTACCGGCTCGGCCGCCGTCCGCATCGGGCGGCCCGGACAGGGCAACCACGCACTCGGCGCCGATGCCGAGAGCCAGGACGGGCAGTGCGTAGGACGCCCGCGGACGCACCCGGATCTCGCTGGTGCCCGGCGGGACCAGCAGCACGAACCAGCCGGTGCGCGAGCCCGGATCGATCCCGGCGCCGCGGGCCGCCGTGTATTGCCAGCGGAAGCTGGGGCTGCCGAAACCGCTGGCCTCGATCGCGGACGCGGAGGTATCGAGCCGGACCACCCGGTCGGCCGCCGCGCGGTCGTCGGCCGGGACGAAATTCAACATCGAGGTCAGCGCGTACGTCCGGGCGGGCTCCTTGGCCTGGACCGAACCGGGCACGGCGGCCACGATCGACACCTCCGGCGTGCTGAACTCGAAGCCGGCCTCGACGCGCTCCGGTGCGGCGACGCCCGGCTCGAGCCCGAAGCGGACGTCCACCCGGACCAGATAGGCCTCTTCGGTGAAGTTGCGCGGCGGCACCGGATCGAGCTGCCAGCCGCCGAACGCGACCCGGCCGACGACGGCCCCGGCCGGGCCGGCCACCGCGACCTCGGCCATGAGCTGCGACGTGGTGTGATCCACCGGCACAGCATATGCGGTCATCGTGATCATCACTCGGCGGCCCGAACCGGGTCAGCAGGCGTTCGGCAGCCAGGAGCACTCGATGTCCGCGCCGTTGCGGGTCACCACGTGCGGGGTCACCCTGGCCGGCTGCCGGCGGGTCAGCGAGGTCGTGCCGGCGCCGCCCGAGCCGGCCATGGCGACGGCGGCACTGTCCAGGATGTCGCTGACGTTGGCGAGCGTGGCATTGGAGATCGCGGAGAAGATCAGCCGCCGGCCGCCGAGGTCGTCGACGTGGCCGGACAGCGCGTTCACCCCGCTCAGCGTGCCGGTCTTGGCATGCAGGTTGCCGGCGGCCGGCGTGCCGCGCATCCGGCTGGCCAGCGTTCCGCCGGTCAGCGGGTCGGGGTCGCCCGCGATCGGCAGCGCCGCGAACCAGGTGGCGAACCACGGGCGGCTCTGCGCCGCCGACAGCAGCGTGGCGACCTGCGCGGTGGTCAGCAAGTCCCGGCGGCTCAGGCCGGAACCGTCGCCCATCTTGATCACGCTGGTATCCACGCCGAGGCCCGCCAGCGCGGTGCTCGCCCCGGCCAGGCCTGTCGGCCAACTGCCCGGGCGCCGGGTGACTTGGCCCGGCCCATCGCCTTGGTCAGCAGCTCGGCGGGGTCGCCCTGGCCACGCAGGTAGCGGTTGCCGCTGACGGTCTTGCCGCTCCTGGTGCCGGAGTAGGCCGCCACGGTGTGGAACTTGTATCCCGGGCCGAGCACCTCGAGCGCGGCCGCCGACGTCATCAGCTTCTCGTTGGACGCCGGGACGACCCGCTGGTCGGCGTTGTGCGAGTAGATGATCGCGCCGGTCGCGCCGTCGCGGACCTGCAGGCCGACGCTCTACTTTGCTCTTGATCAACCAGCGGCGCACATCGTCGCACGCATCGGTGGCGAACCTTCGTACGCCAGGCCCGTTGGGTGCCGAGAACCGGTAGTTTGTCGGTGTTCTGACGACAGCGTCACGGAAGGAGCGCAGTTCGCATGATTCGACGACACGCCCGTACGCTCGCTTGGATCGCTTTGGGGTTTACCGCCATGACGGTGCTGGCCGCACCGCCGGCGATGGCCACGGCCGAGGCCGGGAAGACCGGCGCCGGCCCGACCGAGTTCCCGCTGCCGACCGGCTTCCTGCCCGAGGGGATCGCGATCGGCCGGCAGCCGTTGGCCTACTTCGGGTCCCGCGCCGACGGTGACATCTTCCGGGTCGACCTGGCCACCGGCGCGGGCCAGGTGATCAGCCAGGGGCCCGGCCCGGGCAACCCGTCCGTCGGGATCAAGCTCGACCAGCGCGACCGGCTCTTCGTCGCCGGCGGCGGGGCCGGCAGCGCCCGGGTCATCGATGTCCACACCGGAGAGATCCTGGCGAGCTACCAGCTCGTGGTGCCGATCCCGGGAGCCGACAACACGTTCATCAACGACGTCGTGCTCACTCCGGAGGGCGCCTACTTCACCGATTCGCGGTCGGCGGTCCTGTTTCACCTGCCGGTGGGGCGCGACGGCCGGCTGCCCGCCCAGGACAAGGTGGTGCGGATCGCGCTGTCCGGGGACTGGGTTCCCAACGCCGCGGGCGTCGCGCCGAGCGCGAACGGCATCGCCCGTACGCCGGACGGCTGTGGTTTGATCGTGGTGGCGTCCAACTTCGGCGTGCTCTTCCGCGTCGACCCGGCCACCGGCGTCGCGGCCGCGCTCGACCTGGCCGGCGAGACCGTGGTCAACGGCGACGGGCTGCTGCTCAGCGGCAAAACCCTGTACGTGGTGCAGAACCGGCTCAACACGGTGGCGGTGCTCCGGCTCGACGACCGGGGCAGCGCCGGCGTGGTGCGGGAACGCGTGACCGACGCCCGGTTCGACGTGCCGACCACGGTCGCCAAGTTCGGCGACCGGCTCTACCTGCCCAACGCCCGGTTCGGCATCGCCTCCCCGGAGACCGCGACCTACAACGCGGTCGCCATCGCCAAGCCGTAGAAACAGGGGACGGGTCCGGCACCGCCGGGCCCGTCCCCTCGGCGTCAGGGCCGGAGCACGATCTTGCCGCGGGTGTGCCGGCGCTCCAGCTCCCGGTACGCCTCGTGCACCTCGTCCAGCGGATAGCTCGCCGCGATCGGGACCTCGACGATGCCCTTGTCCACGAGTCCGGCCAGCTCGGCGAGCACGTCGACGGTGCCCGCGGTCGCGTTCCCGTCCATCTTGACCCCCGGGTGCCGCTGCGTCGCGGCGTAGTCGATGATCGTGTCGATCCGCTCCGGAGCGACGCCCAGCTCGATCGCCAGGTCGACATAGCCGCCGCCGAACGTGTCGATCAACGCGTCGACCCGGCCACCGGAGGCCTCCCGGATCCGGTCGGCGACCCCCGACCCGTAGTCGACCGGGACCGCCCCGTGCCGGGTCAGCCACTCGTGGTTCGCCGGGCCGGCCAGGCCGATCACCCGGGCCCCGGCATGCGTGGCCAACTGCACCGCGATCGAGCCGACCCCGCCGGCCGCGGCGGAGATCACGACCGTGTCGCCCGGCCCGGCCGCCACGGCTCGCACGGCCGCGTACGCCGTCGTGCCGGCGACGTACAGCGAGCCCGCCGCCTCCCACGACACGCCACTCGGCCGGTGCGTGAGGTTGCCCTGCTCGACGAGGACGAACTGGGCGTGGCTGGCCCGCGCGTCGGTGAACCCGATGACCTCGTCGCCGACCGCGAAGCCGGTCACCCCAGCGCCGAGTTGCGCGACCACCCCGGCGAGGTCCGTGCCCTGCCCGGACGGGAACGTCGCCGGCCAGCGCTGCGCGAACACTCCCTGCCGGATCGCCGCCTCGCCCGGGTTGATGCCCGCCGCTTTCACCTCGACCAGGACCTGCCCGGTGCCGGGCGCCGGCCGCTGCACCTCCTCGACCCGCAGGACGTCGATCCCGCCGTACTCGTCGAACCTGACCGCCTTCGGCATGGCCTGCCCCTTCCTCGGTGAATCCCTGTGCTCCTCACGTTGCCCCGAATCGGCGGCGAAGTGCAGCGGACCGCTCTGGCTAGGATCGGCAGTCCGTGGCTATGCCAGGGTGGGGAGCCGCATGATGGGGCCATGGACCGTCCCGAACTCGCCGACTTCCTGCGCCGCTCGCGCGAGCGACTGCGGCCCCACGAGGTCGGGCTTTCGGCCGGGCCGCGGCGGCGTACGCCGGGGCTGCGCCGCGAGGAGGTGGCGCTGCTGGCCGGCATGTCCGCCGACTACCTGATGCGCCTCGAACAGGCCCGCAGCCCGCAGCCGTCGACCCAGTTGCTCGGTGCGCTGGCTCGCGCATTGCGCCTCGACGACGACGGCCGCGATCATCTGTACGTCCTCGCCGGGCACCGGCCGCCGGCCGGCCGGCTCGCCGGCAGCCACGTCCGGCCCGGGCTGCTCTACCTGCTCGACCAGCTCACTCTGGTGCCGGCGCAGATCCTCAGCGACCTGGGCGACCTGCTGGCCCAGAACGCGATGGCCGAGGCGCTGTTCGGCAGCGCCTGCGCGGCGTCCAAGCACGACCACGATCAGGACCACAACATCATCTGGCGCTGGTTCAACGACCCGCGGCTGCGCGCGGCGTATCCGGCCGAGGAGCACGACTATTACAGCCGCCTGCACGTGGCCGACCTGCGGGCCGCGGTCGCCCACCGGGGCGCCGACGCCACGGCGACCGCCCTGGTCCAGCGGCTGCGCACCGGCAGCGAAGAGTTCGCGGCGCTGTGGGACCTGCACGAGGTGGCCGTGCGGCGCCGGGCCCGGATCAAGGTCCAGCATCCGACGGTCGGGCTGGTGGAGCTCGATTCCGAGACGCTGCTGACCCCGGCCGAGGACCAGCGGCTGCTGATGTTCACCGCGCCGCCGGGCACGCCCAACGTCGGCCAGCTGGAGCTGTTGCGGGTGGTCAGCAACGAGACCTTCGCCAGTTAGCCGGACGTCCAGTTCGGCGGGACGGGCACCGCGAGCACCGCGAGGGCGGCGGTGGTGACGAACGTCTTCTCCGCCTCGGTGAGCCGGCGGGCCGGCGGGCGGTCGCTGTCGGCCGGATCGCACTGCTCCGGTCGCGGGGGCCCGAGGATGCCGGCGTGGATCAGGCCCAGCGCACAGCGCCCGCGCAGCATCGCGGCCTCGTCCATCGAGCCGCTGAGGCTGCGTTCGAGCTCGGCGAACTGGGCGGTGACCCCGCGCCCCGAAAGCTTGGCGCGGGTGACGGCGGGATCGGTGCTCAGCGAACGGACCAGCGGCGCGTGCGCGTCCAGCATGTCGACGAACTCCCGGACCAGCTCGGCGCTGACCGTGCCGGCGTCGCGCACGGTGGTCAGGAAGGTGGCGATCGCGTCGAGCAGCGGGGCCACGATCGCGTAGAGCAGCTCGTCCTTCGAGGCGAAGTGGTAGTACAGCGAGCCCTTGGTCATGCCCATCCGCTCGGCGATGTCGCGGATCGTGGTGCCCGCGTAGCCGCGCTCGTTGAACAACTCGGTCGCGGCGTCGAGGATGCGCCCGCGGGTCTCCTCGGCGGCGCTGCCGACGGTACGGGCCACTCCTGCTCCTTTCTTTCGCACTGTGGTGCACGCCATAGTCTCAGCCCGCTCACAGGGGCCGCACCATACCCTCCGGACCAGATACCGACCGTTCAATTAAATCTGGAGGTGCGATGGCGGCCCTGGCACGGTGGTGCTTCAACCACCGCTTCATTGTGTTGCTGCTCTGGCTGGGCGGCCTGGCGGGCATCGGCGCCGTCAACGCGGCCGTCGGCACCGGATACAACGACAACTTCACGCTACCCGGGACCGAGTCGACCAAGGCGCTGAGCCTGCTCCAGTCGTCGTTCCCCGCCGAGGCGGGCGAGTCGGACACCATCGTGTGGCGGGTCGACCAGGGCGCCGTGACCGACCCGGCGGTGCGGGAACGGGTGACCGCGATGCTGGACCGGGTCGCGGGCGCGCCGCAGGTGTCCGGCGTGACCAGCCCGTACACGCAGCAGGGGGCGGCGCAGATCAGCGCCGACTCGCGGACGGCCTATGCCACGGTGCACTTGTCCAGCTTCGGCCAGCAGGTGCCGCCCGAGGACATCAAGAACATCATCGACATCGCCCAGTCCGCGCGTACCGACGATCTGCGGGTCGAGCTCGGCGGCAACGCGATCCAGCAGGCCAACCAGGTCTCGACGAACATCGCCGAGCTGGTCGGCATTGTGGCGGCGGCGGTGATCCTGCTGATCGCGTTCGGTTCGCTGCTGGCGATGGTGCTGCCGATGATCACGGCGATCGTCTCGCTGGTCGCCGCGACGCTGGCGATCGGGCTGCTCAGCAACGCCGTCACGATGGCGACGATCGCGCCGACCTTCGCCACCCTGATCGGCCTCGGCGTGGGGGTCGACTACGCGTTGTTCGTGGTCACCCGATATCGCAACGGGCTCAAGGCCGGGCTGGATCCGGAGGAGGCGGCCGTCCGCGCCCTGAACACCTCCGGCCGCGCGGTCATCTTCGCCGGGCTGACGGTCTGCGTGGCGATGCTCGGGCTGTTCATCCTGAACGTCAGTTTCCTCAACGGGATCGGCGTCTCGGCGGCCTTCATGGTGCTGTTCAACGTGGTCGCGGCGATCACCCTGCTGCCCGCGCTGCTGGGCCTGATGAAGACCCGGGTGCTCAGCCGCCGCGAGCGGCGCCGGCTGGCCGCCGAGGGCCCGCAGGACGCCAACGCGAGCGGTTTCTGGGCGCGCTGGGCCGGCCTCGTCGAACGGCACCCGCGGCCGCTCGCCGCGGTCGCGCTGATCGTGATGCTGGCGCTCTCCGCGCCGGTCCTCTCGCTGCGGCTCGGCTCCTCGGACCAGGGCAACGACCCGGCGGCGAGCACCACCCGCAAGGCCTACGACCTGCTCAGTGACGGGTTCGGGCCGGGCTTCAACGGGCCGCTGCAACTGGTCGCCGAGACCAGGACGGCCGCCGACCAGCAGGCCCTGGCCGGCTTGACCGCGGCGGTGGCCAAGACCCCCGGGGTGGCGACCGCGGTCGCGCTGCCCGCCCAGCCGGGCGCGCAGATCGGCATCGTCCAGGTCATCCCGACCACGGCACCGCAGGACGAGGCGACCAGCAAGCTGATCGAGCGGTTGCGCACGCAGGTGATCCCGGCCGCCGAGCAGGGGACCACCATGCAGGTGTACGTGGGCGGCCAGACGGCCATCTTCGACGACTTCGCCGACGTGCTCACCAGCAAGATCCCGCTGTTCATCGTGGTGATCGTGGGGCTGGGCTTCATCCTGCTGCTGATCGCGTTCCGCAGCGTGGTCGTGCCGCTCACCGCGGCGGTGATGAACCTGCTGGCCGCCGGCGCCTCGTTCGGCGTCGTGGTCGCCGTCTTCCAGTGGGGCTGGGCCAGCGAGGCGCTGGGCCTGGGCCGAGCCGGGCCGGTGGAGGCGTTCCTGCCGGCGATCATGCTCGCGATCCTGTTCGGGCTGTCCATGGACTACCAGGTCTTCCTGGTCAGCCGGATGCACGAGGAATGGGTGCACACCCGGGACAACCGGCGGGCGATCACGATCGGCCAGGCGTCGACCGGCCGGGTCATCACCGCCGCCGCGACCATCATGATCATGGTGTTCATGGCGTTCGTGTTCGGCGGGCAGCGGGTCATCGCGGAGTTCGGCATCGGCCTGGCCAGCGCGGTGTTCATCGACGCGTTCGTCCTGCGTACGGTGCTGGTGCCGGCGTTGATGCACCTGTTCGGCAGCGCCAACTGGTGGCTGCCGCGGTGGATCGACCGGTGGCTGCCACACCTGTCGGTCGAGCCGGCCGAGGAAGCCGAGCCCGCGTCGCCACCGGCGAAGACCCCGGTCACCGCAGGCATCTGAGCCGGCGCGGCGGCGGCCCGAGGTCGCCGCCGCGCCGGCTCAGGCGAGGTGCCCGTCCGGCCGGACGAGCCCCGCCTCGGTTTTGACGTGCTTCCCGGTGCGCAGCCGTTCGAAGAGCGTGCTGCCGTCCGGGAAGCTCAGGTTGGGGACGCGCCGACCAGTGGCGTACGCGACGCTGAGCCCGGACAGCCGCTCGGCGAGCTCCCGCGACAGGTCCGGCGCGGTGGCGATCAGTCCACTCAGCACCGCCCGCAGCGCCTGCCCTTCCGGGGAGTACGCCGTGATCAGGGCGGTCTGCGCCCGGGTGTGCTCGAGCAGGTCGGCCCCGACCGGGTGTCTCTCCTCGTGGTACGTGTCGAGCAAGGTCTCGTCCGCGCGCCCGGTGACGACCGCGGCGAGCTTCCAGCCGAGGTTGTGCGCGTCCTGGATGCCGACGTTCATGCCGACGCCGCCGGTCGGGAAGTGCATGTGGGCGGCGTCGCCGGCCAGCAGCACGTTGCCCTTGCGGTACTCCGTCGCCTGCCGGGCCGCGTTGCCGAAGCGGGACAGCCAGACCGGATCACGCATGCCGAAGTCCGTGCCGGCGATCCGCGCGACGGTCGCCCGCAGCTCGGCGAAGGTCAGCTCGCCCGGCCACTCGGGCCGGTCGCTGCTCGGGTCCCCGCCGACGAGCCGGTGGATCCCGCCCGGCAGCGGCACGATCATCAGGCCGCCGCGGGCACCCGCGATGTTCGCGAAGCCGCGCTCGGGCGGGGCGTCGAGCACGACGTCGCCGAGCCAGCCCCAGGTGGTGGCGTCGGTGCCCGGGAAGTCGATGCCGGCGGCCGCGCGGACCGTGCTCCGGACGCCGTCGCAGCCGACCACGTAGCGGGCCGCGATCACCTCGCCGTCCGCCAGCTCGACGCCGTCGCCGGCCAGGCCGACGACCCGGGCACCCCGGCGGATGGTCGCCCCTAGTGCACCGGCGCGGGCTTCGAGCAGCTCTTCGGTACGGGCCTGGAGCAGCGCCAGCGTGAACGGAAACGGCGTGTCGAGCGCGGCGAAGTCCATCCGGTCCGGCAGAGCGCCGAAGTGCCCGTTCGGGATCCGCAGCGCCTCGGCCAGGAACGGCCCCGCGACGCCGCGGCAGTCAAGGATCTCGACCGTACGCGGGTGGATCGTCAGCGCCTTCGAGTTCGGATCCCGCTCCGAGCGCTCCTCGACAACCGTGACGCGGGCCCCGCCCAGCCGCAACTCCCCGGCGAGCCACAGGCCGGTCGGCCCGGCGCCCACGATGACCACGTCCTGCATGACGCCTCCCTTGGTCACTGACCAACAACCTCGCCACGAGTAGACTAGGTCGGTGACCAAGAGTCAAGCCGATGTGGTGCGGGCCGCCCTCGAGATCCTGGACGAGCGCGGGATGGCCGCCGTCTCGATGCGCACGATCGCGCAGCGGCTCGGCGTACGGATGAACACGGTCCTCTGGCACGCGAAGAGCAAGGCCCGGCTGCTGGAGTTGATGGCCGACGCGATCGTCGGCGCGGCCCCGCTCGACGGCCTGCCCGAGCAGTGGCGGGAGCGGGCGGCCGAGCTCGCCCGGCGCTACCGGCACGCCCTGCTCGCCCATCGCGACGGCGCCGCGGTCGTGGCCGGCACCTATGCGGCCGAGCCGGCCACACTGGACTTCGCCGAGTTGCTGGTCGCGGCGCTGCTCGAGGGCGGCCTGCCGGAGCGGGAGGCCGCCTGGACGTGTTGGGGCCTGGTCTACTTCGTCCTCGGGCTCACCAGCGAGGAGCAAGCTGTGCCTCTACCGATGCATGGTCCTCCGGACGGCATGGAGAACCCGGGCGCCCTCACCCGCGTCCTCGACGTGGGGGAGCGCC
>Ga0307515_10022177_pt1 | contig 11207 bp, 5 predicted proteins | sample 17_EM_MG_FD_194513 | JGI IMG/M metagenome (GOLD analysis project Ga0307515, IMG submission 194513) | Populus trichocarpa ectomycorrhiza microbial communities from riparian zone in the Pacific Northwest, United States - 17_EM | ecosystem: Host-associated > Plants > Roots > Unclassified | place... | reverse complement strand
ACAGCTTTGTGGTTGAAGCCACGATAAAAATCTTAAAAACCAAGACTTAGATGGTATATAATGTTGTTAAAGCCACCAAATGATAACTTTGTCAGCTTCTTCAAATATTATTTAAAATTAAACATGCTTCTTCCAAGGTGTTGGTGTGATACGTGCTTGTTTAGTTGAACCAGCCCCAATTGTGCGGCTCAGACAACACTTGTGTTGATGGGTTATAAAACAAATGGAGCTAGGTTGGGACTCACCAAGGTCTTCCATGGCATGGTGGTTTGACCACTCCCACATCATGAAATTATTGGAAAAACGAGCTTCATTGATCTTTCACCGGGTTCTAAAGAAATTTGCAATCTGATACCTCAATGTTGCTAGATAGACATCCAGAGCAAGAGGATGAAAATGTGGATTCTAGATTTTGGCCATTTCGTTCTAGGACTCAAGAGTGCATCGATTTCTATTCCAGTGAATTCCATGGAGTCCTATGGCTATGAAACCAACCTTGTTGGCTATCCTAGTCCACTGCGTAAAAAAAATTGAACCCTTTTAACAATCTGAAAACCCAGTTCCTCCTTGAGTTGATCCCAGGGACTTCTTTTTGTCACAGTTGAAACCAAATTCCTTGCTTGCTTTCTAGACATGTCGACGAAAGGAAAGCTATTTGACATTAAAGATCAACCAAATCTCCTTCGACACTCTCCACAGCCTCTCCCATCAACCAATATTATAAATCTTTGTTTTAATTCGTTTTATAAATAAAAATAATTTCTCAAATGAATAACATAGATTTTATGGATAATTTATTCCTTTGGAGTAAAAATCAATACAAGACAATAACAAAACATTTTCTATAAGAAATAAGAATACAATTTAACAATTTGATGAACTTTGATATAGTTTTGTTTGTATTTAATATTATTTGTTTTTTAGGTTATTTTTAAGTATTTTTAGTTTTTTTATAGGCAAATAAAACGCTAATAATATAAAATATAGGTTAGGAGTGATTTACAAATTTTATTCTATGTTTTTTAAGGTTTTAGATGGTTAATAAATAGGAAAATAATGAAAAAAGGGGATTACCTAAAACTTTTTAGGTTTTAAAAATTTCATTCAGTCTTTTTTCTCCTTCTTAGAGGTGAGGTGAGATTTGTATATTAGTATTGGAGATATGTTATAATGTTAATAATATATTAAAGGTATAATAGTTAATAAAGAATTTGAAGGATCTGGTGCTTTTATGCTTTTATATATAATTATGAATTATACAATTTCTTCTTTTATTTAAAAAATACAATCTTGGAGGTATATTAAAGGTATATAGTTTGGACTTTGGGTTATATGGCACAATCTTGGAGGGTGTGTGTGTGTATTAGGTTATTGCCTTAAGTTACATTATGGTCTGACTAAATTTCTCTTAAAGCAAAAAAAAATCCTATATGACAAAAACAATCCAAGAACATGGATTCAAAAATAATTTGTCACGGTGACATATTGAACCCTAATTAACTTGAAAAACTCGTGATCTAGATATTAAGACAATGATAACCCTATAAAAAATAAATCGGAATGAATTAATCATATAGTAACAAAAAAATATATATATAACAAATGCTAAATCAAAATATATATTTAAAAAAAAAACATTTAAGACGATAATATATTGGATTGATCTTTATTTCGTGGCTTAACTCGTCAAACTCGCGATCTAGGTCATGGACTCTATTAGTTTAAATAATTTTTTATAAATTATTTTTACCTAAATATATGATAACAAAAATAGAGAAATTTTATTTTTAAAACAATTCAAAGAAAAAAAATTAAATGAAAAATAAAAAGAGATGATAACATAGTGGATTAATATGGTTTTGTAGCTTTATCTATCAAACCCACAACTCGGATCATAGACTTCATTGAGTTTAATAAATTTATTTTTAAAAACAAAAATAAAGGGAAAAAAAAGAGTTAAAGGATGTAATTGGAAGGAACAAAATTGAAGGACATAAAAATTAAAAAAAATACAAAAAAGACTAGGAGCACAGGCTTTCAACCAAAGTCCGCGTGCTTTTTTTTAAAAAAAAAAAAGATAGATAGACGATGCATTATTTGTTTTTACCTAGATTGCAATCACTAGTGATGGTTGGAAAATCATGGGTTGTTTTTTGAGTTAAAAATCGATCTTTCAATCCATTTTTGCCTAAAAAACACTTAAATGACAATTATAACATGATAAAACTGTTTTTTCAATCTAAAAAATGGTTCAAGAACATAAAATCAAATTGGGTAAAAAATTCATTTCTCGGCTTCGATATGTTTTTTAGGCAATATTGAGGTTGAAAACACTCACCATCAAACTTTTTTTGTATAATAGAACTCATTGACACTAAAACCAACCCCTTTTTTTTTCCAGAATTGATGTCAATCGATAAACTTTTCTCTTCTCGTTCCAATCTAGTGATTTTTTCTCTCCATTTTCAAATTCAATGATTGAAAAATAAGGTGAAATAAACTTTTGGATTGAAATTGAAAAGGGGTTGTGAAGGTTGAAAACAGAAAGCACGAGGATAAAAATAAAATTTTCAATAAAAAAAATTAATTTGTAATTGGATTTCTCTGTGTTTTACATTTAGTCCTTTATGTTTTAATTTTTCCCAAACTTAACAAATTTTAAGAAATTTTAAGAAATTATACTTTTATTTCTGTATAGAAGGATGCAATCGAAAAAAAATAAGAAAAAAAAAGCTACAATAATTGTTGCAGACATTTTAGTTCAATAAAAAATTTAATTGATAATGTGATTTTTTCGTGTTTTATATCTTCATCCTTTATGTTTTAATTTTTCTCGAACTTAACAAATTATACTTTTATTTTTGCATAGAAAAAACAATTAAGAACACAAAAAAGAAACTACAAACGTTTTAGCATATGTTATAATTTAATAAATCATACTTCTATTTTTGCTTAGAAGGATACAATACAAAAAAGAAGAAGCTAAAGTGATTGTCACACACACACACACACGAAATGAGAGAACATACAAGTTCAATCAATAAATAGCAAATAAGTACACATAAATACATGCACAGAAAATTGGTCTGTGTGGCGAACATACTCAGTGAGCTACCGAAGTGCTTGGTTCGGTGTTGAATCGTACTAGCAAGCTCATCAGTAATAAAGAGCGGTCCCCTTTGCAGAGAACGACCGCTGCAATAGTGCAATCATTGGAGCAAGCTTGTTTCCTCTTCCGCCACATTCTCCCACGTTATAGTTTTCTCTTGATCGCATGATTGGCTGCGTTTTAAGGTTCACATTTAATTCTTCTGGCATGCAAATGGAAAAGATCACCAGCTTTTGACAAGAATGATTATTAGCTTTTCGATTGGTAGAAGAAAAAGAAAAAAAGTGGCCTTGCCGTTGCAACTTGCAACATTCATTTGGTCGATGACGACATCGAAGAATTTCAAATTGAATTTGAGTCTTTTCACAATTGGTGTGATGTTCTTCAGATAAAAATTGTTTTCCAAAATTAGGTTGGGCTCATACCTAATTAACTCCTGCAAAATAAGTTCTATATAGCTAAAAAAAAAAAAAAAAACAAATCATGTATCAGAACGTATGTTGTGATTGTTATATGTGATATTGTATAGTTGTTTATGTTTGATTACCTAGTGACATTATGTATTTATACACCCCATGTCATGCCGTAACCAATTTTCGATATCTTTGTTTTTTAACGTACTTTCAAAAATTAAAAATTAAAAGCAACAAAATTAAAAAATAATAAGTAAAAATATATATTTGTAAAGAGTCAAATTAAGAGAGTAGCACACAGGCTCCTTTTAGTTTTTTGGTTGTATTTTTTATTGAAGAGAGTGTGTTTGAATACATAGTATAGTTGAAGAGGTTGCTTATAGCCGAATGAAAAATTAGATAGAGATGGTAAAACAAGCATGGAGAATTTTTATAAAGACTTTCTAGTTACTTAGAAATTTTTTAAACCTCTGGGTGAGATGATCCTTAGTATCCTTAGGTTTTATTAAATGTTTTAGCATTTAAGATGAATGATGGATGTCTTGGAAGATAATTATACGGAGACACGAAGATTTCATTTAAAGATATAAAGATTTATCATGAAGATTATTTTTTTGATGGAAAATGTCTAAAATTAAGCCAGACAAGTCCTATACTAGAACAAAGATCATAGTTTATGGAATGAGTAATTGTATATGCTAGAATGAGGTGTTTGTAATAAAAAAAAAATTGTTTATGCTTTAACTATAAATCATTTGGAGAATTTGTATGGATACATAGAGATGAACAATACTATGGAAAAAAAACATATAAAGACTAATAGGAGAGATAATATTCCTTTTTTATTGAAAAAATTAAATAATTTTGTTATGCAAATTGAGGTATAATTCCTGAAAATTATCTGATCTATAGAAATGTTGATTAGTACTTAAAAGTGCATTCTCATTAAAACTTTATATCATCATATTACACTTAAAGTATCATTAAATTCCCTAACTTAAGCATGTTTTATAATAACAAGTCTGATAATATTAGATAGCTTTAATTTATGGTAAATGCTCATTTTAAATACAAGCATATTTCACAATTCAAAAGATTGATTGATGTGATTAACTATTGAAAGTGAAAAGAAGAAGAGATGTTGGATCAAACTGGAACACCATTCAATCATTGGAACATATATGGAGTTGTGGACATTGGATTGATGTTTGGTTTATTGTTCTGGAAATTTAAGACATAGGCCTACAACTTTCATGAAGAGTGGAAGACCCAAATCTGCCGTTTGCAAATTCAAAGCTTGGCCACAAAAGAGAAGTCAGAACCTGTCCTGCAATCTAGCTCAAACACTGCTCAGAAGTTTACCCATAGCTGGAGTTCTAGAAGGCATAATAACATCAAATTTGGTGGGTGGAAAGATAAAACAATTTACAACAACTTTCATGAGGACCACCTGCTCAAGTTCTGATGTTAGCAATGACATTTCATTCAGACAAGAGCTTGAAGGATATTCACCACGTCCACAAGAAACACTACTCAGTATTTTAATCATATCTTGATCTGTAGTGATCCAAATGCTCTGAAATGTTGTGGGTGGAAAGATAAGACAATTTCCAACAACTATCATCAAGAACACTTTGCCAAATTCTGATTGCATCAATGTCATTTCATCCAGCCAAAATGCTTGAGTGTTACTATCCACCAAGTCCACTAAATCAATAGTTGGCCACTACATCAATAATCAATTACCAAATGAATAGTTCTGAATTTTAGCCTATAAAAAGAGGCATTTGCCATTCATTTAGGCATTTTGGTTTTCAGATCAATATCACTTTTTTGCTTGCTCTCTTTGTAATGTTCAAATTCCATTTCATGTTTTATTTTTATTAATCTCTTGTTTATGCTTTTCATTTCATTTACTACTCTTAGTTAACTTATATCATAATTATGTTCTTATCTTGTTTATTTATGTTCTTCTTTTTCATCATGTCTAGCTAAGTTAATATTGTCAAGGTGAAAAGGTTTCACTAATGGTGTTAGAATATGTATAATATAAACTCAACATGGACTTCAATGTTTATATCCAAGAAATTTTGTTATTAATATGTCTTATCTTTTTATCTTACTAATTCTTAATACCTTGCTTGTTAAATGATTAATCTAGATTTGTGTTGTATAACTCTTGGTACAATAAATGCTTGCTAATTCTTAATACCTTGCTTGTTAAATGATTAATCTAGATTTGTGTTGTATAACTCTTGGTACAATAAATGCTTGCTAATTCTTAATACCTTGCTTGTTAAATGATTAATCTAGATTTGTGTTGTATAACACTTGGTACAATAAATGCTTGATCCTTCATAGTCTTCGGCCGACATCGTTGTTATGAAAGGAGCTTGATTTGTTGTTAACATAAGTTAACATCATGAATTCATGACAATATTTAAAAGTATAGTGTTACTAAAATAAGATAATTAATATGATCATGTTAAAAATTTATAATGAACTATTAAGGATAAATCATCCGATTGGAACCTCCTTTGTGTGTGGTTTCCAATTGAATAATAAAAAGAGTTTATACTATACTTATTTCTAATATCATTAGTGGACCCTCTAACCTTGACATCTGTTTTTATTATTGTTTAATCCTCACATTAATCTCACATCTTAAAGATCTCTTTACTCTTTGTTAATATATATATATATAGTTGACCTCCCTATGGTTTGACCCCGGTCTTGCCGGGTTATTTATTACTTTGACACTGCTACACTTGGGATAAGACTTCAACTCTTTGATCGTGTCAAATGGATTATGGGATAAACCAACCTTTATTTTTTTTTTGTTTGGGTTGTATTTCTCTCCTGGCAAACTATTAGAAGTAACCCTTAACAATTGATCTTTCTATATCTTTTTAGGGTATAACAATCCTTGGTATCGTGTCTATTATCACGATGAAAAAGATAAAATTTATTATAGCTTTGTATGTTCACATCACTTATCATCGGAGGGAAATATTGCATAAGTTTTCTTCCTTTAATGATAATTGATGCCTTAATTTGCGTGGTGTTTAAAAGCATGGTCATGAGCTCAAGAAACATCAATTAATTATGAACGAACCCTTTTGGAATCTTTTTAGATGCCATAGGTATGGTAAGAGACCAATGGTGCTTGGAAGATTTTTTTTATTTATTATCAAAACCAAAAGTGTCCTTGTTTGGTCATACTTGCCTATTTTACAAGGATGTAGTTTTTTTTATTAATTGTTTAACTTTAAAAGGGAGTTTGACTGGGGAGCATGTATAGTCGTTCCCATAGAATATAGCTATGGACCCTATTAATTAGGGCCTTTATGGCAATAGGTTGGAATAGATCTTTCATATTCAGAATTTTCTCGTCAAATGTTTTAGATATGCTTTAGTGCTCTCATCTTCTTGTTGTGTGATGGTAAAAAACTTAAATATTATTGTTTTAGCAAGTATGTTTATGCTAAAGTGGGAGGTGAGTTTGGTACAGTTATCACAAAAGTCAATAATAGAGCCAAACTTTAGTTTATGGTACTATGCCCAAGTAGACCCACAAAACATCGTCAAAAGCATTTTGTACATAGCACCACTATCTTGTATTACAGGCTCTAGGTTGCTTCATGTATTTTGTATGTGTTCTCTTGGGTTTATAAGTCCATTATAGTTGTTTAAATCCTTCTTCTCAGACATGCAATCCTAAGAGAGATAGGTGTGCGACACTCGATTAGAAAGTAGATAATCTTCCACTTGATGGAAATAATATTTATTCTCAAAAGCTCATATCATTATTGACCTAATCTCGCATTGGGATCTTTTTTTATAAGGAGTAGATGAATAAGATTTGAATGTGGATTGATGGCCATAACCATGTTTTTAGCTAGGACTTATAGACACTTTATTTTTAGATCTTTGGAGTCCAAGCCTGGAGCATCTAGCTTGAGAATGAATTTCATGGTAGGAGTTGTTTTTACATAGGGTTAGAGTATGAGTGTTCTTATTTCTACTTTCCTATACGTCAATTTAGACCATTTCTTTAATGAAATAAAGTTTTTCTACAAACACTTTGTAGCACATATAATGAAGCTAGTTGTAGTGTCATTTGTTGAGGGAGTGACAAAGTTCAAAGATGTTTTAGGGTAGTTAACTACTTTTATGAAAACTTTTATTTTATAAATAATTTGTTGGAGATGTGGTAGAGCTGATGTATTTATGATAAGGACGTTAATTACTCTCTCAAATTCTAGTGTTTTTAAGTTATTGGTTATGGAAAAACTTAGTGATATTTAAAAAGAGAATGAACTACCCTTTCTTTAATTTTCTACAAATAGCACTACTGATGAAGTTAAAAAAAACTTCAAATTGAAATTGGGCCTTTCTAGTATTGGTTCTATGAGTTTTGTAACATTTCTTTTAAATTAGGCTAAGCTTGTGGCTTATGAATTCTTGCAAAAAAAAGTTCTTTATCAAGATAAAGAGCCCTCTGATGTCTAATTTAACAAACATGTATAGTAAAAAGAATAAAAGCATATATATATATATATATATATATATATATATATATATATATATTGTGATTATTGTATGTGGTTTTGTATTATTGTTTATGGTTGTTACCTGGTGATGTTAGGTATTTACACACCTCAATTCATATAAAATTATCTCATAGAGAGTAGAGCCACAAACATACCATACAAAGTAATTATTGAGAATAGTTAATTTGTGCAAGTGCTTCACTAATAACTTGTGAGATAATTTAGGCTTCTAATAACAATTTTATGGTAGGCATCATAATGACGATTTATACGCTCGCACTAATAGCTTATTGAATGGAGAATCAAGTGAGTGTTATATAATACTATCAGCTGGTTACACAGTGTGAACATATGTGTGACTATTTATTTTTTGTTTCTTTTGTATCCTTTGCATGTTTTCCAATTAAGATAATTTGAGGATTAAATTGAAAAGTCAGTGAATAATTAGGGACTAAATCAAGGAAAAATAATCTTTCTTGCATATTATCTAGTTCAGCTAATTTAGAGATTCAATTAAAGATTTGTTAAAGGACTAAAGATTAAATTGGAGAAAAGGAAAAGAAATCGGGCTTGATGTGTGCAATAAACATGCTAGTTAATGGTGGTTCTTATTAGATTTATCTTAATAAGATCTTTTTTTTTATCCAACGCATATAGCTAGAGGAGCCACGATGGCACTTTAGTGGCCTCCCTTTCCCTTTCTCTTCTAATTGATTTCTGAGCTGGTCTTTTTTTTTCTCTCTCATTTGTCCCTTCCTAAACAACTCATTGTCCTCTCTCTTTTCTTTTTCTTTTAGCCCATTTTCAGTCACAAAGGAAGATAATGGTGTTTCTCTAAAGATTATAATGATTTTTATAGCATTGGGGTATCCCCTTCTTTTGTTTCTTGTTATGTTATATATTAAGTTAAGTACTGTTTACATCTTTATTTATGGAGTATATATGGAGATGATAATAACCTCCCTATATGGGATTTGTTTTTCAAGTGCATTATTAGCAAAACAGGAAATGCTCTCAATCTTCTTGATCTATATAAATTTTATTTATTGGATTTTTTAATTCATACTTTATAGTTTTCTTGAGAATTTATATTTCACTTTTGTATTGAAGCCTTTAAAATTCAAGCACTTTACATATTTATGTGTTTTTTTTTTTAAATCATGAGAATTATCAAAGTACATATAAATAGATAAATAAGTTACAAGATGCGAATTTATAAGACATTGAGTATTGATTATGCATGTTTAGTAACTTTTATTTTATTTCATATATATATATATATATATATATATATAAGAGAAATTAACATGTGTAGATCATTAGAAAAATTATGAACGATCTAACATACAATTAATATGAAAATTATTGATAAATTTACCAATTAGATGATTTATAATATTTTATTATCTATTACTGTTTTTTTTTTCTTCTTCTTATTAAATGACATTATAGCATGTATAAAGTCAATATCTTATACGTGACATGCATCTTTTTGTAATGTTATGGTAATAGCTAGAAGTACATCACTGAAACAAGACTAACATTGTAAAAGTTTTTATAATACAAGGGTTTTTTTGTAGTAAATTACTCTGAGCATCCTATGGCTTGGTTATTTTTTTCACTTTGCAACCAAGCTTTCAAATATTACACTTCATAACCTGAAATCTTAAGGCAAATAATACTTTACATCATTAAAAGTTGGTGCTAGAAAAAAAAGTAAAAAGAAATGTGTATTTATTTACAAGATTACCATTATATTTGATATAATGACTAAAAAGCTATTTGTTTTCAAAACATAGTAACGTATAAACAAAAATAAAAGAAATAAAAAAACCTAGCCTTCATTATTTTCTATATTCTTCCCCTATCTCTCTTACATAGTTGTCAACCCCCTAGCCCATCTCTTCTTATAGTGGTAAGCCCTTTGTCTTTCTCTCTCAATTGACAACTATCAAACTTTAACTAAGACCCATACCTTCATTTCCCTCACCATCATTTAAAGGATGAGAATGGTATTTTTGAAGTAGAATGCATTATTAGATACCTAAAGTTTAAATCCAAGAAGATATTGGATAAAAAAAGGTTCTTTTTAATGCAGTTTGTTATCGTAATTCTTGTATCAAAGACAACGCAACTATTGACAATTTCTTCGCAGTAGATGTAATTGAGATTCTTATTTTCCTCATAACCTTAAAACCAAACCTTATCTAACTTTAACTGGTTCTTAAGACCTCATCTAGTGGATTTGTGTTTGAATTTCTTACTAGATATATTTTTTATAGAGAGAGCATGAGAGAGAAGAGAAGGTTAGCAAAAAAAAGAGAGAATGAGTTGTGTGATAATGATTAACTTTCATGTTTAATATATATGAATGCATTATTATTTTTTCGTTGATTTTTAAAATTTACTTTGACAAAGGTTGCAAAGTATAATATTCAAAAAGTTGGTTACAAAGTTTTTTTTTTAAAAAAAAAATGACAAAAAATAAGATGTTTAGAGTAATTTACCTTTTTTTTATGAATCTATAATGATAATTCTATTCATTTTAAAAAGAAGATAAATTAGATACAAGTTGTCCAATATGGGTCTTGGCCCAACATGTATCCGAAAACTTTGTTGTTCGATATGTTTAGGTAAGTTTGACCACCCCACAAACTGTGTAACTTTGGTGTTAAGTCATATTGATTAGGACTGAGCACAACAACTAAACTAGGTAGCAAAGGTGTTCAGCCACTTGGGTTTGGCCTCGGTCTAACCTCTAGCTACTCTAGATGGGCTATATCTTAACCCTAGGCTAGAAAAAAAATAAAGATGCACGGTCAATAATGGGTTGGCCCCATATAAATTCCAAATAAGCCCAAATGAGTCTCTGACATGCAGAGCAATGCTTACTCATGTGTTGTTACAGTCTCAAATATGTTAGTATGACACTGCATAATTACTTGCTTTAGAAGCCATCAAGGCTTATAGAATCTTCACATGCTAATTCTTGTACTAGTCATTTTATTGGCTTGCATCTTGGTTAGAAGAATATTATTTTGGCTACATGTTAGACTATGTAATCAAATCATTTTATTTGTTGAACTATGTGACTTATTGTTATTTTCTTTGGTCAAAACAACGATCTTCAAT
>Ga0307515_10022176_pt1 | contig 11207 bp, 5 predicted proteins | sample 17_EM_MG_FD_194513 | JGI IMG/M metagenome (GOLD analysis project Ga0307515, IMG submission 194513) | Populus trichocarpa ectomycorrhiza microbial communities from riparian zone in the Pacific Northwest, United States - 17_EM | ecosystem: Host-associated > Plants > Roots > Unclassified | place... | reverse complement strand
TATTTTTTTAAATCAAATACACTTTTAAATATCATCTAAAAACAAAAATAAACAGTGCCTTATTCTTCTAATTAGCCACACATATTTGCCACCTTCCAATATGCCTTTCTTTTCGGTTTTTTTTCTTCGATACTTCTTTTGTTGTGATATTTTACAACGCTTAATGTTTTTTTCTTAATTTTTAATTAATTTTTTAGATCTTTTTTGTTTTTAATACATTATATCAAAATTATAAAAAATATTTTTTAAAACAATCACTTTAAAAAACTGCATGAAACACGAAGATAAACGGTCCTTCGAAAATCAACCAAAAAATGTGGGGTCTACAAATTGAATATCAATTTTTACCCTAACCTCGTTAAATCACTACGCCGTTAACTCATCGCTTCCATCAAGCAAAGATCCATAAATAGAGCCCGTATCTTTTCCATATCCTTCATTTCTTTCTGGGCAGCTTCTCTTCTCTGTAGACCCTGCCCTCTCCCTCCCTCCCTTTCTCTGTAAGCCATCGCCATGTCTCTGTTCCTATTGATTTTGATATCGTTATTGTAGATCTTGATCTGGGCTTTGGTCAGATTAGTCTTGTTTTGGTTGTATAGTCTGTTTTTTCTTTCTTAAAAATGGTACATAGATCTGACCCATGTTAGATTAGATCTGTTTTTTGTGTGTTTGTTGAGTTTTTATATGACCCTTTTTCTTGTTTTGTTTGCTGGTGTTGATTTAAGAGATTTCATGAATCAATAAAATTCGGGTTTGGTGTGAAATATTGAAATGAAAATAAAGGAATTGAAAAGAAGACTTTATCATGTATATAAGCTTGGATCTCTTGATTTACTGGTTTTTTTAAATTCTCTGATAGGTTGAACATGTTGTTTGTGAAACAGTATGAAAAAGAAAAGTTTTTTCTTGTGTTTGTAAATGTTGGTTAAGATCTTTCTTGCTTGCATGTATTGTTTATTTTGATTGATTGACGTGATCAATAGAATGTTATGGAAGGTATTAAAGGCATCTTTTTTTGAAGATTGATTGTTGGGATTTTGATGCAGGCTTGATTTAGTAAAGATGGGGCTTTCATTCACTAAGCTTTTTAGCCGTCTTTTTGCCAAGAAAGAAATGAGAATTCTCATGGTGGGTCTTGATGCTGCTGGTAAGACTACCATCTTGTACAAGCTCAAGCTTGGAGAGATTGTCACCACTATTCCTACAATTGGTATGGAAATTTACCAGTACCTTATAGTTATCTCAGTACTGAATTTATCGTGCACTCTTGTATTGTTTGGTTAATTGTCTGTTTCTATTTAGGGTTTAATGTGGAGACTGTAGAATACAAGAACATAAGCTTCACTGTCTGGGATGTTGGTGGCCAGGACAAGGTATGTACATGTTGTAGATTGTAATGAGAACTTTGGCTATAATGACAATATTAGGAAAATTTATCGAATTGTTGTCCATATGTGTCATTGATATTATTAAAATTTATCAAATTGTTGTCTATATGTATCAAAGTGTTTGTGCTTGTCTCTTGCTGTAAATGTGCCTGTCCTGTACTGATTAGATTGGCTCCATCAGCACATAATCAAATCATAAGCTACATGGATTTAACCATTTAATGTTGCCATTTTCCTTTTTCTGTATGAAAGGAGAAGCTAACAATTGTGTTGCTGAATTTTTACTAGTAGTTGCAGATGCACACTTATACATGCCTTTGTAGTCTATGTTTCCATTAGCACACAACAAATACGTAAGCTATATTGAGTAGAGTCATCTTGTCTTTCATGGGTTTTCCTCTTGTTGGAATGAGCAAGCGTTTGCTGTCTGGTTGTAAATGATGTGTTGTTGAAGTTTTGGTTGTTTATGTGCTTATCGACGGTCTTGTGCTGGCTCGTTGAATTCCACCAGCACATAACATATTCGTAAGCTACATTAATGAACCCACCTTGTCTTTCAGTTCTCCTGTCTGTGAGGAAAGCTTTCAACGGTGCGGTGTACATAATAAATCTTATATCCACTGTCATGTTGTTAATGCGTGTGATTATATTTCGTGCAATGCATGTATTTGTGCACTGGTGGAATTTGGTTGCATTTTTTTATGCTGATCAATCAAGGATGTAGTTGAAGTTGAATTTGATTAGATGCTTTGTCATCTGCACACAACAAATACATAAGCTATATTGAGTAGAGCCATCTTGTCTTTCATGGTTTTTCCTCCTGTTGGAATGAGTAATGACAACCCATGATATGGCAGATGTTTTGTTGTCTGTGGTTGTAAATGATGTGTTGTTGAAGTTTTGGTTGTTTATGTGCTTATCGACGGTCTTGTGCTGGCTCGTTGAATTCCACCAGCACATAACATATTCGTAAGCTACATTAATGAACCCATCTTGTCTTTCAGCTCTCCTGTCTTTGTGAGGAAAGCTTTCAACGGTGCGGTGTACATCATAAATCTTATAGCCACTTTCATGTTGTTAATGTGTATGATTATATTTCGTGCAATGCATGTATTTGTGCATAGGTGGAATTTGGTTGCATTTTTTTTATGCTGATCAATCAAGGATGTAGTTAAAGTTGAATTTGATTAGATGCCTTTTCATTTGCACACAACAAATACATAAGCTATATTGAGTAGAGCCATCTTGTCTTTCATGGTTTTTCCTCTTGTTGGAATGAGGAATGACAACCCATGATATGGCAGATGTTTTGTTGTCTGTGGTTGTAAATGTTGTGTGGTTGAAGTTTTGGTTGTTTGTGTGCTTATCGACGGTCTTGTGCTGGTTAGTTGAATTCCACCAGCACATAACATATTCGTAAGCTACATTAATGAACCCACCTTGTCTTTCAGTTCTCCTGTCTTTGTGAGGAAAGCTTTCAACAGTGCGGTGTACATCATCATAAATCTTATATCCACTGTCCTGCTGTTAATGCATATGATTATATTTCGTGCAATGCATGTATTTGTGCTTACATTGAATTTGGCTGTGTTATCATTTATGCTGATCAATTAAGGATGTAATTAAAGTTGAATTGGAATGATGTATATAAAAAACAACCTGCTCATGTGCTGTCTGTCACCCAGGAGACATTTTCCGTCGTTCTATCTTAAATATTTTGGGCATTTCATTTTTATCATGTCACATGTTTGATGGTTAAGGAATTGTTTTCAATTTGCTTTTCTAATTTGCACAGATCCGACCATTGTGGAGGCATTATTTCCAAAACACTCAAGGGCTCATCTTTGTGGTTGATAGCAATGATCGTGACCGTGTGGTTGAAGCTAGGGATGAGCTGCACCGGATGTTGAATGAGGTAGTCATAAGCTTTAACTCTCACTTCTTACTTTTGCTTTTGTGGCTATATGCTTTTTAATAATGGAAATTTATTGTTTGAATAGGATGAATTGAGGGATGCTGTGCTACTTGTGTTTGCAAACAAGCAAGATCTTCCAAATGCTATGAATGCTGCTGAAATTACAGATAAGCTTGGTCTTCATTCACTCCGTCAACGCCACTGGTAATTGATAACATCTCCATCGCCAATTTCTCGATAGTTTGCTGCTATGTAAATATCCGTGGATGTCATCTGAGCTGTGTGTTTATTGCAGGTATATCCAGAGCACCTGTGCCACTTCTGGTGAAGGTCTCTATGAGGGACTGGACTGGCTCTCCAACAACATTGCTAGCAAGGTAGGGTCCTAACTCGTGTCTTGTAAGAAATAATGATAAAAAGTCTTCGGGTTTTGTTGGATGTAACTTTGTCTGCTGAATCGTGGCAGGCTTAAGAGATGGGTCGATATCTGCAGCTTTTCGGGCAGCATTCTGCTTCAATTTGGGAGACATTGTTAGGTTGTTTGGTGTTCAAGGATTCCTTATCCTGTGAGGTTGTTAAGAGAAGAATGTATTTGTTTGGTTTTGTAAGATATTGTTACCGTAATAGAAAGTGGCAAATTATCCCTAATAGATACTAAAATAATTCATGATTCACAGTTTTTAACATGATGTATCTTGATTCAAGTCAGGTTCTGTAATTCATGCTATTGGGGCTTTTGTAGAGTATGGTTCTTTCATTGACCAGCCATTGCTTGATTCCGGCGGTTGCCATTTTAAATTACAATAATGCTGTAAAACTTTGACCGAATGCATGTACATCTCCCGTGTTGACAGCTTGCCAGTCTTCAGACACACATGTATTTACATCTAGATTCTGTTCATGGCACCAGGAAAAGTAACATGGAAAGAACCGACTTCTGAGAGAAATTTCAGTTTGTGCCTCTCTACATCATGAGCCTAACTTTTCCTATTTGGCCGGCCAGCTACTTGCGTTATTAACGATTCAATGTTTTTTATTTTATTTTATCAATTCCAATAGATTTAATATCCAGCATAACCCAATCTAAATCAATTCATAGTTAATTTGTATTTCTTCTAAATTTCTAATCTAAAATTCATGATTTCTACTTGAAATACTATTCAAATTGCAAGAAATTGCTGAAGTAGATCTAGAATCCCTTATAAGATATTATTCAAGTCTTCGAATCTCAATTTCTTCCTTGTTATCGTGACTATGCAACCCCTCTGCTTTGATTATTCTGCTTCTCTGATTTTTAATTAGGTGTTTAGAATTTTCCTATCTTCCCTTTTGTTTGCAGTTGCCGGAAGAGAAGAGAATCCCCTCTTTTTTAGCTAATTTACTCTTTTATCTCTTCTTAAGCATAATATGATTTTTCCTTCCTTTTTTATTTTTTTATTATTATTATTTTCTTGATGCCGCACTGTTTTTATACCTTTTTCAATTTTTTTTTAATATAAAAAAATAATTTTTCTAAATCTTAATTTAATTTTTTTTATTAGTCAGAAGTTTCAATTAACACTACTTACTCGTGATCAAAATCTTAAGGTTCTATAATCATGGTTAGAGGTATCAATGAACATTTTCCTTCCTTTCTTTCTTTTCTTTTTTTCTTACCAATTGAACTCAATTTAATATTAAAAATCGACAGAAGTTAGCTACTAAGTAATCAAAGATAACACAAAAAATAATTAATTAAATTTAAAATACATTAATAAAAATAAATAATGCACACAAACACAATGGTAAAATTTAATATTTCTGCCAAATTAAATAATAAATGAAACTAGTAATTAGAAATATAATACATCCACCGTCCCAAAATAAAAGTACGGTCCAGAAACTGAATCTCACTTTGACACTAACGTCATTAACGGCGTTAACTCACGTCCATGGCTAGATTCTATACGCACATAGATAAATATCCCCTTCTCTTTCTCATTTCTTTCATCTCCTATCTCTGCACAGCTTCTTAGTAGATCCTGCCCTCTCTCTTCGTCTTCGTTCTGTAAGTCGTCTCTCTCTATATATATATATTGTTGATGTTATTACTGTAGATCTTGATTGGTCTTATTTTGGTTCTAAAGTTTGTTTTTTTGTTTTTGTTTTAAAGGGTTCATAGATCTGACCCGTGATAGATTAGATCTGCTTTGGGATGTTTGTTGAATCTTTTGACGACCCTTATGCTTGTTTTGTTAGTTGGTATCAGCATAAGGGAGATCATGAATCTATAGAACTTGGGTTTAGTATGAAATAATGGAAGGGAAGTGAAGGAATTGAAAGGAATGGGGTTTTTAATTTGTTAAAGTTTGGATCTTTTGGATCTGTTGATTTTTCTATGATTTGTGAGATGATTTTTCTTTTATTTAAGTCTGAATTTGGAGTTTTTGATTTACTGATTTGTTTTTGATGCAGGTGAGAAGGAAAGATGGGGCTCTCATTCACCAAACTTTTTAGCCGTCTGTTTGCCAAGAAAGAAATGCGAATTCTCATGGTGGGTCTTGACGCTGCTGGTAAGACCACCATCTTGTACAAGCTCAAGCTCGGAGAGATTGTCACCACCATTCCAACAATTGGTATGCTCTCGAAATATTACTGGTATTTCGGGGTTGTTTTAGTGCTGAATTTGTTTGGTTTGGGTAAGGGATGCTTATATGTGGATTTCATTGTAGGGTTTAACGTGGAGACTGTGGAATACAAGAACATAAGCTTCACTGTCTGGGATGTAGGTGGTCAGGACAAGGTATGGAAACTTCTGCTATACTGTGATGAGAACTTTGAATATAATGGTGGCATTAGGAAAACTATTTAATTTTTATCTTTTTGAGTTGCTGATTCATTAATATTTCAGCTTTAATCATTGACTTAACCTGACATGATGTGCGTTTATGTTTTTACTTGGTGTCTTTGATTGTAAATTGTGCCATGGAAGGTCTTGTGCTGATTAGATATTGCTTCATCAGAACATAAAAAAAAACATAAGCTACATGGATTTAGCTACTTAGTGTTACATTTTTTTTTTCTTTTTCTTATGAGCGGAAGCTATCCATTGCATGGCTGAAATTCTACAATTGTAAGCACGTGCACACACCTTTGCTGTCTAAGTTTGTCTTTGGTTATATATATGTGCTTATGAATGGTCTCGTGCTGATTAGATGCTTTTCTTTAGCATGCAACAAAAACATAACCTATAATGACTAGAGCCATCTTATATTTCATTGTTTGTTGCTGTGAGTGGTTGAAGTTTTCGCTGATGCTTGTGCTTATGGACGGTCTTATGCTGGTTAGTTGGTCCTCCACCAGCACATAACATATTCATAAGCTACACTACTGAAGCCACCTTGTCTTTCAGTTTTTTCCTTTATCTTTGTGAGGAAAGGACATCCCAGCTGTGGCGTGCATTATCATAAACTATATAGCATTATCATAAACTATATAGCATTATCATAAACTATATAATAGCAATCATAAATGGGTATGCTTATATATTACTCTTATTCATTTATAAGCAACAAAAATCAATATGCTTGTCATGAACGAATTCATAAGCTACATTACTAAAGCCACCTTGTCTCAATTTTTCCTTTGCCTTTCTGAGAGTATCTGGTCTTCACTTTGCACAATCACTAATGATAGTGCTTAAATGTTTCCCTATGCATTTATTTGTGTTTGCACAGACCGTAATAGCATCCTTACAGATGTTTAAGAAATTGTTTGATGTTGAATAATCGAGTTGCCAGTCTCTCTGTCATGGTTTGGAAGTCCTAAGCTATTTCTGTGTTTGTTGTCTTGTCTTTTATGCTGATCAAATAAGGATTTAATTTTAGCTCTAGTTGTTGGAAGCATGAACTTAGAATTGCCAGTTTATGAACAGGGTCACCTACTCAACTTCTGCTGTCAGAACTCAGAATACAATATCTTGTATTCATATCTCATGTTTGGTATAAGGATTATTTTTTCTCAAATTGCTTTTCTAATTTGCACAGATCCGACCATTGTGGAGGCATTATTTCCAAAACACTCAAGGGCTCATCTTTGTGGTTGATAGCAATGATCGTGACCGTGTGGTTGAAGCTAGGGATGAGCTGCACCGGATGTTGAATGAGGTAGTCATAAGCTTTAACTCTCACTTCTTACTTTTGCTTTTGTGGCTATATGCTTTTTAATAATGGAAATTTATTGTTTGAATAGGATGAATTGAGGGATGCTGTGCTACTTGTGTTTGCAAACAAGCAAGATCTTCCAAATGCTATGAATGCTGCTGAAATTACAGATAAGCTTGGTCTTCATTCACTCCGTCAACGCCACTGGTAATTGATAACATCTCCATCGCCAATTTCTTGATAGTTTGCTGCTATATAAATATGCATGGATGTTGACTGAGCTGTGTGTTTATTGCAGGTATATCCAGAGCACCTGTGCCACTTCTGGTGAAGGTCTCTATGAGGGACTAGACTGGCTCTCCAACAACATTGCTAGCAAGGTAAGGTCCTAACTCGTGTCTTGTAAGAAATAATGATAAAAAGTCTTCGGGTTTTGTTGGATGTAACTTTGTCTGCTGAATCGTGGCAGGCTTAAGAGATGGGTCGATTTCTGCAGCTTTACGGGCAGCATTCTGCTTCAATTTGGGAGACATTGTTAGGTTGTTTGGTGTTCAAGGATTCCTTATCCTGTGAGATTGTTAAGAGAAGAATGTATTTGTTTGGTTTTGTAAGATATTATTACTGTAATAGAAATTGCCAAATTATCCCTAATAGATACTAAAATAATTCATGATTCACAGTTTTTAACATGATGTATCTTGATTCAAGTCAGGTTCTATAATTCATGCTATTGGGGCTTTTGTAGACTCTATAAGAATGTAGAGTATGGTTCTTTCATTGACCAGCCATTGCTTGGTTACGGCGGCTGTCATTTTAAATTACAATAATGCTGTAAAACTTTGACCGAATGCATGTACATCTCCCGTGTTGACAGCTTGCCGGTCTTCAGACACACATGTATTTACATCTAGATTCTGTACACGGCACCAGGAAAAGTGACATGGAAAGAACCGACTTCTAAGAGAAATTTCAGTTTGTGCCTCTCTACATCATTAGCCTACCTTTTCCTATTTGACCGGCCAGCTACTTGGGTTATTAACGATTCAATGTTTTTTATTTATTTATATCAATTCCAATAGATTTAATGTCCAGCATAACCTAATCTAAATCAATTCATAGTTAATTTGTATTTCTTCTAAATTTCTAATCTAAAATTCATGATTTCTGCTTGAAATACTATTCAAATTGCGAGAAATTGCTAAAGTAGATCTAGAATCCCTTATAAGATATCTTCGAATCTCAATTTCTTCCTTGCCCTCTGCTTTGATTATTTTGCTTCTCTGATTTTTAATTAGGTGTTTAGAATTTTCCTATCTTCCCTTTTGTTTGCAGTTGCCGGAAGAGAAGAGAATCCCCTCTTTTTTAGCTAATTTACTCTTTTATCTCTTCTTAAGCATAATATGATTTTTCCTTCCTTTTTTTATTTTTGTTTTAATTATTTTCTTGATGCTGCACTGTTTTTATACCTCTTTCAATTTTATTTTTAATATAAAAAAATAATTTTTCTAAATCTTAATTTAATTTTTTTTTATTAGTCAGAAGTTTCAATTAATACTACTTACTCGAGACCAAAATCTGACTTCAAGTCAGGTTGTTCTATAATCATGGATAGAGGTATCAATGAGCATTTTCCTTTCTTTCTTTCTTTTCTTTTTTTCTTACCAATTTAATATTCAAAATCGATAGAAGTTGGCTACTAAGTAATCGAAGATAACACGAAAATTAATTAATTAAATTTAAAATAAATTAATAAAAATAAATAATGCACACAAACACAATGGTAAAATTTAATATTTCTGCCAAATTAAATAATAAATGAAACTAGTAATTAGAAATATAATAAATCCACCGTCCCAAAATAAAAGTACGGCCCCGAAACTGAATCTCACTTCGACACTAACGTCATTAAGTCATTAACGGCGTTAACTCACGTCCATGGCTAGATTCTATACGCACATAGATAAATATCCCCTTCTCCTTCTCATTTCTTTCATCTCCCATCTCTGCACAGCTTAGTAGATCCTGCCCTCTCTCTTCGTCTTCGTTCTGTAAGTCGTGTCTCTCTCTATATATATTGTTGGTGTTATTACTGTAGATCTTGAGTGTTCTTATTTTGGTTCTAAAGTTTGTTTTTTTGTTTATGTTTTAAAGGGTTCATAGATCTGACCCGTGATAGATTAGATCTGTTTTGGGATGTTTGTTGAATCTTTTGACGACCCTTATGCTTGTCTTGTTAGTTGGTATCAGCATAAGGGAGATCATGAATCTATAGAACTTGGGTTTAGTATGAAATAATGGAAGGAAAGTGAAGGAATTGAAAGGAATGGGTTTTTTAATGTGTTAAAGTTTGGATCTTTTGGATCTGTTGATTTTTATATGATTTGTGAGATGATTTTTCTTTTATTTAAGTCTGAATTTGGAGTTTTTGTTTTTGATGCAGCTGAGAACAAGGAAAGATGGGGCTCTCATTCACCAAACTTTTTAGCCGTCTGTTTGCCAAGAAAGAAATGCGAATTCTCATGGTGGGTCTTGACGCTGCTGGTAAGACCACCATCTTGTACAAGCTCAAGCTCGGAGAGATTGTCACCACCATTCCAACAATTGGTATGTTCTCGAAATATTACTGGTATTTCAGGGTTGTTTTAGTGCTGAATTTGTTTGGTTGGGGTAAGGGATGCTTATATGTGGATTTCATTGTAGGGTTTAACGTGGAGACTGTGGAATACAAGAACATAAGTTTCACTGTCTGGGATGTAGGTGGTCAGGACAAGGTACGGAAACTTCTGCTATACTGTGATGAGAACTTGGAATACAATGGTGGCATTAGGAAAACTATTTAATTTTTATCTTTTTGTGTTGCTGGTTCATTAATATTTCAGCTTTAATCATTGACTTAGCCTGACATGATGTGCATTTATGTTTGTACTTGGTGTCTTTGATTGTAAATTGTGCCATGGAAGGTCTTGTGCTAATTAGATATTGCTTCATCAGAACATAAAAAAAAAACATAAGCTACATGGATTTAGCTACTTGGTGTTACATTTTTTTTTCTTTTTCTTGTGAGCGGAAGCTATCCGTTGCATGGCTGAAATTCTACAATTGTAAGTACATGCACACACCTTTGCTGTCTAAGTTTGTCTTTGGTTATATATGTGCTTATGAATGGTCTCGTGCTGATTAGATGCTTTTCTTTAGCATGCAACAAAAACATAACCTATAATGACTAGAGCCATCTTGTATTTCATTGTTTGTTGCTGTGAGTGGTTGAAGTTTTCGCTGATGCTTGTGCTTATGGACGGTCTTGTGCTGGTTAGTTGGTCCTCCACCAGCACATAACATATTCATAAGCTACACTACTGAAGCCACCTTGTCTTTCAGTTTTTCCTTTATCTTTGTGAGGAAAGGACATCCCAGCTGTGGCGTGCATTATCATAAATTATATAGCATTATCATAAACTATATAATTGCAATCATAAATGGGTATGCTTATATATTACTCTTATGCATTTATAAGCAACAAAAATCAATATGCTTGTCATGAACGAATTCATAAGCTACATTACTAAAGCCACCTTGTCTCAATTTTTCCTTTGCCTTTCTGAGAGTATCTGGTCTTCACTTTGCACAATCACTAATGATAGTGCTTAAATGTTTCCCTATGCATTTATTTGTGTTTGCACAGACCGTGATAGCATCCTTACAGATGTTTAAGAAATTGTTTGATGTTGAATAATCGAGTTGCCAGTCTCTCTGTCATGGTTT
>Ga0307515_10022175_pt1 | contig 11207 bp, 10 predicted proteins | sample 17_EM_MG_FD_194513 | JGI IMG/M metagenome (GOLD analysis project Ga0307515, IMG submission 194513) | Populus trichocarpa ectomycorrhiza microbial communities from riparian zone in the Pacific Northwest, United States - 17_EM | ecosystem: Host-associated > Plants > Roots > Unclassified | place... | reverse complement strand
ATTAGGCTCATAGGTTGATAAAAAGTGAGATTTTAAAGCCAAAAAAAAAAAAATTACTCTTTAAATATCCATATGAGAAGATATTTTCTTCTCAGCCAATAAATCTTCACTCGCAATACTCCTTGACATTTGGATTGGTTCAGAGTTGATTTTTTTTAAGCGGTTCTAGCTAAGACAAGTATGTTTTTAATATACAAATATAAAAATAGATAAAAACATGTTTAATTAAAAATATAAAGATAAAAATATATATATTTTTTATTTTAACACAGACAAAGACATTTTTATCATAAAATAAATTTATATGCTAATAATATCTCATCTTTATCTTTTCTACTTCAAAACTATAAATAGTCTGCCTAAACTAAGATTGTTAATTCTGTTTCGTTTTATCCGGAATGGCCGAAACATTTCATACTAATTAAAAAAAAAGAATAAAATAGAACAATTTTCATCTCATTTTAAATCTCGGTCCGTTCCGGATTTTTCAGATAAATTTCGGTCGGAATCTTCCAGTTTCATTTCACATGTTTCGTTCCGGACTTGAAAAGCCATTAAATCAAATTAATATTTTGTTTAATTTGAATTACTTTAAGTTAAAGTTCTATTTAATCTTGACTATTTAGAAATATTTAAATTTTAAAATTATATTTGTTTGACATTGTGTTTGTATTGCATCATTTATAATTAATTTATTTTGAATTTGAATTATGTTTGTTGAATTATATATATATGAATAATATAACCATGAAATGGCACGCTGAAACACTCTAAAATCAAAATATTTCTTTCCAATTGAAAAAACAAAACACTTACCAAAACGAAATTAAAAATCTTGACCTAAATACACATGCCTAGTGCTTACAAGCCCATTAACAGAGTCCACGAAATTCTTTGTGCCTTCACAGTAATGGATCAATACAAATGACAAAACTCTTCATGCATTAGTCTGCCCCAACTTCAGTCATTGCAGAGTTAGAGTAACCTTTAACATCCATGTAGCAATAGATACTTTTACCAGCCAACACCGAAAGTTCATGACTGCAAAAGTAGGGCATCTACGGACTAGAGGCATGAAAATCCAAGATTATGGAATGGAGATGAGAACTAGGAAGCATCTGCATTTCCTTCTGAATATTTTCATATCTGGAAAACCACTGGCAGGACCAGGACTTATGGCTCACAAAGATAATTGAGATGGCCAATATCAACTTATAGGAGCTCAGAAGATCTGGAAAACCCCCTTTTTTTTTTTACATCAGTATTAGACAATCATTATTCTGCCATTTACATGATTGATCTTCATATTATGCTAGCAGGCTCTGAGTGCCTGTTTTTTGGACAATGAAAGAATAAAGTCTGGTATCAATTTTCAAATACAGGGAAATATCTACTTAAAATTTCAGAGTATATAAAACAAGATAAAAATGGATTCCATCCATTTTTTCATCATCTTATACTCTTTTCTGTTCAATTTCTTGAGGTTTAATTGACATTTATCATCATGGAAGAAAATGATAGCTTAATGCTGATAAATATGTGTACTTCCAGCAACTGACATACTGAGTCGAATACAAGAATAGGAGGAAGCAAATATCAGCTTCTATGCTGTTGCTTTCTTCTGAGATGAAATGGAATTCATTCTTCATCCTCTGAATCATAAATGAAGCTGTTATCAATATAAACACAAGGGATGTGGGCTATCTTTCCCTGTATCCTTTTTGCACTTCTGTTTTAGTAGAGGACAATCATGGATGTATAGTTCCAAAAGTGAGGAAGGCAAGCCATTTTCTGGTAGGGATTTGAGCATTGGGCAATCAGAGATCCAAAGCTCTTGAAGGAAGGTGAGGTTCTGGAAACCATTGGAGGATAATTATTGGAGATTCGGGAAATTTACAATGGACATGCTGGATAGAGAAGTTGACAGCATCATTCCTGTCTCCTCACATGGAAAAGATAAAATATGTGCACATCCGGCTGTAATGAAGAGGCGAGTAAGAGAGGCAAGCCTGTGTAATCCCCAGTCTAAGAGAGGCTTACAGAAGTTGAGATTTGTGATCAGAAGTGATGTCAAGTTTGTTGGGAAACCCTCTTGTGGGAAAGACACAAAGCTCGGGCGTGTATGAATATCCAACTCTACAAGAGAGGTGAGACTTCGCAATCTTTCCGGCAGAGCCTTGAGCTTCTCGCACCAGCCCATGTAGAGCTTTCGCAGACTGGTGGCAGGAAACCCTCCTTCAGGGAACGAAAGTATACTTGAACAGTTACATATAGTGTTCTCCTGAAGATGACTGAGCATGTTCAGACCCTCAGGTAAGCAAGCGAGTTTTCCACAATATTTGATCTCGATTTGTTCAGGAGACATGTAGCAAAATGTCTCAGCTATTGAACCCAGTTCTGGACAGTCTCAAATCACAAGCTGTCTAAGAGGAGCAGGTAATTTTCTTCTTGACAATAAGCACTTGAGAGATGGACAATTCCTGATATCCAAGTACTCAAGAAGAGATGTGCTGCTAATGTTGGCATCCTTTTCCTCCTCCAGCAAATACTGCAAATTATCACAGTAACTGATGCATAGCCTTTTAAGAGTGCAAGGCAAAGTGGTTTGAACAAAGGAAACCAGCCCTGCACACTTTTCAATATGTAGCTCTTCAAGGGATCTGAGACCATGCAAAATTAATGGTCGCTGAAGGCTTTCGCAATCAATTAACTTCAGCATTTCAAGAGAGCAAGGCAAGCCGAGTTTCAGCTCTTGTCCTTCCTCCTCTGCACCAAAGGAAACAAGTCTGGAACAACTTCTGATTTTCAAATAACGTAAGGAACTCAGATGTTGTAGTAATCTGACTCCATTTTGCCAAAAATCTGTGATCTCCTGGCAACCAGTAATCTTTAAATTCTTAAATTCTGCCAACCCTTGCATGAAGCCCAAAGTTAGAAAACTGAAATTTGAAATGCATGAAAGAACCACGGAGTTGAGTGAGCTAAACTGAGTCGTGCTTCTGCAGATTAATTCCTTGCATCCATCAACATCTAAATTACGGAGCATCGGAAAACTGGAAATAGAAACCGACAAGCACTTGGATTCACAAATAACTAGCTCTTTCAATGAAGGAAGATAATATAGCAATCTTCCCAATACCCGAGAACAATTCAAGAGAGAAAGCTTATGCAGGCGAGGGAAAACTTCAACTTGTTCTTCGCCGTTGGCATGCCAGTAGTTCCATCCAGGCATGTCTTTGAAATAAAGAGTCTCCAGTGAAGGAAAAGGATTTGAGCAGCATTCCCCGTAAATCTCACGACCTATGCTCTGCAGTCCACTCATCCCAGTGATGGAAAGGTCCTTGAGCGATTTTAAAAGCCCAAGAGCTGGCACGGATGTGCAGTTTTCACAATTCTCCAAACTTAGAAGCACCATGTTAGAGAAGGAAGGATCTCCAACCCAAGATGGAAACTCTGTGGAAGAATAAGAGTTGATTGTCAGCTCTTTCAGCCCCTGATGAGGTTGCAGCATGTCTAATACATCATTTTCAATCCTTTCATTTCTTGAATCGGTGATATCAGAACTCCATTTCAGCACCAAAGCTTCTAGATCCTGCTTCTCCGGTAAATTGGCCTGCCCGGTAAATTGGCCTGCCTTGCTCTCCGATGATCAACCACATTCTCTAACCTTGAAATGCAAAGCGTTCCACAGAGAAAGTTTAAATCCATTAGCTCCTCTATCCCATGCCCAATTTTCCTGCTGACAACAGAATCATACAGTTTGCGAAGACGCTTAAGATTTTTAATTCCTAATGGCATCTCACCTATCAAATACACATCTGTATATCAAGATAACATAAATTGATTAAATTCCCCATTTTTGAAGGCCACTTTGTGAGATAAGAACAGTCACTTAAAATCAATGTCTGCAAGTTGTATAGGAAACCTGTTGACTCCAGTAAACTTCTAATCATGGTGGATGAGAGGTCCAGGTGCCTCAGGAGTTTCAACTCCCCAATGGAACTAGGTAGCTCAGAGATGTTATAACTTATAACCACTCAAACTTAGAACCCTCAACCTCTTCAAACTTGGCAGCAAACCAACGACATTATAGTTACGTAGCTCGTCTCACCATGTCGGAATGGTAGAAAGGCCCTTGAACACTTGGCTTTATGAAAGGCCTCAAACTTTTTTGTGCCATCATAATCATCACGAGTGTAAGAAGAATGGCGAGACCTTTTATATATTTCAGGTTGCAAGTGAGCCTCCAGTTCATCCTCGAGCCCAAAATATGTTTCTCCCGCAGCCCATCGAGCAAGATCATTTACTAGGTCAAGCATCACCTAGAGAGAGCAATCAATGGTTGCCACTTGAAATATGGACACCATGAAACAAGCTCACGAAAATACTCACCACCTAACTCCTCCAGCTGCCTGCTGTCATCGTTCTGCTGAATCAAACCTTCCGCCATCCATAGAAGGACTAGCTCTTCCTCCTCAAATTCCTAGGCGAAGCACCACTTCATTGTTGGAGGCAAATGATGGTAGCTCAATCGTAAAACTGGGAGAATGTCACTTTCATAGCTGTTTGATATATTTAAACTTTTTTTTTTTAGTTTAACGTGGTGTTCGGGCTAGCTTGCGTGTACCTCGACTAATCCCACGGGTCCTAAAATTAATGATCATGTAAGCCTCCAATGGCCATCATATGAGCAACCACATGACTCGAATCTGAAATCACAGAGAAAACAAATCTCTTGGTCCCAAACTTTTACCACTAACCCACCACCTAGATGATTGATATATTTAAACTTTAATCAATAACATTTTAGTATATATTAGAAAATCATCATATAAATTATATCTTTGTGATTTAAAAAGTAAAAAAAAAATAATAATAAGAGGAAATTTTAACTAAAAGCTTTAATTTATAATATCTTAACATAGATTTATTATAAATTATCTCTACAAGCTCATGACATAATCTTTGATTAAAGGTATATATTATATTTCTTTTATAAGATTAAAAAGTAAAAAAACTATCTGCATAGTGTTGCATGTTAATTTTTAAAAATGATTTTTAATTAAAAACATATTAAAATATTATATCTACTGGCAGTGTAATATTTAAATTATATATTATTTAAATCTTTATTACCTTTTCAATTAAAAATATTTTTAAATTAATATAAAAATATATTTTTAAAATCACACACACAGATATATATATATATATATATATACACACGAATTTAATTTTAATCTTTGGTGGGAGAGATTCGAGTGTGTTCATTATATATACCAAAAATTAAAATTAAATTCTTCTATGACTTAAGTACTAGCAGTCTATATATATATATATATATATATATATATGATTAAGAACACACTCGAATCTCTCCCACCAAAAATTAAAATTAAATTCCCTGTAACTTAACTACCAGCAGTCCACCGGTCCAGCCCTCTCTCTCTCTCTCTCAACCACCATGCCCAGCCACCACCTCCACGCTCCCCTCCGCTCCTCCACCGCTACCTCAACCACCATCTCCACTCAATCCTTCACCTCAAGACTAATCCTCCTCCTAACTCTCCTCCCTCTTTCTCTTGCAGCCTTAGCTTTTATCCTCCAATGGAAAGGCAATTCTGGCTTCATGATGGATCCCACAACAGCCAACTCTCGTTGGGCCCCACAAGGGTCTCACATTAAAAACCATGAGATCTTCCCTGGCATGGAATTATCTGTTTTATCGCCTAAAGCTCACAAATCATCTGACTGTTCTAGTCTTGGACGTAGTGGGGCACCTTCTTTTCCTTATTTTCGTGATTGGAAGTTTGATTTTCAAGCTAATTTGAGGCCTAAGGTCTGTTTTTGAATTGATTTTGTTTCTGGTTTGATTTTTTTTGCTGAATTTTAATGGGTTGTTTTTTTTTTCCTTGTTGAATTCTGATTGGTTTTGAGTTTTGTGTTTGGACTCGCATTGGCTTCTGAGGTTTGGTGATGGATCTGTTTCTGGGTTTTGGGTTTTTTTATTGAATTTTGGTAGATTCTGTGAGATTTTAGCTTTAGTTATGAATAATTAATGGTTAACTATATGGTTTTATGTTTTTTTTTTTTTTTTTTTTTGCTGTGAAAGATGTGAACTTCGCTGATCCTGGTTTGCAAGATATTTTGGAATTGGAACTGAGTGATGTACTCTTCTTGCTTGTTGAATAGGATTTGGTTTCATTTTATGAGTTAATTTATCTGTGATCTGTTTGCTACTTTGGTTGATGAGGGAAGGGAAATGAGGGAAAGTTTTAAGCTTTGAATGTTCTTTAAAATGTTAATGCTATTTTGATTTTGAGAAATGAAAGATTAATCAAGTGAATCAATTGTCTGTAAGTTGAATTATTTTATTTGACATTTTGTTGGTTTGTTACTTAATTTGCAGATATGTATCACAACAAGTACTTCAGCTGGTTTGGATCAGATTCTACCGTGGATGTTTTATCATAAGGTTATGGGGGTGACAACCTTTTTCCTTTTCGTGGAAGGGAATGCAGCGTCTCCTAACACGTCTAAAGTTTTGGAGTCCATTCCTGTGAGTTCACATGACCTTTGATGTTACCAATTTGTTATTGTTTGTTTTATTCTTATATTGGAGTTCCTCTGGTTTTATTTTCTTATGTTTTTTCTTCTGAATTATTTAGTGTGAGCTATTTTGTTGATTTCCCAGGGAGTAAAATTGATTTATAGAACAACAGAGCTAGAGGAGCAACAGGCTAAAAGGTTGGCTAGTTTTCATATGTTCATGTTTAATTCATTTCTGTTTCATTTTGAAGCAAACTGAATATATTTTCTTTGTATTACCCTTATTTCAAATGAAGAAAGAAAAAAGATTCACTTTTGCTTAAAGCTATTTAATGTTGATGATTCTATGTCTAACTCTTTGTGAGTGTTTATTCTGTTTGAACCATGCATTTTGTTCCTGTATTCACAACTTAATCATCTTGAAAACTTTCAATATGGTTTCTGTTTTGTGTCTCCTCTTAACTCTTATCGTTTTTATGCTCCTTTTTTCTTAATCAGTCGGATATGGAATGAGACATGGCTGTCCAGTTTCTTTTACAAACCATGCAATTATGAGCTGTTTGTGAAGCAATCTCTCAACATGGAAATGGCAATTGTCATGGCAAGGGTATGCATTATGCACCACTATTTACTCATCTATAACAGTACTCTTCCTATTTCTAGTAATAAAAAATTGTTTTGAACATTCTCTGTTCTCACAAACAACAAAATTTTAGGATGCAGGAATGGACTGGATACTTCATCTTGACACTGATGAACTGATTCACCCTGCTGGTGCCCGTGAATATTCTTTGAGGCAGTTGCTGCTTGATGTTCCTGGAAATGTGGATATGGTTGTGTTTCCAAATTATGTGAGTCACATTGTGTGGAACGTCTTTTTTGTGATAATGCAATTAGGGGATTTGTAAATGTAAAAGTGTCAGTCCTATTAATATTTCTCAGCTATTCTTTTTCTTCTAAATAGTGTTGATTCTTTATTTGTCAGGAGAGCAGTATTGAACGAGATGATATTGAGGATCCTTTTGGTGAGGTAAATCTCTCAAACTATCCATTGAGCGTGGCACTTTGTCTTGGAACATGATGAATTTATTGTATGCTGTATATCGGTGCTCTGGTCTGGTTAAATTCCTTGTGCTTGAAAATTTTATATCAATTGCAATGTATTTGATCATTATACATGGTTAAAGTTAGAAGTATTTCTTTTCTGGGGTTATGTTCAACTTGCTTCATGCATGACACTTCAGAGAAGCTGCTTCTGATGATTTAATTTTAAGAGTTAGAAAGGGATTATATGATTGTGGATGAGTTATATTTTTTAAGAAACTTTGAAGCAATGGTGTGTCCTGCATTTTTCTAGTTTCTAACCATGATTTTCTGGATTTAGTTTTCTTATTGTTTTGAACAATGCTGTTTATTATCAATGTTTGCCTATCTTTGAAGATAAATGCGTAGTCTATCCCATGTATTCATGTATCTATGCTAACAGGTGTCGATGTTCAAGAAGAATTATGACCATCTCCCAAAGGATACGTACTTTGGAATGTACAAGGAATCTACTCGTGGCAATCCAAATTATTTCTTAACTTATGGAAATGGGAAGTCAGCTGCTCGAGTTCAAGATCATCTACGTCCTAATGGCGCACACAGATGGCACAACTATATGAAAACCCCAAAGTACGGCAAGCATGTTTATATGTTTAGCATAGATTCTTCATTTTTGTGGGCTACATGTCTTTTTGCATGTATAGATATACATCAGTAATTGTCAGCAGTAGCATTATTTTTAAATTTGTTAAATTCCTCCTTTTGTTTCTTGATTTACCACTTGTGCTAATGCTATTTTCTTCAATATGAGCTCTTGAAAATTTGTATGGCACTGCTGGTCCTTAATTGACAATTATAGTGACATGAACAGTATCTTTCCTTTCTGACAAAGACATTATATCTGGTATACAAATTGTCAGTGAGGTGAAATTGGAAGAGGCTGCTGTTCTACATTACACGTATTCCAAATTTTCTGACTTGACTTCTAGACGTGATCGGTGTGGCTGCAAGCCTACAAAGGAGGATGTCAAAAGATGCTTTATGTTGGATTTTGACAGATCTGTGAGTTTAGTTCTTTCTCTTAATATTTATCTCGTTTGCTCATTTCTGCTGCTGCCTTTTCATGACAAGTAGCGGTAAGTATATGAATATAAAAATTACAGTGTCCAATTTGAGCACATCTGCACAGGGGACTCAAAGTAGATTAGCTTGTTCATTTAGAACATGGTGCCTTTTAAATTTAACTTTGAAGAGTTAAGTTTCCAAAGAGAAATCATTTTGAACGTGGACCTTTGGAACATGTTAGGATAATTGTGTTCTGGATCCTTTTTTTTTTTGCTTTTTGTTTCAAAACTCATGTTCAGCAAGTAAATATGATTGAGAAATGCCTGAGTAGGTGCTTTTCTTAGCCCTACATCCCTGTGTGCATAGTAGCAGTGTAGCATACAGGGACAACACATAAAAATGGCTGACAATGATACATGACTCAAGTAATGATGTTTTTGATAGTGGTGATGCCAGGCAGCTACTTCTTCATTCTTTGTGGCTTACAAAACGAGTTAGTGGCTGGTTAAGTTGGATTGGTATATAGCAGTGACTGGGTGGCCAAGTTGCATTATGCTAGTGCCAATACCTAGTGGTGGCCACTATGCATTGTTGACTAATAATGATATCCTTGAGAAGGGTTTCCCTGCTGCATTCTGCAGATATAGGAGGCATGTGGTTTACGGCTTATGATGTCAGTGCACAGTGCAAAAACTGAAGGCAGTCTGTTTCCTAGAAATAAGATCCGAGTTCCATTAATCAGGTCTTTGTATCATAGTACCAGTTCGCTGAGGGAATGCAGATGGTGTAGGTGCCTTTTGTTTTACAGATTTTCTCATAACTCTTGATTCTTAGTTGAACCAGGGAATTAAGCCCTAGATAACTGCTTCTTGGTTAGGGTTCTGGTAATGACACTTCCTATGAACAAGAGATAATTACTTTGGTTTATTTCATTTCCTTATAGCTCAAGTTGATGGAAGAATACAGGGGTTGAAGCTTTTAACTAAAACATTGTTTTCAAGAAATTTAGTTTGTTTTGAATTCCATTTTTTTCTTTCTTACTCTTCATCTTATCAAGCGAATGTTATTGCAGGCATTCATAATTGCATCAACTGCAACCGAGGAGGAAATGCGAAACTGGTAAGAAACTTCCTTTTCTTATTTCTGTGAGGACTGCTGGCATTCACATGTTTCTGGAAACATAACAATACTTGAAGGTGTTTTATTCCCATTTTAGGTATCGGGAACATGTCGTATGGGGTGACAAAGACTTGAAATTGAAGCTCCTGAGGAAGAGCATTTTAACTCGCATATATTCTCCTATGGTAAGCAAGACTAAGACATCTTCACAAAGTAAAACGACAAGGATACAACCAAATATAGTTCGTTTTTTTTCCCCAACTGTCCATCTATAAATTAAGGGAGAGCTAATAACCAAAACACAAGAATAAGTAGGGAAGGAGAAAGCATTACGATTTTACATGGTAACACGCCCTTTGTGATCCTGACATGAGGGCTTACTAAGATCAAGGCTTAGTAACTTAATCTGAATGGAATTCATAGCTAATTGTTTATTGCTAATAAAAATAAACAGATCAAATGGAATTCATAGCTTAAGAATTAAGACGGTGGAAATTATCCTGTACAAACCGAGAAAAAAAATTATGATGTGTGCAATCAACTAGCTGATCCTTGCCATCAAGATGTGAAAATCTCTAGGCCCAAGGCCAAATGCATCTGAAGCGTGTGCATCAATTGCTCGGTGATTTCCTTATTGATTTATGATTGCTGCTTGTATATTTCAGGCCATAATTCAGGGCTTAAGAGAGTCGGGTGTCTTCAGCTCTGTTATTCAATCTGCCCCAACAACACTTTCACGAGACAAGTTTCTAGCATCTGTCGATAGTAGTAACTCTTCAAGAACAGTTGCCTCCGAATCAATGCAGTCAAGAAAGACCATCAAAAGTAGAGAGAATCAAGCAACAGCTAGGAAGGTTTTGGGTTTAGAAACTACTGTGGTATCTCATGAAGCAGCTGTTCCACCACTTTCTCCTCCAGGATTGCTTGTGGAAGCATGATCCATGTTCCTGGCATGATTGCTGCTGCTTCTCATTCCTGTTTGAATTGAAGGGAAGAATCAGGAGAGAAAAGAAAGAGCAAGCAGGGCTTCTCATTGCAGTGTATGTGTTCAGTTATAATTGGTTCTTCCCGATCGCCATCCAAGCGCTTGTGTACATTTACCCAAGGAGGATTCTTCTCCATTTGTATGCATGGCCACTTCGTGTTTTTTCCTTTGCAACTAGAAAAAAATACTTAACCTGTTATTCTCATGTATAGAAACTACAGTCTTGACAGTAGAAAAAGTTTATTATTTGTCATTGGAAGTTCATCATTTATATTTTTTCTTTTTCAAGAATTTTTCAGGGGGGAGCTTGAAAAATTGAAAAAAAAAAAAGTATTTACAGCAGTTTTTTTTCAACTAAAGGTTTATCACTTACCTTGTGTGAATCAATGTTTGTCTCCGTATCTTAAAAGAGAAGGTTTTATAAGGTTTTTTTCAACTAAATGAT
>Ga0307515_10022174_pt1 | contig 11208 bp, 6 predicted proteins | sample 17_EM_MG_FD_194513 | JGI IMG/M metagenome (GOLD analysis project Ga0307515, IMG submission 194513) | Populus trichocarpa ectomycorrhiza microbial communities from riparian zone in the Pacific Northwest, United States - 17_EM | ecosystem: Host-associated > Plants > Roots > Unclassified | place... | reverse complement strand
TCGCTCTCGATCTCGCCGGCCGCACGCCTGGAGCGGTGCTTTATCTGGCACGGCCTTGCGCTTTCGGCACCCTGCACGAGGTGAGCTGTAACGCGGATGTATGGACCTCGGGACGCTATTCGGAGCAGGTCATCGAGAGCATGGCCGCCGCGATAAATCGCTACACCGCACATCATGGGATCCGCAATGTGCTCTTGATTGGTTATAGCGGCGGAGGAACTCTCGGCGTGCTCATCGCGCCACACGTTCCCACAACGCGCGCGGTGCTAACGATATCCGCGAATCTCGATAGCGCGGCTTGGACCGCGTGGCATCAATACCTGCCTCTCGAAAAGAGTCTCGACGCCGCGCAGCAGCCCGCGCTTCCGCGCTCCATCAGCGAATGGCATATCGTCGGCGCAAAAGACAGAAATGTGCCGGTGGAAATCAATCGTGAGTACTGGGCGCGCGTCCCGTCTTCGCACATCTGGATCTACCTGAACGCGGATCACGCTTGCTGTTGGGTTCGCCTGTGGCCACAAATATGGGCGCGATTGCAAACGGAGCTGGCCGAAGCCTCCGCTACCGCAGTGACTCAATCGCCTCGTTGAGCGGCCCATAGGTTTCGTAGTAGTCGCTTTTCGCCTGGAATTTCCGCAATTCTTCGAGCGCCATGCGCCGATCCGGCGCATTCGTGTACCACTTCAAGACCTTGTCGGCCGCTTGCCGCAAACCCGCGACGGCATCCGGATTTCTTGGGTGCAGAGCGTAGGCATCCGCGAAGTATTGAGCAGCATCGGCGCTCGCCGTGATGTCTTGACTGCGTTCAAGATATTCCATCGAGGCACGGCCCTGGCTGAGTGCCTCGCGAACATCCTGCTGCACTTGCGGTGATAAGGCCTCGAGCGGAACGTCAGGAAGGCTCGCGCGGTAGGCTCGATAGCCAAACAGCACCACGATAATCGCCAGCATCGTGGCGGCCCCGGCCAACACTCGCGGCAGCGCCGCGACGCCTTGCAGGGCTCTGTTGAACGCTGCGGCATCGGCAAAGCGCTCGCTTCGGTCATAGGCCAGCGCCTTCTCGATCGTCTTGGCTTCATGGCGCTTGAGGCCGCGAATGGGCTCGGGTTTAAAGCCGTTGGCGCGCGCCTCGAGTACGGATTGTCGGTTGAACGGATGCCGGCCCGTCAACAGCTCATAACACACGACGCCCAGAGCGAAAATGTCCTCGGAGGTGTTCGCCTCTCCGCCCGCGAGCGCATCAGGCGCCGCATAGTTTTCTGTGTAGCCTTGGAAAACGCTGTCCTCAGAGTCAGCCGCCTTCACCGCGCGCGCGATACCGAAATCCAGAATTTTCGGCACGCCCTCTCTCGTGAAGAAGACGTTCGCCGGCTTGAGGTCCGAATGCACAATCCCTTTGCGATGCGCATAGGCGAGTCCGTCTGCCATGCCGCGAATGATCGGCAGCGCCTCCGCGCGTGTCAGACCGCCCGGACTGGCATCGCGAATCACGCGATCGAGCGCCGTACCCTCGAGCAATTCCATGGCGATGAACGCACGGCCGCTCGCATCGTCACGATCGAATACAAAGACCGTGACGATGTTGGGATGGGCGAGCTTTTGCGCACGGCTGGCTTCGCGATGCATCCCGATGAAGGCGTCGGGATGCGTTTCAAAGTCGCTGTTGAGCACTTTCACAGCGACATAGGGCGTGCGGTCGCGAGCTTCCTCGCTGAGAAGATCCTTGGCGCGCCACACCTGACCCATGGAGCCCTGACCGATGAGCTGTTCAAGCCGATAGCGACCGCGCAGTGTCAACCCTTCGCCGAGCGGTGTCTGAGAAGGCCCACGGGGTAGGCCATTCGGCCGCACCTGAGTTTCTGGAGCGCGAACCCGCGTGACGTTTCCGCTTTGGGGCGTGACATCGCCTCGGAGCTTTGTATCGTCGGCGGGCATTCTCGTCACAATTACGCGCGTATGTCGATCACGAGTGCCGTGACATTGTCGCGCGTTCCGGCATGACAAGCTTGCGCGATGAGCGCATCGCTCGCCTCTTTCGCCGTGGCGAGTTGCAGACAGGCGATGATCGCCGACTCGCTCAACGCACCGTAGAGCCCGTCGCTGCAGAGCAGAAAGCGGTCGTCTGCCATCACGTTATCGACCACATGATCCAGCTCGAACCAGTCGGCGCCGCCCACGGCTCGCGTGATTTCGCCCGAGGCGCTCACGATCGACGCCGGTGAATTCTCATCGGACGTGGCCGCGGCCGGCGTATCGACATGATCGTGTGTCAGCTGGGAAAGCGCTTGCTGCCGATACAGATACGCTCGGCTGTCCCCGGCCCAGCAAACCACGAACTGCGCCCCGCGAATGCCAAGTGCGACCACTGTCGAACCCGTGGGCTCTTCGGTGCTGAGGGTCAGCGCGGAGCGCCTGAGATCCGCGTTGACTCGCTCGAGCGCTACACCCACGGATTCCAGCAAAGCATTCAACGAAGCGGTGGGCTCTAGCGCATTTAAGGCATCGACGACCATCTGGCTTGCGATGTCGCCGTCCTTGTGCCCGCCCATGCCATCGGCCACGACCCAGAGACGGTTGCCATCACAGAGCACAAAGTTGTCTTGATTCGTCGCGCGCACGGCGCCGACGTCCGTCGCCCCAGCGCTTTCTGTTTGAAAGCTCACGTCCGTCGGCAAAGACTCGGGAGCGCTCTGCGCGAGCAAATCGCCGTGCCAATGCCCGTCGTCCCATGTGCCCGCCAACAGCGCGGCGAACGATTCCGCGCGCGGCAAACCTCGTGTCAGTAGCGCGCTCGGCTGCACATGCTCCGAGCCGTCAGTCCACCACATTGTCATCGGCCGCAGGGCGCTTTGGGCCGCTGTCATCAGTGCGATGCCCATCGGTCCATCGATCTCCGCGGAAGACTTAATTGCCCAGCGCCACTGCGGCGCGTCCGCGCGAAAACCTTCGCGCGCGGCATGTACATCCGCATCCCTCAGCGCGGATGCGCTGTCGCTCAGCGATGCATCGAAGGCGGCCAGCTGGAAAGTTTGCGATCTCAATGCGTCGGTGCAGAGTTGCTCCACTTCCGCGAACCATTTCTCCGCTGCGCAGGCGAACGTCAAGGGTGAAAGCTCAGTGGGCAGCTCGACTACGACCGTGAGCGGAAAATAGCGGCCGACTCGATCGACACTCGGCAGCAACACGCCGGCGAAACTGGCCGCGCCCGCCACTCCGTCGCTCAGGAAGAATCGCCACATGGGGCTGGTGAGATAGAAATCGAGCCACTGAACGCCGAGCGCCTGCCGGCTCTGGGCGATGCAACGCTGCAGCCACTGATCCCAGACGTCACGAAAACTTTCGTTTACGCGCCGCTCGATGAAATCGCCATGACTGGGAAGCTTGCCGAAAAAACCTACGCTCGCGCCGATCATGCGAACGCCACTCAGCCGCCGCACCGAAAGTCACGCAGCTCGTTACGCGCGAAAGGATTGCGCACGGAGCTAGCTTCCAGGATCACGCGTGTGTTGCGGTTTCCTGCGCTGAGCGTCACGAGAAAACGCAACTCCGATTGCGGCTGTAATTTAGCGTCGCCGAATAAGCGGAAGATCGACCAGGGGCCATCGTAAGCGCGATTGGGGCCCGCGCCAGTGCTCTCTTCGAAGGTAAGCACCGACTGACCCGGAGTCGGTCCGGGCCAAACAATGCTCTGCGCGCGCGGCGGACCGTGACGGTAATCGACAGTTTGCCCATCGAGCTCGATGGACACGCGGCGCACGGCAGCATCGAGATATTCCGGCGCAATGTTGAAGCGCAACTCCGGGAGTTGGCCTCCGGGCCGGAAATAGATCTGCCGAATCCGCTCGACCGCTTGAAACTGGGATAACAACCCGGCTGAACGTCCAATGCCGGCGGCACCCTCTTTCCAGCGCCACGGGGATGTCGTCGTGTCGACGAGCGGAGCGAGACGCTTACTGAAGAAGGTGTCGAACACGCCGCCCGAACCGAACAGTCGTCCGAAATCCGCGAGCGCGACATCGATGCCGCTGGCGGCGGAGAAGGGGTAGCGTCCGCCGATCAACTGACGACATTCGGCGGCGACCTCCGTGAGATATCGTTGCGACAGCTCTTTGCCCGCCTCGCCCTTCGCGAGCGCTTCGCTCTTGCTGCCGACTTGCGCGACGATCCCCGAGACCGGCGCGGGCAGTTGCATGGCTTCGATGCGGAGCTGTCCCAGCGCATCCGCTTGTCCTTGAGCGGCCACCGCGTCGAGTGCGCTGGTGTCGCCGAGCCCGCCGCCAATCGCGCCCAAGCGCTGCGCGATGTCACCGATCGCGCGTAGAGTTTGGTCGATCGGCGCGCCTCCCGCCGGACCTTCCACGAGCTTATGCAGCGCTGCGAAATGCTGAGTGACCCGCGCACCGGGCTTTTCACTCGCGGGCGCCGAGCCGAAGAGTTTCTCCAGACCACGGAGCTTCTCCGTGATGGCGGCTTTCACGTTGCCGGCTGGGTTTGCATTCGACGGCAGGGGCTTCAAAAGATTAGTGTTGGCTTCGACGAGCACCAGCAAGCGCTTGAGCGGCGAACTGGGGCTCGCGAGCAGCGCCATCATGTCCGTGAGCTCTTTGGGCCGCTGGGTGGGTTTGGGCACCAAGTCCACGAGCAGCGCATCCCAGGCGCGAATGTATTCAGCTTCATAAATGCGCATCAGCTCGTTCGCGAGTCGCGGTGAATCGGCGACCGAGGCGACGCCCTCCCCTAACACCCAGCTGTCACCGATGAACTCGCTCAAGACTTCGAGCTTGCCGGTCGATGCCACCTCATCGAATACCTTGCGCGTGAACAGCGCCGGCACGGCTTGCGACAGCGGCGCCCCGCTGCGCCTCACCAGCACCGATTCACCGCCGAGGCCGATTTCCTTGTCCAAGCGGATCGCACGCTCATTATCGCCGGCATAAGTCAGCTTCAGGCGGCTGTACATAAGCACCGGCAACGAAACCTGGCGAAGCGAAGTGCGCGCGCGCTCGACCACGTCCGCATCGATTGAAACCGGCTGCATGCGGCTCTTGTCACTCACGAGCGCGGCGACGTGGGCATTCAGCCGCTCCACTGTTGCCGCATCGCTGGGAAACATTCGGCGCCATTCGTGATCGGTAATGAACTGGAACTGATTGGGCTCGAGTCGCGGCGGCTCACCGAGCATGAGATACGCCTTCAAGTATTCATACAGCTTATCGGGCTGGCTCGCGAGGGTCGGCATGCTCTGACGAAAATGTTCCGCCAATGCCGGCGCCAGCGTCGAATTCAGCTCCCGCAGATAAGCATCGCGCGCCGCATTGATCAACGAAGTGCCTTGATAGAGCCCGACGCGCATGGTGATCGGCGCGTCTTCTGAGCGCTTCTCAGCGGCCGCCAGCACATCCCGGTAGGCATCCAGCCGCGCGAGCGTCGAGCCGATGTCGGCTGCGGATGAAACCGGGCCGATGCTCGAAAGCGGCTGGCTCGCCACGGTCACGTCCTGCAGATAGCTACGATTGCGGCTGTAACTCACGGACAACGCGAGCACGCCGAGTACCGCGATCGCAACGATTCCCAGATAGGCGGCCGCCTGAGCGAAGGCTTGTTGCGCTTCCAAGCGCCGATTAATTCCCGCCAGCCCGCTTTCGCGGAAGATGACATCGGTCAGCAAACGCTGAATGAAGTACGCCCGGCCGCGATTGCCCTGGGCATTGACCGCCTTCACACCGAGCCCGAACGTGCGCGCCAGAGCGCCCAGCATGCGATCGATCGGCATGCCTTCCTGCGTGCCGCTCGTGAAATAGACGCCGCGCAACAGCGCGCGCTGCTCGAACGGCGAACCCTCGCAAATCTGAGTCACGAATTCGCTGAGCGCTCGACGGGCGCCCGCCATCTGATTGGGAAAGCCGAAGATCAGTGCACGGCGATGCACGTCCCGTTCCGCTTCGACTCGCGTGAGCGTGCGCGCGTTGAGGCGCTCGATGAGCTTATCCAGCTCGTGAGCAAACTGCTGCGCGCTCGTGCCGGCACGCGATGTTTCCAAGGGAAACGTGACACCCCAGATTTGCGAGCGTCCATCCTGCGAAAGATCGTCGAAGAACTCGCTGAATCCCGCGACCAGATCGCATTTGGTCAGGATGAGATAGATCGGCAGCGTGATCTTCAATTGCGAGTCGATTTCTTCCAGCCGCGCACGGATGGCGGCAACATGCTCGGCACGCTCCGACTCCGATTGGGTCGTGAGATCCGCAAGGCTAATGGCAACGAGCACGCCGTTGATCGGCCGCCGCTTGCGATACTTCTGCAGCAAACCGAGGAACGCGTGCCAGCCGCCCGAATCGCTGGCGCGATCCGAGTCTTGAGTGGTGTAGCGTCCCGCGGTATCGAGCAGAATCGCCTGATCCGTGAACCACCAGTCGCAGTTGCGTGTGCCGCCCACCCCGCGCAGCGCTTCTTTGCCGAACTTTTGCGTGAGGGGAAAATGCAGGCCGGAATTCACGATCGCTGTGGTTTTTCCCGAGCCCGGCGGCCCGATGATGATGTACCACGGCAGGTCATAGAGATTGACGCGCGCGCCTTTCGACTTCTGCAGCGCCATGACGGCTTCTTCAAAACGCTGTTGCAGTTGCCTCGCATCGGCGGATGCGCGCGCGTTCGACGGATCTTCCTGCTTGACCACTTGTTTGACGAGGCCCACGGAAGCCCGTTCCGCCTTGAACGCGCGCAGCAAACCCTTCAGACCCCAGAACACCACGACGAGCCCGATGGCGATCCCGCGCGCCGCCACGGATTCGAGCGGTTTGAATTCCGCAACCGCTATGAATGGACCGATGAACCAGATCACCAGCGAGATCAAGACGAGGCCAAGGAGGAGCCACAACCAAGCTTTTCCAAACAGCGCTTTCATGGCGCAGCGTCCGGGGATGCCGCGTGCACGATCTCAACCCGCCGGTTGCGCGCCCGATTCTCTGTCGTGTCGACAGGCTTGTAGCGCGGCTGCGCGGACCCCACCCCTTGCCACTCGATCTGTCCAAAATTCGACAACACCGGTTTCATCACAGTCGCGACGGCGACCGCCCGCTCGCGCGAAAGCTCGAAATTGTCGGCGAATTGAAAGGAGCGGACAGGTTGATCGTCCGTGTGCCCCACGACCATCACGCGTCCCGGCACCTGCTCGATGGCCAAGGCGACCGCGCGCAGAGTGGGATAGTGCTCGGGATTGACTCGCGCGCTTCCGGAGCGGAAAAGATTCGGCGCGGTGAGCGTGACCACCGTCTTGTTGCCGAATTCCTCCACGGTGAGCCGGCCGCCGCTTTCCTCTGCTTGCAGCAACTGTTTCAACCGGCTCGCGCGCGGTGCGGCGACGGCCGGATAGTCCACCGCCGCCGTCTTGGCGGCGAGCGCCAGTTTGATCGGTGCGGCCTGCGCGCGCAGTCGAGTTTGATAAAAGAAAAATGCGAGCGTTAGTACCGCCAGCGCCGCGGCCGCGACGATCCACCAGGGCACATAGCGAATTACAGGATTGCGCCGGTCCTGTATGCCCTGCCATTGAGGGGACAACGGCTCGTCACGCGGTTGCCGCGTGTCGCGCATGATTCGAAACAGATCATGTTGCAACTCGACAAGCCGCGCGGGCCCGCTTGGATCTTGTCGATACTGGCCTTCATAACCGAGCGCGAGGCACACATAAAGCACCTCGATGAGATCGATGTAGCGTCGCGGGTTGCTCCGGACGCGATCGACGATCTGAAAGAACTTTTCTCCGCCGGATACCTCCTTGTGAAACATGACCAGCAGCGATTGACCGGACCAGCCCCCCTGCGCGCCCCACGGCGTATTCGACACCGCCGAATCCACAAAGGTGCACAACACATATCGTGCGACCAAAGCATCTTCGGACAACACGCCGGCGCGCGATAAGCGATCTTCGAGCGCACGAATCTCCTGCACGGCCTGCTGGCGCAGCTGGTTGATATTCGCTTGCTGCACGACGCTTTGCAGATGCGACGCGAGTGTCAGGAGCGGCGCCGCGGCTTGCAGGATCGGGTTACCGCTCGTGCCGACGAAATCCGACAATACAGCTGTACCCGCCGCAGAGGTCCCGCCCGTCGAAGCGCCGGTGAACGGTGTGCCACGCGGTGGCGGTGAGCTTGATCTTGGAAAGGGATCAACCGCTGCGCGCCGGCCCGCGCCGGGTCGCGGGCGAATCACTGTCCCATCGGGCGAGGCAAACGGATCGTCGGTACTGTTCTCCACCATGGCCCTCAACCTCTGATGGCCCAAAGCTCCAAGGCGAGCCCCGGCAAAGTGTCGGGCACATGAATGGCGACCCCGCCGCTCGAGCGCAGCTCGCGAAATCGCGGGCTCGCACGCTCCAGCTCGAAGTAAGTGAACCCGGCGTGAAAGGGAATCTGTCTCGGCGCCACGGATAGCGGCATCAACGGCACGCCCGACACATGATCGTTAACAAGCTTTGCGATGCTTTCGACCGATGCGATGGTCGCCTGTGCCGGCAGTGCCTTGCGCACGCTCTCCGCCGGCGCATCCGCTCGCGCGGCCAGCACGAACGCCGCGCTGTCGAAGAGTGATTTATCGTTGACCACGCCGACGGAGATATTGAAGCGTTTTTTCTCGAGCGGAATGGCCACCGCGCTTTGCTCGAGCACGACGCTGAGCGATGCGCGCAAGGCGGCGATGAGCGGCTCATAGCTCGACCGAAGATTCTCATGCAGATAACCGGGCAGCTTCGGCGGGCGCCGGCTGCTCGTCGTGAGCGTCGACAGATCTCCCGCGATCTCGCGGCACAGGAGATAGAAGTCTTCGGGGTGCACGAATCCGCTCGTCACATAGTGATCGATCAGCGGCTCATAGCGATTCACCGTTTGCAGCATCAGAAAATCGGCAATCTCCGCGGCACCCGCGCGACCCGTTGCCACGGCGCGCGCGGCAAGCGCCTCGCCCCGCTGATGCAGCATGCCTTGCAGCTCAGTCATGAAAGTCGCAAGCCGAGTCGCAGGACCACAACTCATCACCGTTGGGATGAAGCGTTCGTCCAGCACGACCAGACGATCCGCGCGGCACTCTTGAATTTGAGCCAGCGGGATACTCGCAAAATCCTCGCGCGGCTCGTCGCCCAACAGCAAGCGAGAACGCAAACCGGACACCTCGATCGTGACTGTCCGCGAGGAGTCGGCCGTCACATCGCGCGATTCAAAGTCTCGGGTTTCGTAGCGCACGACGCCGTCCACACGATCGGCGCGCGCTGACTCACGCGAGCCTTCCTTGCGCAGCGCTACCGCGAGAAACGCGGGCTGATCACGAATCTGAGTCGTGAATTCCAAAGGCGCGGGCAGCGGATCGTCATCGGGCATCGCGAACGGCGTGCCGTCCGGGAATACACCCGCCGCACGCCGTAGGGCGAGCTTGCCGATAGCCAACAGATCGCGCTCGATCTCGAGCTCCGTGAAGCCCCAGGAATGGCTGCGCAGCGAGCGGCTGCGCCCTTCGATGTACCGTTCGACATGGCGTTCCTGCTGCTGAAAGTGCTGCGGCCGCAGAAACAATCCTTCGGACCAGACGACTCGATTATTTGAAGACATGAGTGAATTGTTTCCCGCTCGGTTTTATTTGCCGATCGCTAACTTCAGCTCGGATCGGGCGACGCTGAGCGTCACTTTGTTCTTGCGCAGCAGATCGGTGAGCCCCTTCTCGGGCGCCGGTGACACCACTCGCCACTTCGCGTTACGAATGTCTCGGAACGCCGCCACCGCTCCCACGAAGCGGGCCTCCGGCGCGATTTTCATTTCCAGCTGTCGTGTCTCTCCGGGGCGCAGGTTGTACTCCTCACGAGCCACGATGCTCGCGCCGAGCGTTTCCTTCTCCTTGTCGAAGAGCGCGAAGAAATCTGCACTGGTGAACGCCCCTTCTTCTTTGAGTTGATAGACGCGCACGACGATCGGCGAGGCGCGTCCTTTTGAATCCGGGTTCGCGTCACTTGCGACCACGAGCGTAGCTTTGGTGACGGTGGGCTTAGGCGCACCTCCGCATCCAACCCCGACCAGCCCAAGCCAGGCGAGCAGAATCGCCGGACCTAATCTCGACAACGCGCTCATCACACCCCCAGTGCTCGCGATTGACGGCTCAGGAGGCGGCCGCCGCGCGATGCTTATTTTTTGCCCAAATGGGATCCCGTCGACTTAAGACGCTCGAGCTGCTTTTCGTAGGCATCCGCGAACATGTCGCCGAACAGACGGCGGAATGTTTCGTCCGGATCGCCGCGAAGCTCTTCGAAGCGCTCGACGTAGAGTTCCCAATACTTCGACTTGCCTCCGCGCGCACCCAACAATCCGCTGCGCTTCACGGAGCGCTCGAAATGTCGTTCGAGCTGTTCCGGCGTGAAGGAGGCAAACATGGATTCAAAAGCGGCACGGAGCCCTTCCAGCATCGCCATCTGATGCGCGCGAATATCGGCGAAGGCATCTTCGAACGCGGGCACGGCGGAGAGATAACCGGCGTTACGCTGCACAAGCAGCGTGTGAAGCGCACTTTCCACGTTCGGGGAGAACTTCAGCGGATTGTTCTCCGCGGCTTTTACGCGAGTGAGTGGCAGGCGAAACTGAGACTTGATCTCGGTACGCGCCTGCAGCACTTCCATCACGCCTTGCACGACCACGCGCAACACTTTGCCGAGCTCGTGCATCACTTCGGTGGTGAGCTCGCGCTCCGACAATCCCGCGCCCCGCAAGAGCTCGACAAGATCCGCGCTTGGCGGCACCGGCGTCGCGTGGGGCGTGACGCTCGCCTGCGTCGGAGGTCTTTCGGGCCGTGAGGCTTGTGCAGCGCGCGTGCCGTCCGTGGCCGCGGTTGCCGAGGAGCGATCGGAATGAGACTCCTGAGGCGGTGGCCGCTGAACCCGCGCACGCGGTCTTTGTATTTCAACCGGTGCGGATTGAGCGGCTTCGATGTGCGTGAGGCCGGACCGATCCCAGTTCTCGGGAATTCCGGAGGGCTGCGTGGCGCGGACAGAAGGCAAATCGATGTGATCCGCGAGGGGTGAGCTCTGCTGCCAGTTCACGGGAGGCAAAGTGGGTTCCGCCACTCGCGAGCCGCCGCCGAACACGGAAAGCGGATCCAGTGTCGCGGTATCCGTTGGGGATATCCCGGGCTCGATCAACGCAAAGGGATCATCCTCTGTCTGCGCGGGCGCAGCTA
>Ga0307515_10022172_pt1 | contig 11209 bp, 9 predicted proteins | sample 17_EM_MG_FD_194513 | JGI IMG/M metagenome (GOLD analysis project Ga0307515, IMG submission 194513) | Populus trichocarpa ectomycorrhiza microbial communities from riparian zone in the Pacific Northwest, United States - 17_EM | ecosystem: Host-associated > Plants > Roots > Unclassified | place... | reverse complement strand
TATTAATTGATGAGTTCCTTGGAGTACTATAAAATTACAAAAATCTTGAAAAATCCCTCCAATACTATAATAAACCCTTTTTGTTTCTAAAATATCGTCAATTAATATTGAAAAAAATAGTTATATTAAAAAATTAATTAAGCAATTAAAGAAAGAATATAGAAAATAGACATGATCATAATTGTTGTTTCAGTAGATCAGAAGTATCAATTTCACTATTTAATTTTGGTCAATTTTAGATTTTTTTTATTCTTTCTCTAATTTATCAATTTTTGTAAATAGTAATTAAGGAAATTTTCGGTATAAAAAATATTTGTGTAGAATCTTTTGGATGATCTCTGTAATCTTATATTTAATTAAGATATTATCTTAAAGAAACTATTATAATTTATTACATTCTCAAATTCACTCACTTGAACACAATTCCGATTGCATTAATATATGTTTATATCTTAACAGTACAAATTCTTCATTTTATTTTGTCGATAGCTAGAGGCAAACTCAACCTATGAGGACATAAGAAAAGCAAGCCTTTAAATATAGAAATGCATACGAATGGCTTGGGATTTGCTTGGTATTATAAAATAATAGTATTAGTAAAACAATGTTCGTGTTTTTATAAAAACGGTAATTAAACTGAAAAATACCCACAATAAAACCACTTTGCTTTTTTAAAAGCAGTCATGCATGCTTTAATTCAAAGCAAAGCAGTTTAAAAAAAAAAAATTAAATACTATTACTTTAAAATAAGCTCTTGATCTCTTTAATCTCCAAGCTCCTTGTATAAGAGATATAATAACTATTGGCCTGAAGAAAGTGATATGGTGTATCTAATTTTAACAACTCATGAACCTTATAATTTAATAAATTATTTAATCATGATTTATTCCTGAGGAACACCTCCAGGTGTGTGTGTGTGTGTGTGTAGATGATTTGCGCGGTCTTAAAATTGCTTTAAACAACCATCGAGCCCAAGCTAAGTTATAGGCCTAATCTAGTAATTCAACCTCTGAGTTCGGAAACATCACGCGAAGGCGCAGTCCACTTGCTAGCCCGCAGTCCACTTGCTAGCCTGCAGTCCACTTGCTAGCCCGCAGTCCGTAGGCCCTTTCCAGTCGCGCTGTCCAGTCTAGAATCAAGATGTTTCCTTCTACTTTCCTTGGTGATTTCTACGAGCTTTCCAGATTCTTGTTAGCTACGGCGGAGCGAGGAGTCAAGATTTAAATTTTATGTTTTATTTTTTTTAAGAGTTACAAATGTAAAATACATATACATCCCTAGAAAAATCTATATTTTATCAGGAACCCGGGCTCCCCTTGTCTCAGCCCTTGGTTACGTCATTATATATCCACCTGGTTCTTAACTTGGTGGATGTTTTAATCAATAATTATACGTACGTCATTATATGCCCTCTCCTAGTGGAAAAGAAGTGGAGAATTCCAAGGGCAGTGTCCCTGCTGAATGCTGATCCTCAAGTTGTAGTTAGAGATTGAAGAAACAAGAGCCTTTTGGTACTTGAAAACTGAAATGGCAATCATATTTATTTGTCGATTTTCCGTCTTCTCTCTTTCTCACAACTCGACACTAAACAATAAACAAAGATTTTTAAGACTAAAAATAAAATTTCAATTTGTTTTACACTTTTATCTCTTTGTTGAATTTTTTCTTTCTTTAAATTTCAGAAATTGATTATTAATTTGGTGATAAGAGTTTGTGATTGAAAAGGAAATTGAGAATGAAATTTGAAAAAAACTTACGTGGATTGTTACTGTGAAAAGCCTTATAGTAAATTTTGTAATTGTAATTTGAGAGTGTACGTAATTGGAACAAGTGTTAACCCCGTTGAAACTCATGCACGTAGCTGGTTTCAATATTCTTCAAGACTCCAACACGTACGATGACCACACTGGGCAGACACAGAATCTTCAAGACTCCAACACGTACTCGAGGCGGAGTCCTTGTCTTCGACTAATGGTATTAAAATTCAGTCATCACTGTCGTTTATCAGCAGCCCTCGTTTATTAACACAAGGGATAAGAAGGCGTGGTTACTTGGTAGCCTTGCAAGTTTTTTTCTTTCCTTTTCTTAATGCACTCATGTACGTGTAACATTATCTAATATATTTTAAAAAAGTTCGTGCGACAACACAGCTCTTTTATTGTTCATGGTGATAGTGAATGAGGGCTTTTTTTTTTTACTTTTTTTTTTTAATTTTATTCTTTAATATTTATTTGATTTTAAATTTATTTTTATAATTTGTTTTTGTTTATTTTTATAAGTATCACAGTTTTGAAAAACAATTTCTTAAACCTAGTTCCGTCATCCGAATCATAAATTTAATAGGTCAAGTAACGAAACTCAAGTCAATTTAATATGTTGATATCTTCGTATTAAAATAAAAATATTTAATTTTTTTAAAATTAAACTATATTTTTATATTAAAATATTTTTTATTCAAGCCGCAATGCTATAAGCATTTATAACAATATAGTCGAATTGAATTGGAAGAAGATTCATTTAGTATTCTATAAAATCTCATGAAATTATATTTTAATAAATTCATGTAAAGAATTTCATGTATTCAATAATCTTATTTTTTAAAATCATGTTTAAAAACATATATTATTTTAATAAAATTAGTGTTTACCTGAGTCTTTTTTTATTTAGTCTTGTTTTTCTTTTAAATTAATTTTTGTAAAAATTTGTCTTTCAATATTAGTTTGAATAGGAAATATTATTCGTCCTGATTTGTTTCAAATTATTTTTTTATAACGTTATTAAACTCTCACAATCTAGTTCATTTGATTTAAAAGATTAATTAAGGTTGACTCGAATCCTATTATTATGTTGTCTTAATATATTTTTTAAAAAATATTATTTTAAATTTTTTTATTTAAATAATATTTTTACCATTTGTGAGTAACTTTTAAAAATATCAAATCATGTCATTGTAAATCAACAATCACATATTTTAATTGTTTTTACTAGAAAATATATTAACATCTCTGAAAACTATAACTAAATAACCAATGAATTAAATTAATTTGACTCGCGGCATAACGAGTGATAACAAGTAGTGTGAACTAATAGAAGGGAAGGCCCACAAACATTTGACGACTTCCTTGTCAATGCATTAAATTAAAAGAAGGAACTCACTGGGAAAAAGGAAACATCAACGGATAAGATATTTAAAAAGGACACGTGGAGCTTCAGCAGTGAAACAAGTCATCAAACACGTGCCGTTGTTGAAGAAGTTCAAGGAAATTACTTCGTCGTCGAGGAGGCATACGACCCCACATGACACACGTGGTTAACACATTATCTGCTCAGCTAAGTAAAATAGGACCCACCAAGACCAGTCAAAAGTGTGAAGTAACCTTCCGTGTTCGTGTTCAGTGTTCACCTCGTATCCTCATCCACAAAGATCCTGAGCATATATAGCAGCACACAATCTCACTTCCGTTAGTTAAAAAAGAGCAAGCCGGAATCTCAACACTCTCACAAGTCATTCATTATCCGTGCCCAAAAGTTCAAAGCGGACCCATAAACCCTATACAAACATCACTAGCTCTTAAAAAATGGTCATGGGAGGATCAAATTCGTTCTCACCTGACAAGCAAGAATCATCTTTATCATCTTTACTATCCGATAGTAGCGGTTCTCAGCAGGACTCGCCCAGTTCGAACGAGAAAGTCTTACTAGCAACAAGTCGTCCGAAAAAGCGTGCAGGGCGGAGGATATTCAAGGAGACTCGTCATCCAATCTTTAGAGGTGTTAGGAAGAGGAATGGCGATAAATGGGTTTGCGAATTGCGTGAACCAAATAAGAAGTCACGTATTTGGCTAGGCACATATCCTACACCCGAAATGGCAGCCCGGGCACATGATGTAGCTGCTTTGGCGTTTAGGGGAAAATCAGCTTGCCTTAATTTTGCGGACTCGGCATGGAGGTTGCCTGTGCCTATTTCAAATGAGGCCAAGGACATCAGGAGGGCAGCAAGTGAGGCAGCAGAGTTGTTTAGGACTTCAGACCTTGGTGGTCAAGTAATGGAAGATTTCAGGAGGGAGGACCGTGGTGAAGTTTGTAGTAGTACTAATGATGACATAAGAGATTTGCCATCTGAAAATGTGGGGTATATAGACGAAGAGGCAGAATTTAACATGCCAGGGTTGCTTGCTAGTATGGCAGAAGGCCTTCTACTCTCTCCTCCACATTATACTGGGGACTGGAATGACGGGGAAATTGATGCTGATTGGTCGTTGTGGAGTAGTTAATTTGACGTGTCAGGGTTTTGTGGATTTTTCTCTTCTAGCTAGTTACAGAAATTCAAATTTTTTGGAAAATGTTCGATCGGAGGAATTAATGTCATGGGATAAATTGTGTGTGTGTGTGTGTGTATAGAAAACAAGCTGACAGGCTCGATGGCTATTAAACATCAGAGCATGTCTTGATATATTGGGCAGAGTGTAACTTCTTGATATATAAGCTTAATATTCAAGAAATTCAGAACGAGTCGCTGAGATAGGTGGACAGAAGAATAACATTGCGAAGAACTGATATTTCTCTCTCTTGTTTATCGACCTAGCAAGCTATGTAAAACATTTTGGATTTTCGCTCAGGTACTCTGCCAATCAACAGCCGACAAAGAGATGTCATGGTCACGAAAGTAAAGTCGGTTCTTTTATAATGGACATAGATAACAATGTTTAGTTTGGTAGATTATTAATTAATGAAAATAAGTTCTCACTTACCTCTCAGTTTAATTAGAATTAAAGATATTTGAAAGTTTTTTTTTCATTAATAATAAATGAAGAACAAATAAATCACTCTTTTTTATAAATTTAGAGGAATTATTGCTATTTGAAGAGATGATGGACATAATTAAGATGCCCTTTTAATGATTTGGATGGCAAATAAAATGTTTGAGATTCCCAATCTGGAAATGCCTATATATACAGGACTTCAGTTTATACAGGACTTGATTGCATTCATACATAGAAGTGAGTTTGGATCATCATATATCAATAAAAAATAAGTCATGCTATCATATCACATCACGTTAATGAAAAATCCAAAATCACAAAATGACAGCAACTTTCTCTATCCAACAAAAAAACAAACGCCGGACTTTTTATTTAAAGTGAAAAAAAAACTTGACAAATAAATAACATCCGATTCCATATATACAAGATTTACTTGGATCTTGATAAAATTAAATAAATAAATAATCTAAAAGTATGAAAAAAAGAAAAGGGAGAGGCTGCTGTCGGGTCTCTCATCGGCAATAGCTACGCTGATACTTTAGATAAAACTAGATTTTTTTAGTATTTTTAGAGGGAAAGAGGGGTAAAATCCTTATGAAACTAATTACAGGAGGGTAGATACTGGGGACAAATGTTTTAGAAAACATTTAAAATTGTTATGCTTATAGGTTGAACATGTTCTTTTACTGGATATGCAATAGGGCGTGCCTGAACCAAGCTCTTCTACCTGATAAAAGGTTATTTATTTTATGTTTCTTGTCCTTAGTTTCAGCTAGAGTACGTAACGGCGGATAAAGGGACAGGGGTGTATTTCTTCCATTCGCATCATATATTAAAATGAAGGCTCTATAGAAGTACGGAAAAATAATGTAGAACAATTCGTTTACATGTAAAGCTAACTGCTAACTATGGCACTACGTACTAATCTAGAAGTTTGCCTAATAACTCCATAACGACAAATCAGAACCATTCTCCATATGATCCAAGTCGTTGCAATCATTCCTTACATAACGTGGAGGAGAGAGTAGAAGACCTTCTGCCATGTCCACGAGCAACCCTGGCATGTCAAACACTGCTTCCTCGAAGAAGACATCATTTTCTCCTGGCATGGCAAACACTGCTTCCTTGAAGAAGACATCATTTTCTTGGAAAGTTTTGCAATCATCGCTGCAAACTTCACTTGAGCAATCCTCTAGCACTGCATTGCTATCTTGTTGTTTTGCCGGATGACCACCAAACTCTTGAGGCCTAAATAATTCTGCTGCCTCATTTGCTGCCCTTGTAATATCCTTAGAATCCTTCGAAACTGGCACAGGCAACCTCCAGGCAGAATCAGCGAAGTTAAGGCAAGCAGATTTGCCTCTAAGTGCCAAAGCAGCAACATCATGAGCTCGAGCTGCCATTTCTGGTGTAGGATATGTTCCTAACCATATTCGTGACTTCTTGTTTGGTTCCCGCATCTCACACACCCATTTGTTACCATTCCTCTTCCGAACACCTCTAAAAACCGGGTGCCGAGTCTCCCTGAATATTCTGCGGCCAGCGCGTTTTTTCGGAAAACTTGTTGCTAGTAAGACCTCTTCATCAGAATGGACAACTCGTCGAGACGTGCTGCTATCGGAGAAAGAAGATGCTTCTTGCCTGTCATTGGGCATTGAATTTGACCTCAAAGGATGTTGATCAGAGAATTGGCAGAAATTATCCATTCAACAAGAACTGAAGGCAGTTTCAACTTTTGAGAGGGAATATATAGAATGATGGGGTGAATTTATTTCTTTCTTCTCTCGTCTGTCTGTCAAGGGAATTTCTTTTTTGTTGCTTTCTGGGGGTTTCAAGGGGGGAATTGAATGTAGTGTGAAAGGCTTCGGTTTTGGAGACAGTGGGTGATCTAGGAAGTGTTGAATCGGTTGCTCAGTCAGATGGGATAATTATATAGGCTTTGTGTTTTGAAGAGGATATTTATTGGTGGGGCCGTACACGGATTCACTTGAGATGCCAGTTGGAGACCCACGGTTCACACCAGGGCCAGGAACAGGAAGCACCAAAGTGGAAAGTGATATGATGGTCGTTCTCCACTTTTGTCTCTGCCAGCAGCTTCTGCCACCTCATTGCTTACAATTTACCGCTGTATCGTACTATCTACTCTTATGCACGTGTACTCTTAATTCAAAGGAAATAACACGTGGATCTTTTCCAACGCTCGATTGGCAGCTTCATGTCGCCCCTCGAGAATACATGTTTTTTCTTTTTTTTACTTCCGAGTGTTGAGAATGCGTCTCCTCAGTGTGTTGACTTCGTATTCACTGGGAACTCTTGCTTCTAGTAGTTTAGCGGTGTCTGCATGCAGCGAATTTAAAATTTGTTAAACTCTGTTAAACTAATTAGATTTTTAATTTATTTTTTAAAAAAATTATTAATTTAAATTTCATAAATTTCAGGATTATTAAAGATTTAAATAATTATTAATTTTAGTACCTATAAAATTAATCAAGATACGTGTAAACTAGTCCGGACACCCACATTAATAAAAAACAATTTATTAAAAACCAGTTTGATATTATTGTGTTATATTATGCTGTGATTACTATACTATCTTATGTTATTTGGTGTTGTGCAGTAGAATAAAGTACTTTTTTATAATTAATTGTTGTGTTTTGCTTGTAAATGTTTAAAGCAGTTAATTATTGTTTGGTTACATTTTATTATCGTGTTTTTGAGATATCAAAGGATTGTAGTATACTAAAAATATTTTGATACATATATTTCAATATTATTAAAAAAAAATTATAACATTTATGATAGTGTCTATATTTTTATGGGACCGATTCTTAAATTTAGAAAACTAAAAACATAAATTAAATGGGATGATAATATATATATATATATATATATATATAGACACATCATTTCAATAAAACAAAATTGATATAAAAAAAATTTGAATGAAGTTGCATAAAACACTAGTATATATATTTTAATTTAAAAAAAATAATAGAGAAAGTTGTTTAAAACAAACCCTATAATATAATAAACAATTGTACATTTTGTTAGAAGCAGGAAATACTCTACTTTATTTAAAAAGCAAAACATTGTTTTTTAAATAACATTGAATATAAAACTAAATGGCGTTGGATTTTCATTGAGTAGAAGTTATTTTTCATCCTCTCACGTATTATTGTGGATGGATTGTGCAAAAAAATTTATTTTTTTATTTTGGTCTTTAAATTTTGTTTTTTGGTGATTTAATTCTAGATAAAAACCAATTAATTTTGATTTCTTATAAAAAAAAATTAGGATTAAAAGATGAGCCAAAATAAAAAAGGAGTCAAACATGGATGGCATGTCATAAGTTTTACAAAAGATATACTTTGGTCATCGAACTTAAAAAATAACACAGATTATACAATTTCGGTACCTCAGTATTTTTTAAATTCAATTTTAATATAAAAATTTATTTTTGTTATTTTTTAGTTCCTAATTGAGAGAGCATAGTAAGAGGTCGCTGGGTTCCAGAGATAGAAAAAAAAATATGTTGTTGATACTGATTTAGGTTATCAAAATGGATAATATTTGTGTCAGATGATTCCATTTGATGAAAAAAATTCATATTACATGTATTTTTTACCTTTAAAGTTTATAAAAAAAATATATGAGCTTGAGTTGATTTTTAATTTCAAGTTAATTTTGGTTTTTGAATATGTTTTGGGTTTTTTTAAGGTTATGGATAGATTTGTCATGTGATTTCTTAAGATATTTTAATTTCAAATTAAAAGCACAATAATTAGAACTAGCTCTTTCATTTTTACAACAATTTTATGGAATAGTGTTAAAACAGTAGTTCTTTAATTTGGTGTGTAAAGTAAAGCAAATGTTAGTTTTTTCTTTGGAGTTGGGAACAATTGTGGTCCCCATGGAATCATTTGATCCTTCTTTAATCAAGCATAAATAAAACATGCCTGAAAACAAATTAAAAAGCCAGCTTGAAAGTTAAGGCCATGAAGTGGGATAAGGGATGGCATCAATCTCGTAACGTAACGTAAAGGGTGGGATAAGCTGGACACAAGGCCCAGCTTCAAGACCCACTTCAAGGTAAAAGTTCCCCGAGGAGAAATGTTATTTAAAGGAGCTAAATCGCTAATAAGTCTTTTTGAATAGTATTATGCATTCTAGAAAGATTTTAAAATAGTTAATTATATTTTAATATATTTATTATACAGTTATTTTAATAGTTTAATATATTCTAGTTAATTTGATGGATTTAAAAATAAGTTAGACGATTATCAATCAATCTAATATAAAAAATAAAAAAAAACATTAATTAAAAAACAAAAAAAAAACAACTCAAGTGAAAACGTCAAAGTCATAACATGTATTATAAGACCATAATAATTTTATAATATGCTGATATCAAAAATAAATTTTTAAAAAATATAAAAATATTATTTTAATATATTTTTAAAAAAAATTATTTTTAAAAAAACCCACTAACAAAATATATCATCCTCGTAATCATTCAAAAAAGACACCCCTGATTAGTGGTTTAATGGTTAAACAAATGCGTGGAACGAGGTTAGACCACGGGATAACGAGAATCACGTGGTGGTCCCAGGAATCCGAGCTAGGTGGTGCACAGGTCCAAGCTTGTTAACTGTTGGGCTCAGACAATATACCTTGATCCATACTTTACTGTTCAGATCCCTAGTGGACAAAATGACTGGATCCACGGTATTAAAAATTTAAAATTTTGACGTTTGATGATGCAGTTTTATGCTCTCTCAATAAAGTGTTTCAACAAAGTTATTAAACTTAAAAAGTTAATAAGATAAATTACAGGTTTAACGGATTAAGTAATGAAATCTAAATTGATTTAATATATATTATTTAAAAATATATATATATTATTTTAAATTTTTTGAAGCCAAAACCATGTTTTTACTGGGGGTCACTCATAAATAATTTTATTTAAAGTTTGGAATGGGCAAAAAGTCATGATAGGAGGTTTCCCGATTGATCTACTATCTCAGGTTTAATAACATTTCCTACAGCCCATGCACTTTTTTTACATTAAAAAAAATTAATCAAGCCTGCAACGTATGCGAGATAATTACCTAGTTATTTTACTATTCTTCTTCATATTCATGCTGTCATCAGTAAACAATAAGTCATTAAAAAAAACATTTGTGGATTTTCTATTTTTTTTAACTTATTAGCTAATTAGGTAGTGTTTTTAGAATAATTTGTGTATCTTCTTGATTTAGTAGTAGAATAAATCATTTATCCGCAATATATAACAAGTTGAATCAAATATTTTTCAAACATTAAAAAATATTTCGGCATCGGGAATGTGTTTTAAAGAAAATAAATAAATCATGTAGGGATTAACCCAATATAACCTTGTCAACTTGACAAGTTCAAAGGTAACCTAGACAATCAGGAAAACAAAACATAGTTCGACAGAAAAAATTTCAATAAAACATCTTCTTTTTTTAAGAAATACTAAGATAAGAACATATTGAATCGACTATGTCTACCCAGGTTAATATGTAAAATTCATGACATGGGTCTTGCAACCTTGATAACCTCATATAAAACAAATCAAAAAACTTTTTTGAAACTCAATTCTCAATTAATCTAATGTTGAAGGATGAAATCAAGAAGTAAAAAATGGCAAAAAAATAACCCGAGTTAACTCGATCGGGTTAACTTGTCAAATTCGAAACATGAAACTAGAATAACCCAATAGAAAGAAGATAAAAATAAATTATGAATCTCAATCCCAATAAACTCAATGTTGAAGGATGAAATTGAAAAAAAAAATCAATTAAGAAATGAGACAAAAAAAGACTTGTGTCAATCTGGGTTAACATGTCAAACTCGTGACCCGGGCCATGAAACTAAGATAACATCGTATAAAGCAAGTCAGAAAAAACTATAAATCTCAATTTTCAATCAACCTAATATTGAAGGATAAAATTAAAAAATAATAATAAATTACAAAAAAGGAAAAAAAATTGCGTTACCGGGATAACCCGTATAAGCCATGACTCGGGTCATAAGATTGAGATAGTCTCATAGAAAGAAATCCAAAATAAATTATAAAACTCAATACCCAATAAATATAATGCTAAAGCATAAATTTGAAAAAAAAAACTAGATTTTTTTTTAAAAAAATATATATATTCCAATGAACAATACTTTGTGAGGAAGAGAATAATGATTTTCCCTCCTCTTAGTTTTTGTTAAATACATATTTATTAGTTTATGTTGATTTAATAACATGTTTAGTTGGATATAACATAATATAATGCAATCTATAAATATGTTATGTAATGGAGTGCAATGATCCATTACATTTATGTTTAAAAAGTTTTTTCAACTTAATTTTGTTTAAAATCACCACAATAATATCATAGAAACCTCAATAAACACATTTTAATTCTAAAACG
>Ga0307515_10022171_pt1 | contig 11209 bp, 3 predicted proteins | sample 17_EM_MG_FD_194513 | JGI IMG/M metagenome (GOLD analysis project Ga0307515, IMG submission 194513) | Populus trichocarpa ectomycorrhiza microbial communities from riparian zone in the Pacific Northwest, United States - 17_EM | ecosystem: Host-associated > Plants > Roots > Unclassified | place... | reverse complement strand
TAATACTACCTAATAGTTATTATAACCTAGTATTTTACTAGGGAGCGGTAAACCTCTAGTTTAGAGGTTTATAAACTACTAGGACATAGCTACTAGTATATATTAAGCTGCCTAGAAAGGATTTATATATATAGAACTATAGCGCTATAGCCCAGAGGCTGCATGCGCAGTATTATACGTAGTACAATACAATGGATATAAATAAAAAATAATAATAAAAAAATCTACGCGTATTACGGACGCTTTAAATACAATATTATAACTACTTAGAGAAGAGTCGGAAGAAGCTAGTTAGTTAATTCAAGCACGGTCTAGGATGGAGCCGATAGAGCTATATAACGAGGAATGGTAACTAAGGTCACGTGATGTAATCTGTATAATCTGTAAGATCTATATAATCCGTAATAGAGTAAATAAAGCACACGTATATTACGTACAAGAAGGATTTTATAGGAGTACGGTTATATATTTAAGGACCCTTAGTCCCTACCTAGATAGTTCCTTCCTTATAGTAATTCTCAGAATATAATTAGAGTTAATCTATTAGGCAACCACTCCACCAGTTATTATTACTTGTTAATAATTATTACTTGCATTTCCTATACACCTAGCCTAATAACAGGACCCACCGTAGTTCTTACTATAAGGTTCCATTATACAATCACTACCTAGTTATAGTATTAATAATAATAAGTCGGACAACATGCTATTAAAAGCAGCCACTATAACGCCATCGACGGCGGCAACTACTTTAGGGTTAAGGGGTGATACTAGTATGGCGGACACTAACTTATAATAACCTGTAACGGTTAAATAGCTATAAGAGATAGTTAACTAGTTAACAGAAAATAATGTAACGTTGGAAAATAGGATTAACGGGATAGGCGCAGCAAAGGTTAAGTTACTATTAATTAAAAGATTCTTAGAAGAAAGATTAAAGCTTAAAGGATTCCTTATATAAATACACTTTAAGGTCGCGTAAGAAGGAGCAAAGCTAGTAACACCTATGGATTAAATAGCGTACGCAGGATTGTTTCTAATAGGAAGAGCACTTAAATGGTTTAAGCCTTACCTTACGGAAATCTAGGCAAATAGAATAACGACTACGAACTAAGAGGTACGGTTTATATTCTTAAGCTAGAATGGATTTGTAGAATAACTTACGCAAATATTTGGAGACCTAGAGGCAGTAACCACGGCGGAAAGAAAACTCTAGGATATTACGTAACGAACTTTAGCAATTAAGTATATAATATAGTTCCAGACATTAGTAATATAAATAGAGTGGAATAATAGGGCGCTTATAGCATAGTATAAATAGGGACTTAAGGCTAAAGTCTAGGATGTAATTATTCTAATGGAAGATACGGATACCCTAAGGGAACTAATAGATTAAGCGATAAAGATTAATAATAGGATTTACTAAAGGGAACAGACCAAGAGAGGTTAGGATAGAGTTCTATAGTCGTATAAGACGCAGAGTACGCAACAACCTAAGCTAAGTTAGAAACTATGGTATAGCGCAGAGCTAATAGACCTAAGTAGTACTAAAGAAGCCTATAAGAGATGGAGTAAGAAACTATAAAAACCTAGAGGTTAAGGATCTAGTAATTATAGGACTAAGGAGTAGAGGCTAAACTAAGGATCTTAGTAGCAGAAGATATTTAGGTAGACTCTATAACAAAAGTAATGGTTTAGAGATAGAGCTTGTATAAATTACGGGAAATAAGGTTACTTTGTAAGGGATTACAAAGATAGTTAGAATTATTATATAATAAAGGGAACTAGACTAATAGCAGAAGACATACACGTATAGAGGGATAATAGTGTACTGCGAGGAACAAAGAAATGTTTAATTAGAAGTTTCGCGTTTTGTTATAATAACGCATGCTAAATTTATAAAGACGCTAAGTACGGCGCAAGCTATTAGCTATAAGAGCTAGAGTTAAGAGGACTTAAAGGAACTATAGAGTTAGATAAGGAACAAAATCGACTTTATAAGCTAGATTAGGATATTACAGCAACGTGTGGATAATAATTAGTAACAATAATAATAAAGTCGGAGTACTTATTAATTAATAGCGACAAGGATAGTAAAGGAACTAACTAGGGGTATCTAAACCTTAATAACGCAGTAGAAGTAGAGACTGAGACCGCTATAGAGCAAGGTTTAGTAACGGGTATTATAACACCGTTGGATACGGCATCTATTACTTCGCGAGACGGAAGGAGTAATATTTAGAAACGATTAAGCAAGCAGACAACTGCTAGTGCTAGCTTACTACTTAATAAAGGCAAAAGGCTAAAGGCTTAAGATTCTTAAGATAAGATAAGAGAGATCTAAGATTCCTAAGACAGGATAAGGATAGCTTAAGGACCTATAACAGATGAAAACCAATAGAGTAGAGCAGCAGCTTAGTTTAAAGACATATAAATAAGCTCGGGATAAGAATTTCTAATAGTACAAGATTCTTAAGATAAGATAAAAACACTACAAACGCCTAGTTAGACTAAGGCGGGAGCTAAGCTTAAGTTAGAAGCGAGCTTAGGATTAAAGAATTTAAGGGACTAAGAATTTGGAGTATAAATTAGGACACCTATAGATAAGAGGTAAGGAGCTTCTTTATAGATTAGAGAATCTGTAGTATAAACAGCAACTAGACTAAGAGACAGGTATATAGACCTAGAGGACTTATTAGTAGAACACAGTATTCGGACTAAAGATTGAAAAGTTAATACTAAGATTAAGAAGTAAAAGGACTTTAAGGATCTAAGCGCGAGATATAAACTAAAGGAAACTATAGAAGAATTTAGAGCAAGAATTATTGCATAGTAAGAACAGAAACTAGATAAGAGATCTAGTATATTGGGACGTATAAAGGATAGAGCGCTAGTATAAAGAATTACTAATAGGCCTAGAGTAGGCATACTAAGAGCTAAGTGGCTTACTAAACTGGAATAAGAAGAGGATCTAGGGATTCCTACTAGGTTTAAGGAACGATATATTAAGGGCTGTTATAATATAGTAATAAAAAGATACTTCCTTACGGATAAGCTGTATATACTCTAGTAGCTATACTAAAAGTGGTATAGGCAGCGATATAATGACGAGTAGGAAGATTTCTATATATAGTTGGATGAAAAAGTTATTTAGAACCACCCGATTATAGAAAAGGCTATAACTTATATTAAAGGAGCCTTAATTATAACGTTAAAGGATTTAAAGGAGCGTTTAGAGGACTAGAGAAGCGAAAGACGTATCTTAGTACCTATAAATAAAGTTGTAACGTTTAGATTAGCATAATAAAGGTTTAAACTTAAAGATAAAGACGAGTTAAGAGTTAACCTAAAGCACCTAGCACACTATACGTTATTATGGATTGCGTGCGTAGATGATATATATAAGATGTATAAGAATCCAAAGGAAAAGAATTGGAAATATCCTATAAGGATATACTAGATAACGAATAAGTAATAATATAGGAATACTAAATATATATATGGATGGCATCTAGCAGAAGTCCAAGAGGAAGGAAATTTAATACTTTAACTAGGAAGATTCCTTACGGATGAATACTTAGATAGATAATAGTGGTGGGAATGCCTAGAGAATACGTATTTATAGTATATTAAAGACAAAAAGCGAACTAGGTATTAGCCAAAAAGTAAGCTAAGTGCGATAGGATTAAGTAGCTAATAGTTAGGAAAAGTAGAGGCCCACAGAACTAGAGGGAGCTAGTAGTAGAGCCTTAGACCCTTAAAGGAATTTAAGGATAATACTTAAATTTATAAGTTAAATAGTAAGATTAGCAGTTTAAAGCGCTAATAGATAGTAGAGTAACGCGAAACTATATCTTACTAATAGTAGTTAAGAGAATAGGCTTACCTTATAAATAGAAGGAATAATTTTACCTATTAGTTACAATTTTAGGAGATCTAATAGCCTATAGAGGAGGGATTATTAATCTTAAAATAGGACCTATTTAGTTAACCATTAAAGGGAGACAAATTAAGATATCTTTTAATATCCTACCATTAAGACGGGATAAGGCAGTATTAGGAATGCCTTAATTACAGGAATATAATTTAAAGATCAATTAGATTATAGGTTAAGTTAATATTAGAGATACTTAATACCGCAAGATACGATAATAAGCTAAGTTGGTATAGTACTAAGTAGAAGCGACCTATAAAGAAATAGAAAAAGGCTTAAGTTATATACTAAAGAGATACTATAAGTATGGTAAAAAACTATGGTTACTAAAGAGTAAAAAGCTGTTAGAGTATATAGTATAGGACTATAAGATAGAGTTAGAACCGGAAATAAGTCTAAAGTTCTTTCCAATCTATAAGCTTACTAAAGAAGAAGGTAAAGTACTAAAAGAGTTTATTTAGGAAAACCTATAAAAAGGATATATTAGACCATCGCAGTTATTAGCGGGTTATCTAGTACTATTTGTACTAAAGAAAAATAGTAAACTAAGGCTGTGTATTAACTATAGATAGTTAAATAGTATCACTAGAAAGGATAGGTATTCTTTACCCTTAATTAGCGAAATTTAAGATAGAATAGGTAACGCGCAAATCTTTATAAAGATAGATCTAAGATAGGCGTACTATTAGATTAGAATTAAGGAAGGCGACGAATAGAAAGCAGCCTTTAGGTTAAAGGAAGGACTATATAAACCATTAGTTATATAATTCGGGCTTATAAACGTACTAGCAACGTTCTAGAAGCGTATTAACAATATATTAAGAGAATACTTAAATGAATTTGTTATAGTATACCTTAATAACATTATTATCTATTTAATAACTAAGGAAGAACACGAGGAATATATTAAATAGGTCTTAAAGAGACTATAAGAAGAATAGATGCTAGTAGCAATTAAAAAATGCAAGTTCTTTACTAGGAAGACTAATTTTGTTAGATTTGTTATTAAACTAGGCCAACTTAGTATAAATCCGAAGAAGATTAAAGCTATAGTAAATTGGCAAGAACTAAAGAACATTATGTAATTAAGATTGTTTCTAGGGTTTTATAATTACTACAGAGGTTTATAGCGCAGTAGTTAAAAGATATTAAACTATTTACGCAATTAACGAAGAAAGAAGAACTATAGGCATAGGGAGAGGAATAAAGAAAACTCTTTAATAAAGTTAAAGAGTTATTTACCTAGGAGCTAGTTCTTAAGATCTATTAACTAGGATTAGAGATGGTTATAGAAATAAATATATTAGACTTTATACTAGGGGCATACTTTATATAAAAGCATCCAAATAGATAGCACCTAGTAGTATACTATAGTTGAAAGATAACACCACTAGAGTTAAACTATAATATCTATAACAAGGAGTTATTAGGTATAGTTGCAGCACTAAAGAAATAAAGAGCATTCTTATAAGGCATAGAGAAACTATTTATAGTTAAGATAGATTATAAGAACCTAATGGGATTCCTAACGACAAAGGAACTTAACTAAAGGTAGGTTAGATAGGCAGAGATGCTTACAGAATACTATTTTAAGATTTAGCATACTAAGGGTACAGACAATACGTAGGTAGATACTTTAAGCCGTAAAGCTAAACTATAAAGCAACGAAAAGCCATTAGGGGCTTTACTGCGAAAAGATATAGACGGATTGATTAGGTACAATTATCTAAAAATTATAGTAACTTAAAAAGATAAACTAAAGGGAGTTTATAAGTTACTAGAAAGCCTTTAGGCGTAAAGAATTCTAGAAGCACAGCTAGAAGATCTATAGATGGATATATATAAAAACTAAAAAGCAAAGTATATCCTAAGAAGCGTAGCCGAGTAATTTATGGAAGAGTTTTATAAGGGATTAACTTAAGGATATAACGGAGCTATAGGCTTAGTATTAAGACTTTAGGAGGAGTATATTATTAACGGAATCTAGAGGATAGTTAGGAAGGTTACTAAAGAGTGTTTAGATTACTAGAGGAATAAACTAATAAGGCATAAGCTATATAGAGGGCTATAACCTATTAAAATACCAGAGAGACTATGGGAGGTCATATTATGGGACTTTATTATTAAGTTGCTAAAGTTAAGAGATCCTATTACCGGACAAGATTATAACGTAATTTTAGTAATAGTAGATAAGCTTATAAAGTGGGGATACTTTATAGCATATACAGAAGAAATCTTAGCGGAAGATGTCGCTAGAATCTATGTTAAAGAAGTATTTATAAGATATGGAGTATTAAGCAAAATCATATTAAATAGAGATTTAAGATTTATAGTAGCATTCTAGGAAGTATTTTTAGCAGAGTAAGGAGTTTAAGTAGTAACTTCCACTATATATTATCTACAGATAGACGGTTAAACGGAAAGGTTAAATTAGACACTAGAGCAGTATCTAAGGTATTATATTAATTATGTATAGAATAATTGGGTATCGCTATTACTAGTTATATAATTTATATATAATATAACACCTTAAGAAGAAATAGGTATATTACCATTTAAGGCAAATTATAGATATAAGCTAAGAATATTGTTATTACTATAATAAGCAAAGAAAACGAGTAGTATAGCTAAAGAAAGAATAAAGACGTTAATAAATCTTTATATAGACCTTATAGAATTAGCAAAGAAAGTATAAAAGAGAATAAAAAAGTACTATAATGCTAAGAGATCTAAGGGACCAGATCTTAAGGAGGGAGATAAAGTATGGCTACTATATAAAATTTTTAAGAGTTAACGACTAAGTAAGAAGTTAGACTATGTTAGATTAGGACCTTTCAAAATTATATAGAGAATTTCACTAATTACGTTTAAGTTAAACCTACTAGCTAAAATAAAGATCTACCCTATATAGCATATTGTAATGCTAGAGCTAGTATATAGGAATATTAAGCTACCGGTTTATAAAGCAGACACGTATAGAGGATAAAAAGAAAATAAATGGTAAGTTTTAAAGATTGTTAGTTATAAGGATGTTAACAATAAAATATAGTATAAGGTTAAGTGGATAGGCTATATTAAAACTACCTAGGAGCTACTAGAGAATTTAAAAAACGCTATAAGAAAGGTATAGGAGTATTAAAAGAGATTAGGTTAGGTAGTATTAATAAAGAGGGATTACTAAAGAATAAGTCACCTAAGGGGGACCTAAGAAAAGTAGTTGCTAAGCTACTTAGATCTATTTCCTTCTCTATTAGAAGAAAATCCGTTCTTTTATCGCCAAGTTCCTATAAACCTTATTCTATAAGTTTTTACTCTTTAAAATAAACCTTCTTACAAACTTTCTTAAGACGAATTAATTAAGTGGACGCCGTAAGATAAGACTTAAGGGCCCGTTACTAAGCATTAGCAGCCTTCCGTTTTACATTATAATAACGGCGCAACTCCGCTAGAGTAATAGACAGTTCATTATCTAGCCGCGTAGTAGTAGATTAAATATAAAACCTTAAGATAAATTAATTAGGGAACTAGACGACTATTAAGAGTAATAAGTTATATATATTTAGTATTAAAGATAGAGCGAATATTATAGGACGAACGAATATTTGCTTTAGTGCACTTTAAATAAGAGAACGGTTATTATAAAGATGGACTCGCCAACGTAATATAGACTAACCCCTCTTTTAAACAACGAGAATACGGAGACAGTATAATCTCACTAAGAGACAATATTGCAGCCATAGTGCGAATGCGACGAGCAGTTAAAGAAAAAGAGATTGCTTTAGGTATAATAAGTAACAATATTAACCAAATTAATTAGACGGATATTATACCTCTAGTAAATAACTTAGAGATATTAGGAATCTTTAAGAATAAAGATAAAGAGGAGGAAAATAGTGTTATGGACGCTTTAAGTATAATATTATAACTACTTAGAGAAGAGTTGGAAGAAGCTAGTTAGTTAATTTAAGCACAGTCTAGAATAGAGCCGATAGAGCTATGTAATAAGAAATGGTAACTAAGGTTACGTAACGTAATTTATATAATTTATATAATTTATATAATCCGTAATAAAGCAGACAGAGTACACGTATATTATGTATAAGAAGGATTTTATAGGAGTATGGTTGTGTATTTAAGGACCCTTAGTCCCTACCTAGATAGTTCCTTCCTTATAGTAATTTTTAGAATATAATTGAAGTTAATCTATTAGGTAACCACTCCACCAGTTATTATTACTTGTCGACAATTATTACTTATATTTCCTATACACCTAGCCCAATAATAGGACCCACCGTAGTTCTTACTATAAGGTTCCGTTACAACGCGTCCTTAAACTAGCGGCGGTGTTATTTTAGTACTACCCTAGACTACCTCTATTACTCCTACGGTAATCTCTCTAAAGTGCTACCGTTATTGCGTTTATACGCTTACACTAGACCTATTTTACGCCTATAAGATACCTTACTCTAGTAAAAATAAATTTAAGTATTCCTATTTCCGTAATAAGAGAAAAACCTATATTCTAGTATTTTCCATTCTATTTTATTCTAAATTTCACTAATTATATTAGATCCCCGCTATCTATACGTATAAGACTCGCAAGCTCTAGCGCGCTATTTAGGATTTCCGCCTATATCTAAATAGCAACAGATAGGGATAGAAGGTATCCACCCTTACTTATAAGCTCTTTAATTTAATAAGGGTTTCTACTGCTATAGAGACGTAATAATCTCGGATATATAGTACTTTTTTATTTTCTTTTATACTACCTTTACTAATTCTATAAGGTCTATATAAAGATTTATTAGTATTTTTATTTTTTCTTTAGCTATACTACTTATTTTCTTTACTTATTATAGTAATAATAATATTCTTAGCTTATATCCATAGTTTGCCTTAAATAGTAATATACCTATTCCTTCTTATAGTATTACGTTGTATATAAATTATATAACTAGTAATAATAATAATAAATTATTCTGTATATAATTAATATAATACCTTAGATACTACTCCAACGTCTAATTTAATCTTTCCGTTTATCCGTCTGTTTACGGGTAATATGCCATTAATATTACCATGTAAACTCCTTGTTCTGCTAAGAATACCTTTTAAAATACTACTATATATCTTAGGTCTCTATCTAATATAAATTTGCTTGGTGCTCTATATATTATAAACACTTCTTTTATATAGATTTTAGCGATATTTTCCGCTAAGATTTCTTCTATATATACTATAAAGTAGTCCTATTTAGTTAACTTATCTACTATTATAAGGATTACATTATATTTCTATCTGGTAATAGGATCTTTTAACCTTAGTAACTTTATAATAAAGTCCTATAATATAACCTCCTATAGTCTTTCTAGTATTTTAATAGGTTATAGCCCTCCATATAGCTTATGCCTTATTAGTTTATTCCTTTAATAATCTAAATACTCCTTTATAGTTTCTCTTACTAATTCCTAAATTCCTTAAATAATATACTCCTTTATAGTTTTAACACTAAGCCTATAGCTCTATTATATCCCTATATTATTCCCTAATAAAAATCTCTAATAAATTCCTTTACGATACTCCTTAGTATATATATTACTTCTTAATTTTTATATTACTCTAAGTCTAGGTCCTTATTCTATACTTTTTAGATTTTCTATATCTAATTACTCTTTAGTAACTTATGGGTTTGCGTTTTTTAGGTTATTATAATTTTTAAATAGTTATATCTAATTAGTCTATTTTTATCTTTCTGTAATATAGCCCCTAATAGCTTCTTATTATTTTAATAGTTTAGCTTTTTTATTTAGCGCGTTAGCTCTTATATTCTCTATTCCCTTAATATACTAAATCTTAAAATAGTATTCTTTAAGTATCTCTACCTATCTAACTTGTCTTTAATTAAGTTCTTTTATTATTAGGAACCCCGTTAGATTCTTATAACCCGTTTTAACTATAAATAGTTTCTTAAAATACCTTATAAGAATACTCTTTATTTGTTAAGTACTATAATTATACCTAATAACTCCTTATTATAGATGCTATAGTTTAGTTCTAGTAGTATTATCTTTTAACTATAGTATGCTACTAGGTGCTATGCGTTTTTATACTTTTATAGTAAATATACTCCTATTATAAAGTCTAATATATCCGTTTTTATAACCGTATTTAGTCCTAGTTAATAGGTTTTAAGGATTAGTTCCTAGGTAAATAATTCCTTAAGTTTTTAGAATAGCTTCTTTTATTTATCTCCCTATACCTATAATTCCTCCTTTTTAATAAGCCTTATAAGCGGTTTAATATTCTTTAACTATTATATTATAAACCTCCTATAGTAGTTATAAACCCCTAAAAATAACCTTAACTGTATTACATTTCGGGTTTCTACTAACTTACTATAGCGTCTATCTTCTTTAAGTTTATACTAATATAACTTAGCTTAATAATAAATTTAATAAAATTAGTCTTTCTTATAAAGAACTCGTATTTCTTAATTACTACTAGCATCTATTCTTCTTATGGTCTCTTTAAAACCTATTTAATGTATTCTCTATGCTTATCCTTAGTTATTAAGTAGATAATAATAATATTAAGATATAATATAACAAATTTATCTAAGTATTCTACTAATACGCTATTAATTTACTTTTAAAACGTTACTAATGCGTTTATAAGTCCGAATTATATAACTAATAGTTTATATAGTTCTTCCTTTAACCTAAAGGCTGCTTTTTATTTATTGCCTTCCTTAATCCTAATCTAATAGTATGCCTATCTTAGATCTATTTTCGTAAAGATTTATACATTACCTATCCTATTCTAAATTTCGCTAATTAAGGGTAATGTTAGCGACTTAGTTAATTAAGGCACAAGCACGGCAAGAGGGACGCGCAAGCCTATATAATTGGTAGCCTATAAACAAAGATCTAAAGCTAGAGAAAGGAAAGGAGACGGAGGATAGCGCCGCTTAACGTTATATATAATCCTTTAGTTACATAATAGTAATTATTTAAAACTATATAAAACTGTCTGCGACTATCTGCGACTATTAGCTATAATCCACTAATATTTATTAGCCACAATTTACTAGTTTCTACCAATATCTATTAGCTATAATCCACCAGTTTCCACCAGCGCTATAATATTACCCCCCCCCTCTAAAAAAGCCTACCCTTAGGCTTTATACGTCCGTATTATATCTATAGGGTATTCTTATCTTTATGCTTAATAGGCAGCTTATTGTCTTCGCTATTCTAGCACTCTATTTACTTATTA
>Ga0307515_10022170_pt1 | contig 11209 bp, 4 predicted proteins | sample 17_EM_MG_FD_194513 | JGI IMG/M metagenome (GOLD analysis project Ga0307515, IMG submission 194513) | Populus trichocarpa ectomycorrhiza microbial communities from riparian zone in the Pacific Northwest, United States - 17_EM | ecosystem: Host-associated > Plants > Roots > Unclassified | place... | reverse complement strand
TCCAATTCTAATTTAGATTCTAACCCCAATTTAAATCCTAATTCAAAATGGTATAAGAAATGCATCTACGGTCGTAAACATTAATATAGTAACTGCTACTACATCGCCAAGTAGAAGCGCCCTTAAGGGTAGAAACTAAGGCCAGACGTCCTTAAGAAAATAGAAGAAATAATGTCTTCTATACCTTAGGTTAGATACATAGTTAACTATATTTAAAAAAAAGAACAGGAAATAAAGAGCACAGAATCTATAATTAATTTTAATTCTAAAACCCCACCGTCTAAGACCCCAACTAGCTATGCTGCTATATTTAGTACTAGTTAATTTCTATTTAAACTCTAGAACACCTAGATACTTAACCCTAGTGTAGATACCTACGTCTATAATAACTAAGAAGACTTTACCTTCTCCTACCTAGCTATAGAAGACGACTACCTAATTACTAGCGGAAATTTTGAAAAAATATAAGCCTACGGAATAGTAACTATTACTGTTAATATACCTACTAGGAAGTCAAAAATGAAGCTATCCTATATAGCACTAGTACCTACTATATTTATAAATATTATAGCTCTATTAAGAGCTACTAATAATGATATCTATTTCGACTTAGAACAAAACATACTATACCATCTAGTAACTGATAAAATAGTCTACTATGTAAAACGACTAGGGGGCCACTGGGCACTGATGCATAGAGAGCCTATAAATACCCTAGATTTAACTTAATTAACATTCTTAACCTCTAAGAGATTCCAGCCTAGCTATATAGCCCGTAAACCAGTTAAAGCTACAGCTATTAAATAGCATAAAATACTTGGCTATGCAGGACCTGACGCTATTAAGCAGCTTCCTAAGCACGTTAATAGTATAGAGCTAACCAAATTAACTACTAAACAAGCACCGCTTAAAATCGAATGCGAAACTTGCTTATTAGCAAAGTATATATAGCAGATCTCTTAAAGACGAGAATACGAATTTCCAGCCACTCGACTATTTAAGCGGGTAGCATTTAATATTATTACCCTCGGAGAACTAGGGTACAATAGCGATAGATATATAATGCACTTCTATTATACGTATTCTAAATTTAATTTTATATATACCTCTAAGAATAAGGACAAAGCTACTATTCTACCTACTATTTGCAAGACTTACTAGCTGATTAAAATACGATTCCACTAAAACGTCGTCTTCTTCTAGAGCGATAATAAACGAGCTTTTAGACAGATAGGAAACACCCTACAAACATAGTGCGCAGATAAAGGCATTACTTTTAAATACCGAGCCCCGAATACAGAAGAACAAAATTGTAGAGCTAAATAATCTAGACAAACCCTTATGGAACGATCTAGGGCTATACAGTTAGAAGCTTCCTTACCCCTATTTTTAGGACTAGAGGCGTTCCTTACCACTAGATATACCCTTAATTAAATACCAAATAAACAGCTAGGGTAGAGAACTCCCTATAAGGTTGCCTATAATAAGCTCCCTTTACTTACCTATATATATATATACGGCTGCAAAACCTATATACTGGATAAATAAATTAAAAGGGGAGACAAACTAGCTCCTCGTGCATTAATTAAACACCTAGTCGGCTACGATTTAACTAATATCTATTAAATCTAAATTCCGAGTCTCCGTAAGGTTATTTAAACTAAAGACGTTATATTTAACGAGACCTTATTCTATAACCCTAAGGGTTAAGACATTAACTACCTGCTAAGAAAAGCATTAGAAGACACCCTACAGACGATTAGTCTACTAGAACCTCTCTATAAGGATAAGTCTGAGGATAAATCTATCCTATATAGACCTACCTCAAATGCAGATTAAACGACTACACCTGAATCGAATAATTCGGCAGAGCCTCCTATAAAGGATATTAAGCAGTTACTAACTCCTAGTAGAATAGTATCTCCAGATCTGCTAAAAACAAATACTACACTAGGAGGACTTTAAGACGATATCCTAGATATAATTAAAATAACCCCTTCCTAGCTAAGTTTGCCAGGACCATTTAATACAGCTCTATAAGCTAATAAAGTTTTAGCCGAACCTTCTACCGACCTTATCCTACTAGAAGGATTAAAACGAATTTAATATTAAGCGTATATAGCAGCACTAACCAATCTATCTACCCTATTTAGTTACTATGCTGGCTTTACTATAGGACTAGTAAAGGATATTGACCGAACTAGATCCTTATCCTTATCTTTATATTAGGATAATCTTCTTCCTAAACTAAAGAACCTTAAGGATCTAAGAAATTATCTATTAACTACTGGCTTCTAAAAGGCTATAGAAAAAGAATATAATGACCTAAAACGCTAAGGGATATTTAAAATCGTACTAAAGGAAGAGGCAAGCAACGAGCAGATCCTACTACTAAAATAGGTCTTTAAATATAAGCTCGACAGCGACGGTTATCTTTAAAAGTTAAAAGCCTAACTATGTGTCCGCGGAGACCTATAGATTACCAAAGAAGAGACCTATATAGCAACCCTAGCTACTCGAATATTCCGTGCCCTTATGGCTATAGCAGCCGCATTTAATTTAGAAATTTAACAGTATAACGCCGTAAACGCGTTTATAAACGCCAAGCTTAGTAAACTAGTATACTGCTACTGCCCAGAAGGTTTTAATTAAAAAGGATATATCCTAGAGCTACTTATAGCGCTATATAGATTAAAAATTTTACTACTACTTTAGTATAAAGAGCTTACTAGTACCCTAGCCAAATTTAGATTAAAACTAGTACTAGGTACTAACTGCCTATTTACCAATAAACGACTTATTGTCTTCTTCTATATAGACAATATCGCCGTTCTATTTGCTAAAAAGGATCTTTAAAGACTTAAAGAATTTAAAGCTAAATTACTACACCGATACAAGATCCGTACACTAGGAGACCTATAGTAGTTCCTAGAAATTCAAATTAAACGAGATTGACTAAGTTAAAAGCTCTGGTTTTACCAAGATTCCTATATCGAAAAGATAGCCAATCGATTCAATATTTAGCCAGGTAGATTTCCTAAGTTACTACTTCCTACCAAAAAACTAACCCCGTCCGACCAGTAGACAAACCCTTAAAGGACACTAGCCTATTAGCAGCGGGTTAGTTCTCTTACACACCTTACTATATTTATAAAACCTAATACTACTAAGACGCATTCTAAGCTAGCTGAATTTCTTACTAATCCAAATTAAAAGCACCTTGATATAGTAGACCAAGCTATTACCTACTGCCTTAGAACAAAATCTACAGCTATTAAATACTCTAGCGAGGTATTTGGAGCATACGTCTACTACAGAAACCCTAAGGGAGAAGACGTCACCTTTTACGGAGCATTTAACTCAGTATTTATGGACTATAAAGAGACTAGACGGAGCTCTTAAGGATACCTATTTATGCTATTTGGAGGACTAATTAATTAGAAGGTAACCCTATAGTAATTAGTAACTTGTTCGACTACCAAAGCAGAACTTCTCTCCCTATCTACTGCTGCTGTTAAGATTATCTGATAGCAACGATTCTTTAAGGCAATTGGCTTTAATTTAGAACGCGAATTTACCCTATTATGCGACAATATGTAGACCATACGCCTACTAAGACAGGATACACCAAAACTTAATACTAAACTTCGATATATCAACGTCTATTAGCACTGGCTTAGATAGGAGGTCTAAAACAAAAAAATTGACGTCTAATGGGTCCCTATAGATAAGATGCCTGCCAATAGCCTTACTAAGATCCTATCTTATTAGAAGTACGAAGCTTAGATAAAGCAATTAAATTTAGTGGATATTTAACATTAGATCAATTGACTCTATACACAATATTCGCAATATCCGTCACGGTTACTCTATCCTTTTACTACTCCCAAATTGTATCCAAATTTCCTATTTTAGTATGGTCTTTACCTTTATTTTTGTTTTCTACAGCTTTAACTATACCGTTAAATCTAGGGGTGTGTGTAACCGACTACTAGCACACCGTCAGAGCACTACACTAACTCGACTGCATATTAAACTATCACTATTTTAGTCACTTACCTCTTAACTCGCTCACCGACCTCGTCTCTAACTCGGTCACTGACTTAGTTAATTACCCCTTATTGTCTGCACCTTCTTATATATATATATCACTTGATTTCCATAGATTTAGAATTAAGTGGTTTATTTAATTCTTCCACATTGCAAAGCTTACAACCTCTATACCCTCCTCTATTAGTTCTATAATGCCATCTAAAGCTAATATATATACCGCTACCGTAAAAGAGTATAAAATTATTAGGGAGTAAAGGGAACAAGCCTAAGATAAAAGGGAGATTTAGAAGTATAAGGAAGAGCGTAAAGCCGGCCTAGTAGAGGAGGCTCGCTAGTATAAATACCAGCCGGCCTAAATGGCTTAATTATAGTTAGGCTTAGCCACTTTAGCTTTATAAGCTACCGTAACAGCTACTTTAGCTAATATCCTTAATAAGCCTCTCCCTCTTAGCGTAAAGTTGCTTAAATTCTACCTTTCTAGCGTTATAAAAAGGGATTACCTAAATGTTTTTAAGGGTACCTTTAATCTAGTAAACCTCGCCCACCTTTCAGTCTATACTGCTTAAATTAAAATCGCTAATAAGATATAGATTAAGAATAGTACTCTAGTTATAAAGAAGGTAAAGGTAAATAGAAAGCTATTTATAAATAAAGATGTCTAGTACTATAAACCTGTTATGCCCAAGCCCAATCCACTCGGCCATATAAACTAAAAAGATAGCAGTAGTGTCTCGCGACTGGACGGGCTGCCGGTTGGAATGCCTTATAAGCTCTACAGCCTATACCGCTGTATAGGTAGTATAAGGTCGTATTAAAACCTAATGGACTACTTATAACCACCTATAAACTTTAAAGATAATATTAACGCGCTATCTAACCTCTACGCGCTCCTTCTTTAGTACGGCCTTACGCTAGCAAACTATAAAAACTATTCCTTAGTAGTTAATAGCTAGGAGTTATACTGCGTACTTAAAGAAGTCTCCCCCTACCTACTAGTAACTAAGCCGCGTAAACTAAGCAAATAGATTACCTGCCGTATATTTAGTACCTCCTACCTATAAATAGGTAGGCTTAAGGCTAAAACCTTATAAGCCTATATCTCCGTAATTCGCTCACGCTATATAGATTACGGTATTTTAATTATGGTATTTAAAGATTCTATAATATACCAATTACTTACTAGAGTAGCTACTATCTCTCCCTTAGTAAAAAAGAACAAGTAACCTATTACTAGGGATATTTTAGCCTAGGTAGTAATATACGGCTTATTACTACCAGATATTAACACTAATGCTATATTTACCCTTGCATTTACTAGATTTATATAGATAGGCGAGATTATATATACTATAGCGAAGCTTAAAAACCAAATAACCTTCCTTATAAAAAAGGCTACCTAATATAATATTACCTTTACGCCTAGTGGGATAATATTCCGCCTTAAATAGAGTAAAGCTAATAAGTAATACTAGGGCGATAATATTACTATCGCGGTAGTAGGCCTATTATACCTAGTTATTACTATAATAAAGCTGTTTAATAAGGACCCTTAACCCCTTAACTCTCCCTTATTTAGTCTTAATAGTAAACCCTTTACCTCTTTAGGGGTTTATAAGATCCTTTCCTCCTATTTAGTAGCTACTAGGATTAACCTAAGTAGCTACTTAAACTACTCCTTCTACTAGGGCGCTGCCTAGTTCGCTAAAGATTTAGGGTATTTATATTAGTAAATTTAGTAGCTAGGTTAGTAGTTATTAGAAGCCTTTCGCCTATATATTAAAACTAAAACTACTAACCTCCGTCGCCTTAACTCTTACTTTTAGTATAAGAATTACTAGGTAGTAGGTTACGATATTAAAAGGGCCCGTCAGGAAAAAATTTACCAGCATTTTTACAGCATTTGGCAGCATTTGGCGGCCAAATGCGCATTCCGCGCACTATAACGTGTAGCGTATAGTATCGACTAAGGTGCGGCATACTGCCGTATTTAATAATGCGGTGCAGCATACTGCTATATTTAATAATGCGATACAGCATACTGCCGTATACTACTATATTTAACAACACACTGCCGTATATTACTGTATTTAACAACACACTGCCGTATACTACTATATTTAATAATATACTACCGTATACTGCTGTATTTAATAATATAGTGTAGCTAACTACCGTATTTAACAATGCGGTGCAGCTAATTACGCATTTTGCACTTAATGCGCAATTAATATATAATGCCCTCCTCGTGCATTTTATATATAATGCCCTCCTCGCGCATTCTATATATCTTACTCTTCCTACACACTTAATAGTATTTACTTAGTTTATATAGTTGGTGTAAAATTATATTATTTTAAATAATTTAATATATAGCGATGGTTCTCTTTTACCTGCCTACTTACCGACCTACCTGCCTATCTACCTACCTATCTACCTACCTACCTGCCTACCTACCTGCCTATCTACCTACCTACCTACCTACCTGCCTACCTGCCTGCCTGCCTGCCTACTTGCCTACCTATCCGCCCATCTATCTGTCTATCTATCTGTCTGTCTATCTATCTGTCTATCTATACCCACCCATTTATACCTACCTATCTATGCCTACCCGTTTATATTACCTTAATTCAATCAATCGATCAAATCGTTTATTGTATTCGCTGGCTGGTTGTTTAAACGGTTGTCGTGTGGCTCTAGCGACGGTCGTATAGCGATAACGACGGTTGTCTAGCTCTGGCGACGGTCGTCTGGCTCTAACGGTCGTCTAGCTCTGGCGACGGTTATCTGGCTTTAGCGACGGTCGTCTAGCTCTAATAACGGTCGTCTAGCTCTGACGGTCGTCTAGCTCTAGCAACAGTTATCTAGCTCCGGCGATGGTTGTCTAGCTCTGACGACAGTCGTCTAGCTCTGACGGTTGTCTAGCTTTAGCGACGGTTATCTGGCTCCGGCGACGGTTGTCTAGCTCTGACGACAGTCATCTAGCTCTGACGACGGTTGTCTGGCTCTGACGACGATCGTCTAGCTCTGGCGACGGTTATCTGGCTCCGGCGACGGTCGTCTAGCTCTAACGATAGTTGTCTAGCTCTGACGGTCGTCTAGCTCTAATAGTCGTCTAGCTCCAGCAACAGTCGTCTACTAGCTGTCGTTCTGGTATCTTCCTAGGTAGGAAGGATATAAAAAAGGGTAAAAAATGAGGTGGCTACCTAGGTGTATATAGGGGGTATACTTAGCAGAGGTATATATAGAGGCTATTAGGAATATAGCGGGGACCTAATGCAAAGCTTCGTATAGAGCCTTTATACATAAAGCTTTACGCAGAGCCTTATATAGAGCTTTATATAGAGCTTTATATAGAGCTTCGCGTAGAGCTTTATACAGAGCTTTATATAGAGCTTTATATAGAGCTTCGTATAAAACTTCGTGCAGAACTTTATATAGAGCTTTATATAGGGCTTTATATAAAACTTTGTATAGAGCTTCGTATAGAGCTTCGTGTAGAACTTTGTATAGAACTTTATATAGAGCTTTATATAGGGCTTTATATAGAGCTTTATATAGAGCTTTATATAGAGCTTTATATAGAACTTCGTATAGAACTTTATATAGAGCTTTATGTAGAGCTTTATATAGAACTTCATATAGAACTTTATATAGAGCTTTGTGCAGAGCTTTATACAGAACTTTGTATAGAACTTCGTATAGAACTTTATATAGAGCTTTATACAGAGCTTTATACAGAACTTTGTATAGAACTTCGTATAGAGCTTTATATAGAGCTTCGTACAGAACTTTATATGGAACTTCGTATAGAACTTTATATAGAGCTTCGTGCAGAACTTTGTATAGAACTTTATATAGAACTTCGTGCAGAGCTTTATACAGAACTTTGTATAGAACTTTGTATAGAACGTTATGCAGAGCTTTATACAGAGCTTTATACAGAACTTTGTATAGAACTTTGTATAGAACTTTATATAGAGCTTTATATAGAACTTCGTATAGAACTTCGTATAGAACTTCGTGCAGAGCTTCGTGTAGAACTTTGTATAGAACTTTGTATAGAACTTTATATAGAGCTTTATGCAGAGCTTCGTGTAGAACTTTGTATAAAACTTTATATAAAACTTTATACAGAGCTTTATATAGAGCTTTATACAGAACTTCATACAGAGCTTTATATAGCATTTAATTTTACTTTTCTGCCATTTTAGCATTTTCTAGTATTTAGCAGCTAAATGCTAATATTTAATTATAAATGCAGCATTTGGCGGCTAAATACTAGTACTTAGTAATAAATACAGCTAAATGCTAATACTTAATTATAAATGCAGCTAAATGCTAATACTTAATTATAAATGCGGCATTTGGCGCTAAATGCTAGTACTTAGTAATAAATGCCGCATTTAGCTACTAAATGCTAGAAAATGCTAGAAATGCTAGAAAATGCTGAAATGGCAAAAAAGTAAAATTAGATGCTGGTAAATTTTTTCCTGACGCCGCTAAGGCGTTAGTAGTAAGTAAGCTAATAGTAATTTTCTATACCGGGTATAGAAAATCCTAATTAGTTGGCTTATAATTTAGGGTCTGTAAAATATAGCAGAATACGGTAATGTCTTATTGGGTATAGGAGCTTCGCTTAGGAATATTTAGCTGCTTTAGGGCAAATCCTTAACAGATTTAAATGCTAGGTACTAGCAAAACTGTTAAAAACTAGCCCTAAAGCAACTGTATAATTACAGCACGTGGTATACTAAACGCGTAGTTACGCGTTTAGTGCACTAAGCACTTATTTATAAAGTGCTGACTAATTAGAGGGGAGGCGCGTTAGTATATAGACTACGTAGTCTACCTTAATAGAATTAACAGTTACCACTATCTAAAAGAGCATACAATACTATATGTATTTCGTGCCCCTAGATATAACTTACCTATATTATTAAGTTAATACAAACACTAATTAGTAAGCGCGCATAGATCAGCAATTACTTAATACCTTCCCTAAGTAATATACGATAGCGACCACCCGTTTATATCTTAGTACGACCTGCTAAAAGGTCGGAAGTTAGGGATTACAGACTATTACCAACTCTGTATACTTATTTAAGTCTTAATACGGTTTACTAGAAGTTTATAAACGTAAATACAGACCTTTATAGAACCTTTTACCCTCCTACAAACTATTATAGACCTGTTAATCGCCTTTATAGACCATTATAAGACCTCTTAAACTATTACGAACCCGTTAATTGATTTTACGGACCGTTATAAGACCTCCTCCACCTGCTATAAGCTACTACTACCCGTTATAGCTTATATAGATATACTACGCTATATAATATAGCAGATATAAGTAAGCAAATTAACAAAGGTTAAAAGAAGTGGAGTTAGGGAGTTAACCTTACGTCTATAAACGGCGTTAATAACTATATTTATTTTAAAATCCTTAAATATAGATATTTTAAGCTTCTAAATAACGATCTATAGGAATAATATAAGGAAGACTTTGCGGACTTTACGAAAGCTATCTTTAAGGCTTATAACCTTATAGCTACCTACAACCTATAAACCCTCTTATATTACTAAGGTATATAGGTTAAAAAGGACAAATAAGTTACTATTATACGGTCTCTATATAATATATTGTATAAAAAGGACTAAATAAAATAAACTAAAGAGTAAATTCTAGATTATATTAAAACTAATGGACTTTTTACCTCTTTTAAACTTAATAGGATTTTTGGTCTTATAGATAATCTATTTAACTAAATTTATTCTATAGACTAAAGAGATCTTAGAATTAATCTTATGGGCTAAAGTATATCTAGTACTTAAGTTACAGACTATAATACCCTTGTAAACTAAAATACGGACTAAAACCATTTTATTACTTAAGTTATAGATCTGTAAACTACCTAAGTAAAGACTTATAGTAAGGAGCTAGTTAACCTAGCTAAGCTCTATACCGACAAATCTAAGTATAGTAGTAAAAATAATAACTTTAACTTTAAACTAACTATCTTTACGGACCTCTATTAAAAGGCTAATATTCCTAAATAGGAGTTTAGCTAAGCCTACTTTACTATACTGCGCGGCCTAGCCCTTAACTACTATTACACTAACCTTAAGAGTAACCCTCTTAGTGTTCCCTTTAATAAGCTATATAGAAAGGAATACTAAAATCGAGATCCGACCCATACGGTCCTATAGGGGTTCCTTTCCGTCTTATCTTATCTATATAGCTAAGCTAAGAGTAAGGATCTCGTCTGTTACTAATGCAGTAGCGTTACATTGTGGCTAGAGGGGGCCTTTAAATACTCAACCCTTAACGCCGTCAGAATAGCAGAGTTTTTATAGGCCTTAGCGCCAGACTAGTTAAAAAGACAACTTTAGAAAAGCAACTTTTATACCCCTATACGGTAAAGCCCGGGAACCTAACAGCTACTATTAATATTCTATTTAGATTGTGTTAATAGACTACTAAAGTAAACATAGAGACGTATATACGGCTACGTAGCGCCTACGTAGCAACGTGGTAGTAGTGTAAAGATTTTTTACTAAGGGGTAAGCCTTAGTAAAAAATGTTAAATACTACTACTACGTCCCTAATGTACATATTTGGACATCAAATTAACAAGTATTATCCCTTTAGCGTACCCCCTCCCTCCTATAAATACTATATATACTATATAGCATCTATATACATACATAAATAATCCGCGCCCTAAGCGTAGCAGAGGCCCCCTATTTTAACATTATCCGGTAACCTAGGTATCTAGTTATAGGGATTAGGCCCCCTATTAAAGACTAAATTATCCTCCTATACCTTACAAATAGGTATAAGGGCCTAGGTTTAGGCCCTAGGGCAAAAGCAATACCAAGTTATATACACCCCGTTATAGAATCCCTTTAATAGAGAAGTAGATAAAAGACCTTAGTATATAGGCTTAGGCAAAACGTAAGTGTTATTTATTAGGAGATATTTATAGGAGACTTAGAAAAGGAGCTAGGGATAGGTATATAACTTAGATAAGCAAGATATAAATATAGCAAAGATGGTTTAAATAGCAGATAGGGCAAGATAGGCATTTAGATACTCCTGTGTAAAGGGAGTCTTAAAGCAGCAACCTAATAGTGTTTTTCCTCCCGTTAATATAGT
>Ga0307515_10022167_pt1 | contig 11210 bp, 12 predicted proteins | sample 17_EM_MG_FD_194513 | JGI IMG/M metagenome (GOLD analysis project Ga0307515, IMG submission 194513) | Populus trichocarpa ectomycorrhiza microbial communities from riparian zone in the Pacific Northwest, United States - 17_EM | ecosystem: Host-associated > Plants > Roots > Unclassified | place... | reverse complement strand
CTCCGGTGGACGTCGTTCACAAGCCTCAGGCCGTGAGCGCCGCCTTCATTTGTTCGAGGCGTGCCTTCACCGAGGTGTCGAGCACTTCGTCGCCGACGACCACGCGAATGCCGCCGATCAGTTCGGGCTGCACCTGCACGGTGGCGTTGAGCTTGCGCTTGAAGCGCGTCTCCAGCGAGGCGATCACGTCGGCCAGCTGCGCCGGCTCGATCGCGAACGCGCTGTAGACGACCGCGTCCGAGACACCCGAGCGTTCGCTCACCAGCGCGTGGAACTGCGCGGCGATCTCGGGCAGCGCGCTCAGGCGGCCGTTGTCGATCACGGTGCGCAGCAGGTTCTTCGACGCGTCGGTCAGCGGCGTGTTCGCCACGCCGGTGATCACGTCGAACACCTGTTGCGCGCCCGACTTCGGCGCATCGGCGAACTGGCGCAGCTGCGGGTTCGCGGCGACCTGCGCCAGCGCGTCGAGCTCTGCGGTGGCCCGCTTCAAGTCACCCTTTTCGGCGACTTGAAAGAGCGCTTCGGCATACGGCCGGGCAAGGGTTGCAAGCTCAGCCATTGCTCAGAGCTCGGTCTTCAGTCGACCCAGCAGCTCGGCGTGAACGGCGGGGTTCACTTCCTTGCGCAGGATCTGCTCGGCGCCCTTGACCGCCAGTGCCGCGACCTGGTCGCGCAGCGTTTCGCGCGCCTTGATCGACTCCTGCTCGGCCTCGGCCTTCGCGGAAGCGATGATCTTCGCACCCTCTTCGGTCGCGCGGCCCTTGGCCTCTTCGATCATCGATTGAGCCAGGCGCTCGGCATCGGCCAGGCGCTGCGCGGCGTCCTTGCGGGCGCTCGACAGCTGCTCTTCGACCCGCTTGTTGGCGTTGGTCAACTCGGCCTTGGCCTTGTCGGCGGCCGACAGGCCATCGGCGATTTTCTTCGCGCGTTCGTCGAGTGCCTTCACGATCGGCGGCCACACGAATTTCATCGTGAAGCCGACGAGGATCAGGAACACGATCATTTGCACGATCAGCGTTGCGTTGATGCTCACGTTCTTGCCTCTGTAGGAAGAAAGGGGGATTCCAAAGCGCCGGCCACGCCAGCGCTGGAACGGCTTACTTCGGCAGGTTGGCGATTTGCGCCAGGAACGGGTTGGCAGTGGCGAACCACAGCGCGATACCGGTACCGATAATGAACGCGGCGTCGATCAGGCCGGCCAGCAGGAACATCTTGGTCTGCAGTTCGTTCATCAGTTCGGGTTGGCGGGCGGCCGACTCAAGGTACTTGCTGCCCATGATGCCAATGCCGATACAGGCGCCGACGGCACCCAGACCAATGATCAGGCCAGCGGCGAGGGCAACAAAGCTAATGACTTCCATGATGACTCCAGTTGAGGTTTGTTAGAAAGGAAAGAAAAACGAATCTCGAAAATGACGAATTCCGAAAGAGAGACGCCGCGGGGAAAAATCGTCGAAGGCTAGTGGCTGTCGTGCGCCTGACCGACATACACCAGCGTCAGCATCATGAACACGAACGCCTGCAGCGTGATGATCAGGATGTGGAAGATCGCCCAGACCGAGCCGGCGATGATGTGGCCGATGGTCAGCAGGATGCCGGTGGCGCTCAGCGCGAAGGCCCCGCCCATCAGCGCGATCAGCATGAAGATCAGTTCGCCGGCGTACATGTTGCCGAACAGTCGCATGCCGTGCGAAACGGTCTTGGCGACGAACTCGATGATCTGCATCAGGAAGTTCACCGGGTACAGGAACCACTTGTCGCCGAACGGCGCCGAGAACAGCTCATGCACCCAGCCGCCCGCGCCCTTGATCTTGACGTTGTAGATCAGGCAGACGATCAGCACGCCGAGCGACAGGCCCATCGTGACCGAAAGATCGGCCGTCGGCACGACACGCAGATGCGCCAGGCCGAAGACGTGCTCGCCGACCCACGGCAGCAGGTCGACCGGCAACAGATCCATCGCATTGAGCAGGAAGATCCAGACGAACACCGTGAGCGCCAGCGGCGCGACCAGCTTGCGGCTCTTGGCGTTGTGCACGATGCCCTTGGCCTGGCTGTCGACCATCTCGACGAGGATTTCGACGGCGGCCTGGAAGCGGCCCGGCACGCCCGAAGTCGCCTTGCGCGCGGCCAGCCAGAGCAGCCAGCAGCCGATCACGCCGACGACGATCGTGAAGAAGGTCGAATCGAGGTTCACGACCGAGAAATCGACCACACCGTGCTGGTGCTGGTTCTGCAGATGCTGCAGGTGGTGAATGATGTACTCACCCGCGGTCGGGGCTTGCGCCGCGCCTTCTCTTGCAACCGCCTCTGCTGCCATCTTGTTGCTACGCCTTCTTGTCCGAACGCCGGCCACGCCACAACAGCGCGACCCAGTTGACCTTGATGCACACGACCATCGTTACCAGCAGCGCCGGCCAACTCAGGTTCGGTACAACCCTCACAGCGATCACCAACATGGCGATCGCCACCCCGATCTTCAGCATCTCCCAGAACATGAAGCCCGCGGCCGCAGCCAGAGGGTTTCGCGTTCCGCGGGTCATGCCGCGCGCCAGCAAGGCACTCGGCAGGACGACAGCCGCCGCGCCATACAGGGCCGACCACGCTGCCTCGCCGCGCTGAGTGAGTGCCCACGCAATGCCGGCACACAACAGCCCCACCACGGCCTGGGCCGCGACGACCCGCCAGGGCGATGACGACGGGTTGCTCTCTCTCCAGGTCTCAGCCTCTTGTTTGGACCACGGCTTGAAGACCTCCGGCTTTGCCTCATCTTCCCAGTCTGCGCCGGGTTGGTGGCGCCCATCAGCCGTTCTGATCGAATTCATGGTGGCGTGACGTGGTGCACATGCAGCAAAGCCTCGGAATTATATGGGGAAAGCACTAGGCTCCCGGACTGCCCCAGCGCCGCGTGCGGGCTTGGCGCTGCCGGCCCTCGGTGATCGTGCTAGTGCAGTCGATGATCGCGTATGTCTGTGACGACCCGTTTGCCCACCCTTCTGATGGCATTTGCGCTGCTGATGCCCACCCTCCACGTGAACGCTGAAGACGACACCCCTGCGCCCTCGCATCACCGGCCGGGCGGCTACCAGAACAACTACATCGAGTTCCAGCCCCGTGGCCTGCTCGATCTGCTGAAGTGGAAGCGCGAGGCGAGCCGCGACGAGCTGCCGAAGCCGCCCCGCACGCCGATCCCGACGGTCGCGCCCGATACCGCGTTCATCCAGGCCAACGCCCGCGCCGGCAGCAGTTCGACGAACCCGCAGGCGATGCAGCCAGCGATCACGTGGGTCGGCCACGCGACGATGCTGGCGCAGTTCGGCGGCCTCAACATCATCACCGACCCGGTGTTCTCCGAGCGCGTCTCGCCGCTGAGCTTCGTCGGACCGAAGCGCGCCGTCGCGCCCGGCCTCACGCTGGCGCAGCTGCCGCACATCGACGTGGTGCTGATCTCGCACAACCACTACGACCACCTCGACGACGCGAGCGTGCGCGCGCTCGCGAAGCAGGCCGGTGGCGCACCGCTGTTCATCGTGCCGCTGGGCATCAAGGCCTGGTTGGCAGAGCGCGAGATCACGAACGCGATCGAGCTCGATTGGTGGCAGTCGCATGCCATTGCCACGGCCACCGGCCCTGTGGAGGTGGTTCTGACGCCCGTTCAGCACTGGTCGGGCCGCGGCCTGAACGACCGGCTGAAGACGCTCTGGGGTGGCTACGCGGTGTTCGCGCCCGACCTGCACCTCTTCTTCACCGGCGACACCGCCTACTCGAAAGACTTCAAGGACATCCGCGAGCGTTTCGCGTCGCGCCAGACGCCCGAGAAGGGCGGCGGCTTCGACATCGCGCTGATCGCAGTCGGCGCCTACGAGCCGCGCTGGTTCATGACCTCGCAGCACGTGAACCCGGCCGAGGCGGTGCAGATTCACCTCGACGTGAACGCGAAGCGCTCGGTCGGCATCCACTGGGGCACCTTCGAGCTCACCGACGAGTCGCTCGACCAGCCGCCGATCGACCTGGCCGAAGCGCGCCGCGCGAAGGGCGTCGCCGATGCGGATTTCTTCGTGCTGGCGATCGGCGAGACGCGCAGGCTGCCGAAGCGGCCGCGCTGATCCGCCGCGCTGATCACATCAAGGCAGTTCGAGGTAGTGCGCCGCGAGCGTTTTGAACGACGCCGCCGAGGCGGCGGCATCGAAACCTTCGCCGAGTTCTTCGCTCAGGATCGCCGCGACCGGCTCGGCCAGCGTGGATGCCTTGCGCGCGTCGAGAAAAAGCAGCCGGCAGCGCCGCGCCAGCACGTCCTCGACGCTGCGTGCCATCTCGACCCGCGCCGCGAACCGCACCATCGCCTCGCTCAACCCGCCGCCACCATCGCGCCACAACCAGTTGTCGGCGCCGGGCAGCTCACGCAGCGCCGCGAGATCGGTGCCGTACTCGTGCTCGCCCGGCGATTGCGTCAGTGATTCGCCCGAGCCGGCCGGCGCGCCGGCAAGCTTCAAATGCTCGGTGACACCAGCGCCGCGCGCCGGCAGCAGCCTGGCGTCGAAGCAGTGCGTCAGCACGTCTTCGGCCATCGCGCGGTAGGTCGTCCACTTGCCGCCGGTCACGGTGACGAGGCCTGACTTGTCGACCAGCACCGTGTGCTCGCGCGAGATCGCCTTGGTCTGCGCGGGTGTTGCGGGGTCGCCGTCTTCGTCCTGCGGCGGTCGCACTAGCGGGCGCAGCCCGACCCACACCGAGAGCACGTCAGCGCGCGTCGGCTGCTTGCTCAGGTACTTGCCGGCTTCGCGCAGGATGAACTCGACTTCGTCCTTGAATGGCGACGGCTCGGCGGCCAGGTCGTCGCGCGGTGTGTCGGTCGTGCCGAGCACGGTCTTGCCGAGCCACGGCACCGCGAACAGCACGCGGCCGTCTTCGGTCTTCGGGATCAGCAGCGCATGGTCGGTCGGCAAAAAGCTGCGGTCGACGACGAGGTGCACACCCTGGCTGGGCGCGACCATCGGCGGCCTCTTTGCGGCACCGCCGTCGGCGTCCATGTCGCGGATCGCGTCGACCCACACGCCGGCCGCATTGATCACGCAGGCCGCGTTGATGGTGAAGCGCTCGCCGCTTTCGACATCCTCGGCAATCAAGCCGCGCACCTTGCGGCCCTCGCGGATCAGGCTCACGCACTTCACGTGGTTCGCGACGCACGCCCCGCGCGCGACCGCCGTGCGCGCGAGCGCGACCGCCAGGCGCGCGTCATCGAACTGGCCGTCCCAGTACTTCACGCCGCCCGACAGGTCCTGCGTGCGCACGGTCGGGATCAGCGCCTTGACCTGCGCGGTCGACAGGAACTGCGTGTTGCCGAGGCCACGGCTGCCCGCCAGCGCGTCGTAGGCCTTCAGCCCGACGCCATAGAAGCCGCGCTCCCACCACGTGTAGCCCGGCATCACGAACGCGAGCGGCTGCGCCAGGTGCGGCGCATTCGCCAGCAAGGTAGAGCGCTCGTGCAGCGCCTCGCGCACCAGCGCGACGTTGCCCTGCGCGAGGTAGCGCACACCGCCATGGACGAGCTTGGTGCTGCGCGACGAGGTGCCCTTCGCGAAATCGCTCGCCTCGATCAGCGCGACCTTGAAGCCGCGCGCCGCCGCGTCGAGGGCGACGCCGAGGCCGGTCGCGCCGCCACCGATCACGGCGACATCCCATTGCGCTTCTGTACGCAGCCGATCGAGCTGCACGGTGCGATTCATGCGGTCATGACGCCGGATGTTTCACAGCGCAAAGTTCACCGGCAGCCCCGGCACATCGACCTCCAGCGCGAGCACGCAACCGGCGTACGGCTGCTCGATCAGCTCGGCCTGCGGCCGGTTCTCGCGCGAAGTCGTGATGTAGATCGTTCGCAAATCGGGGCCACCGAAACACGGCATCGTCGGGCAGCGAACCGGCAGCCTGACCTCGCGGATGACCTCGCCATCGGGCGACAGGCGAATGATCCGCTGGCCCTCGAACATCGCCGCCCAGTAGCAACCTTCCGCGTCCATCGCCGCGCCGTCGGGCCGGCCGCCGTAGGTGTCGAGCGGCTGGCCAGGCTGCTTCAACCCGAAGTTCGCGAACACGCGCTGGCGGCTCAGCGCGCCGCTCTGCGGGTCGAAGTCGGCCGCGTAGATCGTGTGCGCCTTCGTGTCGCTCCAATGGATCGTGCGACCGTTCGGGCTCCACGCGAGGCCGTTGCTCACGGTGATGCCCTCGACCTTCTTCGTCAGCTTGCCGTTCGCGAAGCAGTTCAGCGACGCGAGCGCGGGCACGCGCGGCTCGTAGATCGTGCCGACCCAGAAGCGGCCCTGCGGGTCGGCCTTGCCGTCGTTGAAGCGCTCGGTGGCCGGGTCGTAGCCGGGCTTCGCGACGAGCGCACGTTCGCCGCTCGACGGGTCGAAGTGCCACAGGCCATCGCGCATCGCGAGCAGCAGCGTGCCGTTCATGCGCGGCGCGAGGCTTGCTACGTCGGTGTCGAATTCCCAGTGCTGCAGGTCACCGGTCTTCGGGTCGAAGCGCTGCAGCTTGTGGCCGGGGATGTCGGCGTAGTACAGCACCTGCTCGCCCGGGTGCCAGACCGGCGATTCGCCCAGCAGCGCGGCCGCGGGAACGGCCACCCTCACGTCGTCCCCAGTCAACATCAGAGCACCGAGACATCGAGCTTCATCGTCGCCTCGAAGCTCTCGCCCGGCGCCACCGTGCGCAGCCCGTGCGCGGCCGGGTCGGCCATGTGGATCGCGTTCGAGACATGGCTCACGGGCTCGACGCAGAAATAGTCCCGATCCTGCGGCGTGAACACGACGAGGTGGTCGAGCGACGAGCTCAACTGCAGCGAGAATTTCTCGTCGCGGATGCGCGCCGGGCCCTTCCAGCCGTCGAAGCAGTTGTCGAAATCGAGATGCGACACGTCGCTGTCGATGCCGGGTTGTGCGACCTTGCGCACCGGCAGTTGCGCGGCGTCGGCATCCCAGCGGCTCGCCAGCTCGATGTGCAGCCGGCTGCGCGCACGCTTCGTGAAATACGGGTGCCAGCCGAGGCCGACCGGTTGCGCGATCTCGGCGGTGTTGGTGAACACCAGCTCGACGCTCATCGAATCGGGCGTCAACGCGAAATACTGGGTCGCCTCGAACGGGAATGGCCAGTCGGCATCGCCCGGATGAACCAGCTTGATCACGACTTCGAGCACGCTGCTGGAGACGATCTGCCAGGGCCGCTGCCAGCCCATGCCGTGCACCGAGTGCGGGTTGTCGTCGAAATTCGGCTGGGTCGTGTAGTCCTTGCCCTTCCAGCGGAACTTGCGGTAGGCCAGGCGGTTGGAATACGGCAGCAGCGGGTAGCAGGCCGATGGTCGAGAGGCGGTCAGTGCCGCCGGCTCGGTGGAGCGCAGGATTGGCGTATCACGGTGCCAGAGGCCGGCGATGCAGCCGCCGAGATCAGGGCGCAGCGCGAGGCGCAGCGCGCCCGCATGCAGTTCAAACGATGGCTTAGCTGGTCCAGTCATGGCCCTCCCGGCGGGTTGAGAACGCTGCATCTGCAGCTGCGGCCCATCCTACGCCGGCTTCTCGGCCGTGCGCCTCGGGGTCAATACCGCGATGGTCGTTCTCAAGCAAATGTGGCTCTGCCACTTTGCTTGAACCCCCGCGGGGGGCGGGCTGGGCGCAGCCCGGCCCTGGGGGCGTTCAGAAAATCGGTGGCTCGGGCGTCGGCGCGGTGCCTTCGAGAAAGTCGAAGTCGCAGCCCTCGTGCGCCTGCGTGACGTGCTGCGTGTACAGCCGCGCGAAGCCGCGCGCGAACTTCTGCGGCGGCGGCCTCCAGTGCGCATGACGCTCGATCAGCTCGGCATCGTCGACGACCAGCGCGAGCAGCCGCGCCTCGACATCGAGCACGACCTCGTCGCCGGTGCGCACGAGTGCCAGCGGCCCGCCGACCGCGGCCTCGGGCGAGATGTGCAGCACGCAGCTGCCGTAATGGGTACCGCTCATGCGCGCGTCCGAGAGGCGCACCATGTCGCGCACGCCTTGCTGCAGCAGCTTCTTCGGGATCGGCAGGTTGCCCCACTCCGGCATGCCGGGCGCGCCGACCGGGCCGGCGTTGCGCAGCACGAGCACGGTGTTCTCGTCGACATCGAGATCGGGGTCGTTCATTGCGGCCTGCATCTCGGGCTGGCTGTCGAAGACGAGCGCGCGACCGCGGTGCTTCAGAAACTTCGCGCTCGCTGCCGACGGCTTCATCACCGCGCCGTTCGGTGCGAGGTTGCCGCGCAGTACCGCGAGCGCACCGCCGGTGCTGACGGGTCGATCGAGCGGGCGGATCACGTCGGCGTCGCGCACCGCGTGGCCTTCGATGTTGGCGCCGAGGGTCTTGCCGGTCACCGTCAGTTCGTCGAGCGAGAGTTCACCGCGGATCACGTTCATCAGCGCCGGCAAGCCGCCCGCGTAGTAGAAGTCCTCCATCAGCTTGTCGCCGCTCGGGAACAGGTTCGCGATCACAGGCAAACGGCGGCCGACGGCGTCGAGATCGGCCAGGGTCAGCTCGACACCCGCGCGCCGCGCGAGTGCAAGGATGTGCACCGCCGCGTTCGTCGAGCCGCCCAGCGCCATCTGCACCGCGACCGCGTTGATGAACGCGCCGCGGGTCAGGATGCGCTGGGGCGTCAGGTCTTCCCAGATCATCTGCACGAGGCGCTCGCCGGTGCTGGTGGCCATGCGCGGGTGCGCGGCGTCCATCGCCGGGATGCTGGTCGAGCCGGGCAGCGCCATGCCGAGCGCTTCGGCCATCGCGGTCATCGTGCTCGCGGTGCCCATCGTGTTGCAGGTGCCGGGCGAGCGCGTCATGCGCGACTCAAGTGCGATCCATTCGGCTTCGTCGACGCGGCCGGCCTGCTTCTCGTCCCAGAACACGCGGGTGTGGGTGCCGGCGCCGACCGTCTGCGCCTTGCCGTCTTTCACATGCCGGTCGTTGAGCATCGGCCCGGCCGGGCAAAAGATGGCGGGCACGTTCATGCTGATCGCGCCCATCAGCATGCCCGGCGTGGTCTTGTCGCAGCCGCCCAGCAGCACCGCGCCGTCGATCGGCAGCGAGCGCAACAGCTCCTCGGTCTCCATCGCGAGAAAGTTGCGATAGAGCATCGTCGTCGGCTTGACCAGCACCTCGCCCAGGCTCATCGCCGGCAGCTCGAACGGGTAACCACCGGCCATCAGCACGCCGCGCTTGACGCTCTCGGCGCGCTCGCGCAGGTGGGCGTGGCAGGGCGAGAGCTCACTCCAGGTATTGATGATGGCGACGAGCGGCCGCTCCAGCACGTCTTCGCGCCGCACGCCCATCTGCTGCAGACGCTGGCGGTGGCCGAAGCCACGCATGCCGGTGTCGGCAAACCAGCGGCGGCTGCGCAATTCGGCGAGTGACTTGCTCATGTGAGTTCGCACTTCAGGTAATGCGCCCCGGGAATCGGGTTGAAATAGTACGGCGGCACCTCCTCGAAACCGAGCGATGCGTACAACTCGCGCGCCGACTCCATCTCGTCTAGCGTGTCGAGCAGCATGGCCGAGTAACCGGCGCGGCGCGCCTCGTCGAGCAGGGCTTCGGCGAGCACGCGGCCCAAGCCGAAGCGGCGGAACGCCGGGCGCACGAACAGGCGCTTCATCTCGCAGGCATTGGCGTAGTCGCAATCCGTCAGCGCGCGAAACCCGCCGCAGCCGGCGAGCGCGCCGTCGATGGATGCGAGCAGCAGGCGGCCCGATGGCGCGGCGTACTCGCCCGGCAGCGAAGCCAGCTCGGCCTCGAAATTCTGGAAGCACAGGTCGACGTTCAGGCTCGCCGCGTACTCGCGCATGATCTCGCGCGCCGGCTCGACCGACTCGACCTCTTCGACGTGCAGCAGCGTGACTTCGGGCGATATGCCGGTCATCTCAGCCACCCAGGTTCACGACCCAGCCGACGAGCGCGGCGCAGACCGCCAGCAGCACCGCGGCCAGCGTGCGCGAGCGCGTGTTGTCGACCGCGTGCGGCGCGGAGGCGACGAGTTGCTTGTCGCCGGTGACCATCGGCTTCACGAGGTTGCGCTTCTTGGCCAGCAGGTAGTACAGGATCGCGGCCACGTGCAGCACGATCAGCGCGATGATCAGCCACTGACCGTAGCCCTTGTGCCACTTCGTCATCGCCAGGCTGGTCGCGCCCGAAACGAACTTGATCAGCGGGCCGGTGTTCGAGATCTCGTCGTCGGCGAACAGCCCGGTGCCGACCTGAAACGCCAGCAGCGCCAGCACACCGAACACCGAGAACGCGCCCAGCGGGTTGTGGCCGACCTCATGGTGCTCGTCGGCCCGGCTCTCGCCACGCAGGTAGCGCACGATGCTGGCCGGCGCGTAGATGAAGTTGACGAAGCGCGACCAGTGCCCGCCGACCAGCCCCCAGACGAGCCGGAACGCCAGCAGCGTGAACACGACGTAGCCGAGCCTGAAGTGCCAGACCATCGCGTTGCCGCCGATCCAGGCGCTCGCGATCGAGGCGAGCACGCAGGTGGCGAGCACCCAGTGGAAGCTGCGTGTCGGCAAGTCCCACACGCGCACCGTCGTCTGCTGTTCGTTCATCTGGGGGTAGCCGCGCGCGGCGGCGTCATTGCGCTGCACCGAAAGATAACCGCAATATCCGGGGCGCAGCGGCGCACTCGGATTTTCCCGCGGGGCGGGAATTTATCGGCGCGCGGCTGCGTACACTCGCCAGCGTCTGCCGGTTTTTCGTGAACCGGCAGACGCTCGAGTCGACCCCAACCCAAGTTCAGGCCAGGAGAAACTGCATGAAACGCATCGTCCCGACACTGCTGATGACCGCCGCCGCGCTGCTCGGCTCCGCCATCGCCCTGCCCGCCGCGGCGCAGTTCGCCAAGCCCGAAGACGCGATCAAGTACCGCAAGGCCGCGTTCACCGTGATGGCCGCGCACTTCGGCCGTGTCGCCGCGATGGCCAATGGCCGCATCCCCTTCGACGCCAAGGCGGCCGCCGAGAACGCCGAAGTTGCGACCTTCATGTCGAAGCTGCCGTACGCCGGCTTCGTGCCCGGCAGCGACAAGGGCGAGACCAAGGCCGAGCCGAAGATCTGGACCGAGATGGACAAGTTCAACGCCGCCGCGACGACCATGCAGGAGGCGATGGCCAAACTGAATGTCGCGGCCAAGGGCGGCAACCTCGACGCGATCAAGGCCG